>Ga0123336_10003436_pt1 | contig 13222 bp, 8 predicted proteins | sample SSSSmetaG_FD_96466 | JGI IMG/M metagenome (GOLD analysis project Ga0123336, IMG submission 96466) | Glacier valley bacterial and archeal communities from Borup Fiord, Nunavut, Canada, to study Microbial Dark Matter (Phase II) - ​SSSS metaG | ecosystem: Environmental > Aquatic > Freshwater > Ice... | reverse complement strand
GTAAACCTCCTGCACCATACGAATAACCTTCTTGAACTCGCCTTGAATCTGGTCCGGGCGCACGAAGATGTGGGCGTCGTTGAGGGTCATGGCCCGCACCCGGCTCAGCCCGGTGAGTTCGCCGGACTGCTCGAAGCGGTACATGGTGCCCAGCTCGGCAATTTTGAGCGGCAGGTCGCGGTAAGAGCGCTGTGCGTGCTTGTAAATCTGGATGTGGTGCGGACAGTTCATCGGGCGCAACACCAGTTCTTCCTGGTCCATCTTCATCACCGGAAACATGTCGTCCTGGTAGTGCTCCCAGTGGCCCGAGGTTTTATACAAATCCACCTTGGCCAGTTGCGGCGTCACTACATGTTGATAGCCCTGCCTGAGTTCGAGGTCCACGATGAAGCGCTCGAGTTCGCGGCGGATAGTTGCGCCGTTGGGCAGCCACAGGGGCAGACCCGGCCCAATGGCCTCGGATGTAAAGAACAGCTCGAGGTCCTTGCCAATCTTGCGGTGGTCGCGGCGTTTGGCTTCCTCGAGCAGACGCAAATACTCGTCCAGTTCGGCTTTAGTCGCAAAAGCCACGCCATAGACGCGCTGCATCTGCGGGTTTTTCTCGGAGCCGCGCCAGTACGCGCCACTGGTGGACATCAGCTTGAAGTGTTTGGGCAGCGCCCCGGTGCGGGGAAAGTGCGGCCCCCGGCACAAATCCACGTAGTCACCTTGCTGATAAAAGGTCACGGGTTCATCGTCGGGAAACTCGGAAATCAGCTCGACTTTGAAGGGGTCGTAGGCAAACTGCTCGAGTGCAACGGCTTTGCCCACATCACGGCGCTCGAGCGGCAGATTGCGATTGATGATGTCTAACATGCGCTTCTCGAGTTCGGGCAGGTCGTCGGCGCTCAAGGGTTCGGGAAACACGAAATCCTGGTAAAAGCCGTTCTCGATGGCCGGACCGACCCCGCGCTTGACCGCGTGGGCATCGAAACCCTTGGCCTTGAAGAACTCGCCCACCGCCTGCGACAGAACGTGGGCCAGGGTGTGCCGGAACAGGGGAGCCGTGTCCTCGAGCTGCTTTTTGGTCAGCAGTTCGATGCGTGCGCCGTCCTCGAGCGGGGTGAGCAGGTCGATAAGGACGCCATTTTGCTTTGCGGCAAGCGCGTCGTTTTTCAGGCGCTCACCGATGGAGGCGGCCACATCGAGGGCGGTAGAATTCTGAGGAAGCTCGAGCTGTTTGCCGTCGGGTAGGGAGATGTGCATATTCATAGGGAGTATACCGGGGTGGGGGTGGTTTGCAGGGGAGGGGTTACGGGTTACAGGTTACGGGTTACAGGGAGTGGGGGAGGGCGCTCGAGGGCCACAACTCCATAAACTCGAGAGAATATCCACTCGAGTAGGGGCGAGTGGCAGCTCGCCCTTTGTTGTTCAAAGAAGGGCAGCAAAAACCCACCAAGGACCTTCACACCCCGCTTGAGCATTCTCGAGTACTTAACATATGGGGTGGAGGTCAACTCAGTGGGCGGTTCTAGTTCGGACCGCTCGAGTTTGCACCAGATGTACCGACGCAACCATACTGCGCGGAACAAAGGGATGCACTCGAGACCCGGACGACATGGGTTTAAGGTAGCATGGCCTCCGCTCAAGCACAACCCGCGATTTGGCCTGGTGACGGCTGCTTCCTCGAGCGCTATGTTATGGGGAGTAGCCCCCCCTCATAATAAGTGGTGAAGCATTGTCAAAAGGAGTCTGATGACCCGCCAAACTGTCCCCCTTTACCCCACATCGGCTGAATTCGAGGCACACTACGCCGCCCTCGAGCGCGAGTCCCTCACCGCAGAGAACGCTTTAAGCTGGCTCGAGCGCTGGAGCGACCTGGGGGCTATGGCCGAGGAAGCGTATTCCCGCCTGATGACCCGCTACCACGAGAACACGGCGGACAGCGCGGCGGAGGTGGCCTACAACGGCTTTGTATCCGAGGTTTACCCCCACGTCATCGAGGGTGAACAGCGGCTCAAGAGCAAGCTGCTCTCGCTCGAGGGGTACACGCCGCCGCTCGAGTACGCCATGATTTTTAAGCGTTTTCGCGGAGAAGCCGCCATCTACCGTGAAGCCAACGTGCCCCTCTTCAGCGAGGCTCAACTTCTGGGCAACGAGTATGAAAAGCTCAAAGCCAGCCGTCAGGTGCGGATTGGCGAGGAAACCCTCAGCGTGCCGATGGCGCAAAAGCGCCTGTATGAGCCAGACCGCAGCGTGCGTGAAGCCGCCTGGCACGGCCTGATGGGGTATCAAATGGACATCGCCCCCGAGACCGACGCCTTATTCGAGAAACTGCTCGAGTTGCGCCGCCAGGAAGCCAAAAATGCCGACTTCCCGGATTTCGTGGCCTATACCTGGGAAGCGATGAGCCGCTTTGATTACACCCCAGAGCAGGCGAGGGAGTTGCAGGAATCCATCCGGCTCGAGGTGGTTCCGCTGCTGCGCGAGTTGCGCGAGGACCGTAGAAAGACCCTCCAGCTCGAGACCCTGCGCCCCTGGGATGTGCAGCCCGACCCTCTGGGCCGCGAACCCCTGAAGCCCTTCTCGAGTTTGCCTGAACTCGAGGACGGTCTGACCCGCATCTTTACCGCGCTCGACCCCGAGCTGGGCGCAATGTTTGTAGGGATGCGCGCTCAGGGCAACCTCGAACTCGAGACCCGCCCCGGCAAGGTGCCCAATTACGGCTACAACACCTATTTTGCCCAGAGCAAGCAGAGCTACATCTACTGGAACGCCACCGAAACCGACACCGACGTGCGGGTGCTGCTGCACGAATCGGGGCACGCCTTCAACTTTCTCTCGAGCATGAAGGCAAATTTGCTGGTGTGGGACCTCACGCCGCCCATCGAGTTCGCCGAGGTCGCCTCGCAGGCGATGGAGTTGCTGGCTCTGCCGCTCCTCGAGCGACCTGTCGGCTTTTACAGCGCCCAGGACGCGGCGCGGGCGCGAGTAGACAAACTCGAGACTGTGCTGCGGTTGATGGTGAACGTGGCCCAGGAGGACAAGTTTCAGCACTGGCTCTACACCCAGCCGAGCGTGAGCGTGTTTGACTTGGACGCCAAATGGCTCGAGCTGTCCGCCGAGTTTGGGGCGGGTGTGGACTGGAGCGGTCTCGAGCGGGAGCGGGCTAAGGGCTGGCAAAGCGGCCACACCGTCACCCTGCCGCTGTATATGCTCGAGTACGCCATCGCTTGGCTGGGCGCGCTGCAACTGTGGCGTAATTCGCTCGAGAACCCGCAAAAAGCGCTCAAGCAGTACAAGTTCGCACTGGCACTGGGCGGCAGCCGCCCCCTGCCCGAGCTGTTCGAGGCTGCCGGAATCCGCTTTGCCTTTGACCGGGCCACAGTGCGCGAACTGATGGATTTTGTGCGAGGTCAGCTCGAGGGGGCCTAAAAAGTTGCGCTCGAGTGGAACGGGCGAGCTGCCACTCGCCCCTACTTTTCCCCCAGAAAAGCTTTGAAAAGAATGCTGTATTGCGCTCGAGCGTGCTTTTTGGTCCCCCTGTTACGCACCACGGCTTACACATAAGTGATTTAGGCACAGATTTTTTTGGAGAGATTACTTGAGGAAGGTACGTGCAGGACAATGTTTTCGTAGGGGCAATCCCTTGTGGTTGCCCCTTACCTCTCGATTACTACACACGTCCCAGACACTCTTTCTCGAGTTGTGTGCAAACCGTAGCTTCTACAAGAGGGATTAGGTCCGTTTCAGCTTGAGCGTCTAAAACCCCCAATCTCCCTAAATCCCCTCACGCCCCCACCCTGCACACGTCGGCGAAGCGGCAGCCCCGGCAGTGAAAACCCGGCTCGGGGCGCAGGTCTCCCTTTTCCAGCGCCGCAAGGGTGCCCTCGAGCTGCTTCCAGGCCCCCATCACGTCCCAGTCGGTGACTCTCAGGGCGCGCGGCTTAGAAAGCAAATCCCAGGCCAGAATCTCGAACTGCGCCCCGCGCCCCGCCTCGCGTTTGAAGGTCTCGAGCAGCCACAAACTTTCCGGGTGACTGCGTAGGTTGATGGGCCACTCCTCGGGTGGGTGAACGATGAAAATTTGCAGTCTGGCCCGGTCCTTCTCGAAGCGGTAGGCGTGAGGCCGAAAGTGCAGCGTGCCCAGCCGCAGACTACCCATCACCACGATATCCTCGGGCGGCTTGGGCGGCAGTCCGCGCTCGAGCACCTCCTGCACTTCGCGCGCAAAGGCCCCCGACCAGCCCTGACCGGGGGTCGGCAACTCGGCTTCGTCCCAGCGGGCCTGACGCATCCGGCGGCGCAGCGAGTCGAGGTCGCCGCGTGAAGCCACCCCGCCCTGTGCCCTGGCCCCGTAACGCCTCGAGAGGTGGCCTTTGAGTTTACAGGGCACGAACTTGGACAGCTCCCAGGCGCGGTTCTCGGTGGTGGGCGGCAGGTGCAGCCAGTCGGGGTGTGCGCTCGAGCTTCTGCGGGTTCGGGTAAGCTGCTCGAGCGGGGACGCAGCCCCCACCCGCGCTAAAGGGGCGTTTTCAAAGCCCTCGAGAAGTGGATGTCCACGCAGATTTCCACTTCGGTCCGCACTGGGATAGCTGACCTGTACGCTGTTTCCGCGCCACAGTGCGTCGTAGAGCAGGCTGCTCGAGCGCCCTAACATGCGGGGCTTCAGGTCGCCCAGAACGTCGCCGCTGCGCTCCTCCTCGGCAAAAAAGAAGTCCTCGCCCTCCTCGAGCGCGTAACTTCCCTCGAGCGCCCCCAGCAGCCACACCCGTTCAAACCTCGAGCCAGACGCTTCTTCGGGCGTCAGCAGCGCTACCCCCGACTCGAGCGGTAAAACCACCTGCACCTCGCCCAAGAGCGCCCGCATCCAGGCCAGCAAGGCGGCGGGGCGCGGGACCTCGAGCAGACCGTAGACTTCACGGGCCAGCAGGCGCAGCCCATCGCGGTCCGGCATGTTCACCCGCTCGAGCAAGGTCTCGACAAAATCCAGCCAGGTCTGCAACTCTCCCGGCTCGAGCGTGCTTTCCCCCACGAGCATGTGGTACGGCTCGAGGTCCAGGGTCTGCCCCTCAAGTTCCTCCAGCCTTTCCAAAAACACCAGCCCGTCGCCGCCCAGCCCGCGCTTGTCGAGTGCCTCGCACAGCGCCTCAAGTCGGTAGAGTTTGGACAGGGCTTGCAGGTCGCGCAGCGGATAGCCCCTGGCCTGAATCGAGAGCAGCTTGGAGAACAGCACTCCCTCGGCGCACTCGAGCAGTGGGGCCTGAGACGGGCTGGAGAGCGGAACCCCGTACTCGGAGGCCACCTCGAGCAAGGGGCGCTTGTAGACGCTCGAGGGCACGATGAGGGCCAAGGTGTGCAGGTCGGCGGGTTCGGTTTGGTGTACGCCGAGCAACGCGGCCTTGACCTGACCCAGAGCGGCCCTGGCCTCCGAGTCGGCATTGGGGTAGGCGCGCACTGAAATATGCGGCGTAGGACGAGGTTTGAGGGTTTGCAGCTTGGCCTCGAGAAAACGGGCCACCGCCCTCACCTCACCCTCGAGCAGCCGGGTGGTAAACGGTTGCGGCCCCCGGCTCGGCAGCGTCACCAGCAGCGAAGGACAGCCTTTTGAAAGCGCTTGGATGGACCTAAGCTCCATCGGGTTGAGCGTCTGGTAGCCGTCCACTAGCAGGTGTTCGCTGTGCGCTCGAGGCGAGGTTTCAAGTAAACGAATGGCCTCGGTTCGCACGTCGTCGGGGTCGAGCAGGTTGCGGCGCTCGAGTTCGGCGTTGTATAACTTCAAAGTTTGCTCGAGCACTTTCTGATAAGGGTCTATGACCACCGGAACCCCACTTAGTCCGCTGCGCTTGAGTTCGGCAATCGAAAGCGCGTACAGCGCCGCCTCGCCGGGTTCGGCACTTCGCCCCAGCACCTCGCCCAGCACTCGCGCCACCAGCGCTACCCGCGCAGGCACGCTGAGCAGGCCCTTGTCGCTGCCCGCGCCCTCGAGAATCTCGTACATCCGGGTTTGCAGGTCGGTGAGGCGCACCCCCAGCGAAGGTCTTTGCGAGAGGCGCTGAAGCAGGGTTTCGCGCTGTCCAGGCAGAGCAATCAGTGTGACCGACTCGAACTTGGCCGCACACTTCCAGGCGTGCTCGAGCAGAATCTGGGTTTTGCCGCTCCCGGCGGGTCCGCTGAGTAGGGCGCGCATCATGCCTAGTCTAAGAGCTTGGTCCAGGGTGTGGGGTGAGAAGGGGGTCGTTTTCGCTCAAGCTACTCCTCCATTTCCAGAACCCTCAGTCCCGAATCACCGAACTGCGAAAGAGTTTCATGGAGCGGTTTTGTAGCCGCACCGTGCTCGAGCGTTCCCCGGTCCCACTCGGGCGGTCTTCTACCGCCGCCGTGCTCGAGGACCCCGCTCCTGACGCTCTCAGGGTGCCCTCGAGCGTGCTGCTCACCTCATCCCACCCTGAAGGCCTCACCGCGTGGCTGGTGGCGGTACTCGCCGTACTCAGGGTGCGAATCGGGGAGTAAAAGCGGTCATCGCTGGTGTCGAGTTCGAGTTCCCACGGCAGCAGTCCGCCAAAGTTGGGCAGCGCGAACTCGAGGTCCATTTCACTGGTGTTGAGCAGCAGCAGCAGGTGGTGGTCCTCGAGCTGGTTTCCCTCGTCGTCCACGTCGTCTATGCCGTTGCCACTTAAGAAGATGCCCAGGGTGCGGGTGATGGGGTTGGCCCAGTCGGTATCGGTCATGATGCCGCCGTCGGGGCGCAGCCAGATGAGGTCGCTCACCGAGGAGCCGCGAATGGGCCTGCCCTTGAAAAAGTGGGTCCGGCGCAGCGAGGGGTGGCGGTGGCGGGTGTGAATCACCTGCTTGGTAAACTCGAGCAGCTTTTCCTGCTCCGGGTTCAGGTTCCAGTGTACCCAACCGATGCCGTTGTCCTGGCAGTAGGCGTTGTTGTTGCCCACTTGAGTGCGCCCCATCTCGTCGCCCGCCACCAGCATCGGGGTGCCCTGCGACAGAAACAGTGTGGCCAGAAAGTTGCGAACCTGCCTCGAGCGCAGGGCCAGAATTTTGGCGTCTCCTGTTTCACCCTCCACCCCGCAGTTCCAGGAGTTTTCATGGCTCGAGCCGTCCTGGTTGTTTTCCCCGTTTGCCAAGTTGTGCTTGTCGTTGTAACTGACCAAATCGTGCAGGGTGTAGCCGTCATGGGCGGTGACGAAGTTGATGCTCGAGTAGGGGCGGCGACCATCGTCTTGGTAAAGGTCGCTCGAGCCGGTGATGCGGTAGCCCAGCTCACTGGCCACCCCGCCCTGACCCTTCCAGAAGGCCCGCACCGTGTCGCGGTATTCGCCGTTCCACTCGGCCCAGCCCAGCGGAAAGTTGCCCACCTGATAGCCGCCGTCGCCCACGTCCCACGGTTCGGCAATCAGTTTGACCCGCGAGATGATGGGGTCCTGGTGAATGATGGTAAAAAAACTCGAGAGCTGGTTCACCGCGTGCAGGTCGCGGGCCAGAGCGGAAGCCAAATCGAAGCGAAAGCCGTCTACGTGCATCTCCTGAATCCAGTAGCGCAACGAGTCCATGATGAGCTGCAAAGTCTGCGGATGGCGCACGTTTAAACTGTTGCCAGTTCCGGTGGTGTCGAAATAAAAGCGGGCGTTGGGCGCAAGGCGGTAATAGGTGGGGTTGTCAATCCCCTTGAAACTCAGGGTCGGCCCCTGATGGTTGCCCTCGGCGGTGTGGTTGTACACCACATCCAAAATCACCTCAATGCCAGCTTTGTGCAGGGTTTTGACCATCTGCTTGAACTCGCGCACCTCCGACCCCGGCTCCCGGCCACTGCGGTAGCGCACCTCGAGAGCAAAGTAGCTTAGGGTCGAGTAGCCCCAGTATTGCGTCAGGCCCTTGTCCCGCAAAAAGGAGTCGTCTACATGCGCGTGTACCGGCATCAGCTCGAGGGTGTTGATGCCCAGTTCCTTGAGGTGACGCACGACTGGGCGGCTCGAGAGGCCCAGGTAGCTGCCGCGCAAATACTCCGGCACTTCCGGGTGAAGCTTGGTCAGGCCCTTGACGTGGGCTTCATAGATAATGGACTGTGAGGTGGGAATGTGCGGGGCTTCGTCGTCCTCCCAATCGAAGTAATCGTCTATCACGATGCCCAGCGGAACCCCGCTTTGCTCTTTCGGTTCCATCTCGAGGTCGCCCCTGGCACCTCCCACCCGGTATCCGAATACGCCCGCAGTAAAGTCCTCGACATCGCTCACCGCGCGCGCGTAGGGGTCGAGCAGCCGCACGTTGGGGTTGAAGCGCAGGCCCCGCTCGGGTGCGTAGGGGCCGTAAACCCGGTAGCCGTACATTTGACCGGGGCGCACCCCCTCGAGATAGATGTGCCACACGAAGGCGGTCTGGCTGCGAACCGCGAAGCGCTGCTCGAGTCCGCCGCGCTCGCCCCCACCGCGCTCAACCAAGCACAGCTCTACTAACTCGGCGTTTTCCGAATAGAGCGCAAAGTTGACCCCTTTGCCGTCCCAACTTGCCCCCAGAGGGTAGGGCTTTCCGGGCTTGACCCGGAACTTCATCGGCGTCGCTCGAGCGCAGCAGGGTGTACCGCAGTGGGCGGGGAGAGCAGAGGGTTCAACATGGAGAGATATTCACCTGACCTAAAGGTGTAGCGCAAAGGAGCGATGAGAACTATTGGAGTGCTTACAGAAATTGTGGGGAGCCACACCCAAACCCTGCACCTGTCTAGCTCGAGCGACGGGTGATGAGGTTTGCTGGGGCTGGGCCGCGCAAAACCTCGAATGTGTGCAGTGTAGAGGCTCGAGCTGATGAATGGATGGGGCGTGGAAACTCTGTGAAGGGCAATGAGACGGACTATTAGCCTAGGTTAAAGGTTGAGTTTTACACTCGAGCCATGCGCGAACCCGGTTTGTACCGCACCTCGGACGTAGAGATCTACCGCCTTCGGTTCAGCTTGAACGCGGGCTTGGTCTGTCTCGCTCTGGCCGCCACAATCTATACCCTCGAGCGGGTGATGGACGCGACCCTGCTGGCTTCCTCCCGCAACGCCGCCATCTCTGGTGGGGGCAGCTACCAGCGCATTGGCGCGGACCTCAACCCGCTCGAGAACCCTTTTTTCTGGATATTCGCGGTTTTGGGCGCGTTTTTTCTAGGTATTTATTTCTTCACGCCCATTCACACCTGGGAGGAGGTCGGACGGGTGGATATAAAGTTCGACCAGGACGATTCTTCGCACTGACCGAAACGCTGAGCAGCTCGAGCGCCGCCCCTTCAGCCCCGAATCAATTTCCCCTCCTATGCTCGAGCTTATGCGGCGCTATTCCGGCATTATTTTGGACATTGATGGCACCCTGATGGACAGCAACGACGACCACGCTTGGGTGTCCGCGCTCGAGGGCGAAAAAGCGGGTTGAAGCGAACGCCCTCATTTTTCTGTGACTCGAGTTTGAGATAGTGGTTTGACGCTGGAGTGAAAAGTTTATCCTTCAAGCGCTCGGACCCCTTCATGCTCCAGTGGATTCAAAATACCCTTCAAACGCTGGGCTATCCCGGCATCGCTTTCCTGACTTTTCTCGAGAACGTGATTCCACCCATCCCGTCGGAACTCATCATTCCGGCCTCGGGGTACGCCGCCGCTCGAGGAGATTTGACGCTGTGGGGCGTGATTCTGGCTGCCACTTTGGGCAGTGTGCTGGGCGCGCTGCCGCTGTACTACCTGGGGTATTGGGTAGGTCAGGAGCGGCTGGTGGCGTGGTTTGACCGATACGGCAAGTGGCTCACGGTCAGCGGCAAGGACATCGAGCGGTCGGTGGCCTGGTTCGAGCGCCACGGGTACAAAGCGGTTTTACTGGCTCGAGTGGTGCCGGGGGTGCGTTCACTCATTTCGATTCCAGCGGGTATTGCGCGCATGAACCTGCCGCTTTTCTTGCTCTATAGCGCCCTTGGCTCGAGCGTGTGGACTTTCGTGCTGGCCTATCTGGGCTTTAAATTGGGCGAAAATTACGAAGAAGTCGAAAAGTTCATCGGACCCATCAGCAAATATGTGGTACTGGCGCTGGTCGTCGCGCTGGTGGCGTGGTGGTTGTGGCGCTCGAGGAAAAAGGCGCGCCAAGCGCGCGAATAATCAATCGCCCTGAGCTATGTTTAAGGTGGCTCGAGGACCGCCCAGCCGCAGCAAGGCCAGCAGCGGAACGAGTGAAACCCCACTGGCCAGCACGCAGAGCACCGGAAAGCCGAAGTGGGCCACGATGAAGCCGCCCAGCAGCGACCCCAGCGCCGCCGCGCCCCACACCGCAAACTCGGTCTGACCCTGAATCTTTGAGCGCTCGAGTGGACCCAGCGAGTTGGTCAGCAGGCTCGAACCCGCCACAAAGCACCAGTTCCAGCCCAGCCCCAGCACAAACAGCGAAACCCCAATCCAGAACGCCGAGGTCACGAAAAAAGCGAGCACCGCGCTCAAAGCCAGTAAAACCGCGCCTAGCGCAATAAAACGCCGCTCTCCGTAGCGGTCTACCAGATTTCCGGTCAGCCACGCCAGCCCGAACATGCCCGCTAAGTGGGCGCTAATCAGGCTCGAGATGGTGGGCAAGCCGTGACCGAGGTGCTTGGCGTGCAGCGGGGTGAGCACCATCATCATCACCATCACGCCCTGACCAATGCTGAGCGCAATCAGCGAAAGGCGCACGTCGGGCACCCGCCAGGGATTTCTTTGGGGAGCCTGCTCGAGCGGTTTTGACGTGCCAACTGGAGCCAACTCGAGCGGTTGCGCCCGCAGGAAGAGTGAAATCAGGGCCATGCCGATGAGTAACAGCACGCCGCCCAGAATCCAGCCCAGCTCGAGCGAGGGAATGTTGTAGCTTGCGGCGATGTTCTGCAAAAGTGGGGTCAGCGAGGTACTCAGCACCGACCCCAGCACCCCGAAGCTCAGCAGGTAGCCCACCATGCGGCCCCGGTGCGAGGGCCTCACCAGCTCGGCCACCGCGTAACGCCCCTGCGGGATGCCGCCGTCACCCACCCCCAAGAGCATCACACCCAGCAAAAAGCCCCACAGCGACCCTCCCAATGCCGAAAATCCGCCGATGAGTGCGCCGAGCGCAGCAATCAGGTAGCTCAGGGTCAGGCCCAACCTGCGCCCCGAGCGGGCCATCACCCCACCCACCACCAGCGCGGCCAGTGCCGAGGACACCTGTTTGAGTGTAGAAGGTAGCCCGGATAAATCCTCGGAGCGGGTCAGATGCACAATTAAAATGCTCGAGAGTGCGATACCCACCGTGGTTGCGCCCGTAGAGAGCGCCTGAGCCATAAACAGGGCGCTCAGGCTCGAGCGAATCCGGGCAGAGTTGCTGCGGGGCGCTTCGGCGGTCATGGCTCGAGTATACGGCGTGCTCGAGAAAGGGTTCTTGGCGGTTTGGTACAACACAAGGGGCGTAACTCAGGAACGTGAGGGTTTCTCGAGCGAGCTGGAACGCCCTCACCCTGGCCCTGCGGGCCTGTCCCTCTCCCGAAGTCGGGAGAGGGATGCCGCGATGAGCGGCGGGGTGAGGGCATTCCAGGCAAGTCGCCACTCTCAAAGACACCCCGGCATGAGACGCAAGCATTTCCATTTTGCAAAACATATGTCTTCAGTGTAAACTTTTGTTCATGCCCCCCTCCGACCTGGAAAACACCCTGCTCGAGCGGATTCGCCACAATCCCTTTGTCAGTCAGCAGACGCTGGCCGACGAACTTGGTCTGTCGCGCTCGAGGGTGGCCGCTCTACTCTCGCAGCTCACGCAGGGGGGCTACCTGCTGGGTCGGGCCTACATCTTGCCGACCCAGCGCCGGGTGGTGTGCATTGGTGGGGCCACCCTGGACCGTAAATACCGCGCTCGAGGCCCTGTCGTAATCGGTAGCAGCAACCCGGTAGGCGGCTCACAGTCTTACGGCGGAGTGGCCCGCAACGTGGCCGAGAACCTGGGCCGACTGGGCGCAGCCTGCGCCTTCATCAGCGTGCTGGGCGACGACGAAACTGCCAAAGCTTTGCTGAGTCACCTGAGCACAGCGGGCGTGGAGGTCAGCGGCGTCGAGCGCGTGAGTGGGGGACGCACCGCCGAGTATCTGGCGCTGCTGACGCAAGATGGAGAACTCGAGCTGGCTCTGGCCGATATGGACATCTTCGACTCACTCACCCCCGCTCTGCTCGAGCGCCACCGTCCCAAGCTTCAGGGAGCCGCCTGGGTGTTTGCCGACTGCAACCTGCCTGCCGAGAGTTTGACCGACCTGCTCGAGCGCCGCCGCAGCTCGAGTTTCCGGCTGGCCCTGGACCCGGTGAGCGTGGCCAAAAGTGCGCGTCTGCCGGGGTCGCTCGAGGGCCTGGACCTGCTGTTTCTCAACCGCGACGAGGCTGTGGCAATGACGGGTGAAACGGGAGTGAACGAGGATGCTCTCGAGCGAATGTTAAGCGCCCTGCACGCTCGAGGGGTGGCCGAGGTTGTCCTCTCGCTGGGCGAAGCCGGACTAGTGGTCTCGAGCGCTACTGAACGAGTTCACCTATCTGCACCGCCCACAGAGGTGCTGGACGTGACCGGAGCCGGAGACGCTCTGATTGCCGGCACCCTCTACCGTCTGCTCGAGGGAGAGTCTCTGCAAAGTGCCTGCCGCACCGGACAACGGTTAGCCCAACTGACCCTGGGCACGCCCCACAGCGTTTATCCCCATCTCTCGAGCGCGCTGCTCGAGCAGGACTCACCGTGAGCGTCGTACTTGGGGCGGATTACAACACTCTGGTTGGAACCAAAGAATCAAGACTCAGTAAGAAGTTTCGCCTAAGAGACAGTCCGAGTCTGTCCCAGTCGAGTTTCTTCATATAATGTCCGATAAAATCGGCATTTTCTCGAGCGCCTCAGATGCCCTACAATCGCTTCGTGCTGGAGACCCTCACTCCAGGAGCCATTTTTTGACGGGGGTTCCCGGAACTTATGAGATACAAAAGCGTGTAGGACAGGTTCGGACTACCTCTAAGCGGGAACGGGCGAGCTGCCACTCGCCCCTACGCAATGTGTTTGTAGCACGACTTTGAAATAACTGTTCAATAGTATGAACTCTATCAAACGTCTTCAAGCTCGCGGACAGGCCCGATAGGTGCCGCTCTGTCCAAGACGCGGACAGGCCCGATAGGTGCCGCTCTGTCCAAGACGCGGACAGGCCCGATAGGTGCCGCTCTGTCCAAGACGCGGACAGGCCCGATAGGCGAGATGGCCCG
>Ga0123336_10003429_pt1 | contig 13243 bp, 7 predicted proteins | sample SSSSmetaG_FD_96466 | JGI IMG/M metagenome (GOLD analysis project Ga0123336, IMG submission 96466) | Glacier valley bacterial and archeal communities from Borup Fiord, Nunavut, Canada, to study Microbial Dark Matter (Phase II) - ​SSSS metaG | ecosystem: Environmental > Aquatic > Freshwater > Ice... | reverse complement strand
TTGCTCAGCTACAACCTAATGATCACTCACATGCCGTATCTATTCAGGAAAACACAAGAGGGGTTTTAGAAAAGCTTGATGATATAGTATGGGCCATCAACCCTAAAAATGACAAACTCAGCAACCTTACTGATCGCATGGATAGCTTTGCCAGACCATTGCTACAAGCAAAAGGCATCCATTTTAATTTTGAGCCCGATGTAAAAATACAAAGTGGTAGCCTAGCAGAAAATACAAGACAAAATTTATTTTTAATATTTAAAGAAGCCATCAACAACATTGGTAAGTATGCGCAATGCGAAACCTGCACAGTTACACTCTTTATAAAAAGTAAACAGCTCTTTTGTACAATAACTGATGATGGTATTGGCTTCGATACCACCCTCCCATCTGAACGAAACGGGCTCCTTAATATGAAACAAAGGGTGACTCAGCTAAAAGGAAAAATAAATATTAGCAGTGCTGTGGGTGAAGGCACATCTATAAATATTCAATTACCGCTTTAATCCTACTCAAGTCATAATTATTCAACCTGCAAATTTTTTGCAGGTTTTTCATTCCAATTAATCATACAATTTATTTTAAAGATTGACACCAACGTTTCTAGATTTTTGTAGTTCGGTAAGCATGCTTAAATTACAACTTTACTGGCTCGACCTTAGCAAACGGTGCAACACGAACCTTTAGATTTGTTTGTACAATTTATTTATAAATAATATTGCTATTACTACTTCCTTTTTGCTTCTTTTTTCTTTGTGAATTAATCAATTTTGTTAATAACATACAATCAAAAAAGGAACTGTGCACTAAGCCACGAGTTGTTACTTTAAGGTACATCTTGGGATCCAGACAATTTCTTATTTATATGAAATGCTTCGGATAGAACCTATAGGAAACAATTGAAAGAAAAAAATTCTAACATCAAGGAGTAAAATTTAAGCGCATTAAAACTTCTACCATAACCTGCCCCCACAGAAGATATTATCCCCAAATATCACATATATATGGGATTGTTTTAAATATTATGAAATTATAAATTTATAGGATGAAAAAACTCTGCTTAATTTTATTTCTGTGCACTTTGCATACAACTTTATTTTGCCAACCTCTTCCAGCCTTTTATTTAAACGGTTATAATCGAACTGCTAATCCAATTTTAGACAGTGCGACATGGAGGAATTTAGATTGTAGCAGACCTTGGGATGGTTGTACTCCACTTCTTTTTGATGTGTTTGATTGCCCAGGGCAGCAATGCTCAACTCATTTTCCTGACACAATTTGGATTTCACAATACAAAACCTTGAGAGTAAGATCATTAGAAGGGTTTAAGGGAATATTGATTATTCCACAATTTGCAACTTTAATAATTGAAGATGGCATAGTTTCAAATATAGATTGTACAGGAGCTTCGGCTTGTGAAACTCCATTTCCTAGCCAAGGTGGACTAACAGCTGCCTTTACAAACCCAAATGGAAAAATAATTGTAGCGGGTACTCTTATTAACAAAAAACGGTTAGATATCTATGGAATGATGCATGTAACATCTACTGGTAAATACATACAAGACAATGATGATGCCAGTTTAAATTTTTATAGTTTCAATAGACACCCCTTATATACCCTGTCAAATCAATCTGATACGATGGTTGATAATAGCCCTTATTTAAAGATTGATGCAGATTTAAGACAATTTAAAAAAGGCAAGTTGACTTTTAATAATTGCAAACTAGGTAGAAATGCATCCCTAATAGAGTTTGGAGTGGGGGCTAATATTTTCACAGATTCTATTTCTGACTTACATGTAATTATCAATAATGATACTATACTTAATCCATACTCTAATCAGGATGGATATAAAATTACAGGCCCCACTAACAGAAATTTTTATGCAGGTAAATTTGAGCTAACCGGCACTGCAAAGGTGTCTATGAAGCCAATAACCCTAACATGCGCCGAAATGATTTTAAATCCTGGTACAGAGCTTAGGGCATATGCAACTACTGGAGATGAGGGAGGATTTCAGGTTTACAAGAATGTTATTAATAATGGAAGCCTCATTTTATATTCTATTAATTGGTTAAGTCATCCCTCGCAAAGAAATGAAACTTTGCCTTACGCATTATCTGGTACTGGTACTTTTCGGAATAAAATAATACAAGCAAGTGCCACTGCATCTTTTTCGAATTTAAGTTTTTCTACTTTTAACCCAAGAGGTATTGATATAAGAACGCCTATTTCTATTGACTTTAATGCGCCATTTCAAAATGATAGTGTAAAAGTGAATTTAATCAGTGATGTTATGTTTGGTTTTGAGCCGACATATAATTCATCATTTCCAAACAGCAGAGTAGTTTGCGATGGCACTGGAAGTTTATTATTAAAACGTAATCTTAATAGTACATATAGTTCAACCGTTGCAGTAGGTACTACAGACTTTGCCACACCATTAAAAATAAGCCAAACTGGAAGTAATTCAGCAGATACATTTAGAATAAGAGTATTACCTATAACCTCTACCTTAGATGCCACACAATGCTTTCCTGTAATGTGGGAGATAAAGGAAAGTACTGCTGGCGGTAATTTGGGTTTTGCAGCAGCACCAATATTATACAATAAGTATTTTTCTTCTCGTTTTTCGGCACCTATAATGCGTCTTTATGAAAAAAAGAATTCTGCTTGGCTCCAGAAAAATACAGCTTACACGGTAACCAATTCTTCAGCATTCCAATTTTGGCAATTCAATACAGGAGCAGCAGTGGGTAATTTTTTAGGGAAGGATACACTTGCTGTAGCTTGTGGCAATGGACTGTTAAATGAATCAGGCAGCGTATCTATAAGTAAATTAGGCGGAAGTATAAATTTTACAGACCCAAATTCTTGGGAAGATGGAGTTGTTCCTGTAAGTAATCAACCCATATATATTAAACAAGGGACTAATATTGTTGTAAACACGCCAATTATAGTAAATGATTTGAACATTGAAGGTAGTTTAACTATTAGTTCCGGAGGGTCATTAACGGTTGGCCAAAATAAAAACAATGCAGTATTATATAACACCGGTACACTTGCAATAGGTTCAGGTACAATTAACGTAAATGGAGAATTTATTCAAGATAGGGGTACTTTAACTATGAATGGCGGCACAATAAATATTGACCCTAATAGTGGAAATGCTGCCACTAGTAGAACCCTTACAAATAGTTTTTATGGAAATGCATCGGTTTTTAATATTCTCAATGCTGCATCCTGTAATATGACCGGAAACATTAATTTTTTAGATCCAATAAGTGGTGGCGGGAACGTTGGTTCTTATTATAATTTAACTAGTATTAATTCAAATGTTAGTGGCATTAATTTTACTTATGGTGATGGTATATCTAGTGGTGGTACATCAACGGATCAATTTAGAGATAATTTAATAAAATTAACTTCTTTAGATAATTTAACTATAAATACAGGGGCCGAAGCAAACAATATATTTTTGAATACTGCAACCAGTAGCGTGAATGTAAAAAACATTACTGTAAACCCGAATTCAATATTAAATACAAATGCAGCACACAGCATCTTTTTATATGGTAATCTTACATCTAATGGCAGCATGAATTATACCACCGGCACTCCAACTGTTTTTGTTTCGGCCAATAGTAACTTCATAGGATCGGGCTTAATAAATATAAGCAATTTGAGCTTTGGTGCCGGTTGTAGCCTTGTTCAGCTTAATTTAAATAATCGTTTATCTGTTACAAATATTAATTTTTCAAACTCGACCAAGCTTGTACTAAATAATTCTAATTTATTGTTTAGCAGAAGTACGAATCTCGCATCTTCTGCAAGTTATATTGTACCGAATGGAGCAGGAAAAGTATACGATTTTGTGGGTCCAAACTCATCACGATTTTTTCCAATTGGAACTTTTACATCGTATTCACCAATTAGAATTATAGGTGCATCATCTGGCCATACCAGCGATAGTATTTATGTAAGTGTAAAAGATAGCGTAAATACATCAGGCACTACAGGCAATACATACACAGCCGCCGTTGTAAATAAAACTTGGGATATTTCAGAAGCTGTTGCGGGGGGTAGCAACCTTATTGTTACCCCGCAGTGGAATGCAGTTGATGAGCTGAATGGCTTTACCAGATCAAGTTGTGGCGTATCCCATTTTACCGGTGGCAGTTGGGATAATTTTACACCTATCGCAGCAATAGGTACAAACCCTTACAGCGTAAGTAGAGCAGGTATAACATCTTTTTCTCCTTTCTCAGTTGCCAATTCCAACTCTGTTCTACCTGTAAAGTGGATTAAATTCAATGCGACTTCTTATAATAAAACTCAAGTAAATTTAACGTGGACCGTACAGGAAAGTGCTGTTTCTAAATATGTGGTTGAAAGATCATTTGACGGTATCTTATTTATTCCTGTAAAAGAAGTAATAAGCATCGGTTCTGGTATTAATAATTACAGTTATGATGATACAAAGGAAAATAGAGGAGTTTGTTTTTATAGAATTAAACAGGTTTCTCTAGACGGGGGTATTAGCTTCAGTAAAATTGTAAGGATACATTCTACTATAAAAGAATCGATTTTAGTTTTTCCAAACCCATTTTCAGATATAATAACACTTACAACCGCTAATCAAGAATTAATCGGAAAATCATTTACAATAACATCTGTTGATGGAAAAGTAATTAATACAGGAAAACTTACCCCAACCTCTACAAGATTAAATTTAAGTAAGTACAAGGCAGGGGTTTATTTTTTAAAGATAGAAAACATTCCAACACTTAAACTTGTGAAACGTAATTAACCACTTGTACAGATAGTCATTAAGTTTTGCCAATTTTCCTACTAAAAGTTAAAAAATAATTAGTAGTAATACTTTTCAACATGTATTAATGTGGAGAGGGATAATAATATCCAGAGCTACAACAATAGTATTAAAAAAGTATTAAAACAAACCACAGGGCATAATTAATCTTAGCACTTTCTTGTTTTCAAAATATCACATATCTATGGGATTGTATACACCAAAAAACCTGCAGACTTTCTCATTAAAAAAGTAACAACTCAAACAGGACTTAATGTATTTGAAGTTGATGCAGCTCAGCTTACAAGAGGCTCTTATATTTTAAGAGTGAAAACTCAAAGCAAAGAATTATCAAAAATAATTCTGAAACAATAGAAAATTGTAGCATAAAAGAAGCTTAAACAGAAGGGGACTGGGTAAGTTTAATTGGGCTTGATTTAATTATCAAGCCCTTTTTTATTTGAAGATTTACCAAATAGATATTTTATAAAAGGAGTTTTAATTATGTTCACAAACCCGAGACGATTATTAGCACGGCAATTAGATCGATGGTTAGATTTAGCAAACCGAAAACAAAGCAAAGCATATTTTCTAAACCCGCAATTGCACCATTACCTTTGTACCTTCCTCTAAATTACTTTCGATATTAAAACAGCCCTTCATTTTTTTAGCACGAAGTTGCATATTTAAAATGCCGTGCGTTCGGTAGGTTTGGTAGTATCAAACTTTTACCGTCATTTGTTATAGAGCAAGAGATGTATTTATTCTTTTCTTCAAGAATTACAGTGCATTTTTTACAATCTGCATATTTTACTACATTATTAATCGCTTCTTTAAAAATAAAAAACAGATTTTGCTTGGTGGCTTCGCTTATTTTTTGATCGTCAATAGCATTGCTATGTGTAAAATGAAATTGAATATCTTTTGCCTGTAACAATGGTCTTGCAAAACCATCCATTCGCTCTACCAAGTTTTTTACTTTATCATTTTTGGGATTTGTACTCCAAATTATATCGTCCAGTTTGCCTAATGCATCCTGTGTATTTTCTTCAATGTTATTTATAAAATCATTGCTTTATGGTTGCAATTTCGCCACTTGTGTGTATATGTTTTGTCCCGGTGGGGTTTTCGCAAAAAAAAACTAAATATAAGAAAGAAAACCTATTGCGAAACCCCGACGTGTAATAGACCTTACATTTGTAGAAACCAAAAACGAACCGGTAATAAATGGTTGTAAAATATAAGCACTCGGAAGAGTTTACTACTTACTTTGTGACTTTTACCTGCTACAATTGGATTTCACTTTTTGAAATAACCAACAGCTATGATGTTGTTTATAACTGGTTTAATATTTTAAAAGCAGGTGGGTTAGATATAATTGGCTATGTAATTATGCCTAATCATCTTCACACAATTATTCACTTCCCCTCGCCCGGTTATAACCTAAATAAAATAATAAGTAATGCGAAGCGTTTTATGGCGTATGAAATCGTAAACAGGTTAGAGAATTCTGCAAACAAAAAAGTGTTGCAAGAGTTAAGTTCTAAACTTACCCCAAGAGAAATTAGTAAAGGACAAAAGCACAAGATTTTTAAAGATTCTTTTGATGCAAAACCTATTTACGCTGATAAATTTTTATTTCAAAAATTAGATTACATACCTGTCCGGCCGGGCAGGCGGGCGCGGAAATCCAGTGAAGGGTAAATGGACTTTGGCAAAGGATAATGTAAGCTACGAACATAGTAGTGCGTCGTTTTATGAACTAAATGAGGTGAAACATTTCGCTCCAAACATTTTAAAGATTTGTAGGTTTAGATTATTATGACGCCGAGTCTCTCATGCGTCGGGGTTTCACGAGTTGCTCTTTTATGTATCAAAGTGTAAGCTGGTGAAAACCCCGCCGAGACGTGAAAATGGGCAAAGCCTGTGCGCCCTGCTTTCTCCCTTGCTGAGCCCACGTGTGCCGTTAACGATACTGCAACAACGGGGTCCGATCTGTCAATGTGAAAGATCACTTCCAAACCGTTTGGCAGTGTAAACTTTTCATAGTCTACTTTGAAGTTGCTTTTGGCAGTAGGTTTTTGCGCAATGGCTGCGGAAGTAAAAAGTATACATGCTAAAATAAATAAGCGGGTTGCAGATCTCATAATTATTTGGTTGTGACTATAAAATTAATGGTTTCGGGTTTTTGATGAGTAATTGGTTTGAAGTTGTGTTAGGGTTATGTTGCTTGCCAGGATTTTGGCGAAGGCACAGAGACGTACTACCTATGCAAATATACAGGACTGCTAAAAGCGCATTTACCAGTTTGTTCCGAGTTAGGACGATGTGCCAAACAATTCCGAGTTATGCCGAACAATTCCGAGTTGTTCCGAGTTTTATAAAATTCTCAACCACGGCTGAGGTACGGCTGAGGTACGGCTGATGTCACGTGGAGGGTGGGTAAAGCCCGTTATCTTGTACAGAAAAAACTTTACAGTGGGTAGGTATTGATGCGGAATTGGCTTTACGTTAGGACTGATGAGTAGATACTCATTTTTATTAAAAATCCGTAGCGCTTCGCTTAACTCTACGGATAGTGGGGCTAAGCAGCACAGCCTTTGGTAGGTTGAATATTTACTTAGCTTTTATTGGTGGGGAGATTTTAGCAAATGCACAGAAACGCTGCCGCACTTTGCTTAGCTACATTTCTGCGCCGAACGGAGAAGTATTTACAACAACTGCTTTTTTAAAGACTCAGGTAAGGGCTCTTCTTTTTGTTTTCTTTCTTTTTGTTTTTTGTAAGGTATTCCTGCATGGAGCCCTATGTAAACATTAGACCCTGTAAGTTTTCCCATCCCTGCACCAATGTTTAATATATCATCACTTCCAATAAATAGTATACCTAACCTTAATCCCACACCAACTTTTACATCTTTTGATAAACCATTGTATGAAATAGGAAGTCCAAAATCTAAAAATTTACCTTCAAATCTTGGTGTTAAAATCGTTTGAAAATCCGTTTTATTTCCAAGTTTATTATTACCTAAAATGCCACTTGTGAAAAGAGCATTTAAATAAACCCGCCTTGTGAGTTTATATTCGGTGTATATCGTAAAGGAAGATGGGGCAGCTACTTTTGTAGTATTATTGTCTTTGTTTGCAGTTACTCCGGGTATACTTTTAAAATAGGTAGTTACATCATCAAATTTAATATTGGCGGTATCTACTCTATTAGCAATTTTTGGACCATTTGTGTTTATGATATAATTTTCATTGTTTCCGGAAGCTTTGTATTTCATAGATCCAAGATCTTGAATGGCAAACCCAACCTTAAATTTGTATTTGTTTTCAGCTCTAGAAGTTGAACCTTCCTCATCATCTCTGTATTCATACACTCCTCCAATGTCAACACCAAAACCGTTTCCTTTACCGCCAAATAACAAATTATTTGAAGTAATATCATCAAACCCCTTATTAGTATTAAAACTTTTAGATGCAGTAATCACGCCATTAAATTCTACTCTGCTTGTAGCAGTATCTAATATTTTTATATTGAAATCTCTAAATTGAATGCTACTGAACTCAAGCCCATTGTACCTTTTTAATATTACTCCTGCCTTTAAATAATTCTTCCCTTTGTTTAATAACTCACGACCATATACTACTCCCAGTTCTGTAAATGCGTTAATAGTTGTATTTACTTTACCCGAATTGAAACTGGTACCATTAGCAACTTTTACATCTTTTATACCATCATTTATGAGCGTAAAAAAGTTTGAATTTATCCCTCTTCCACTACCCACAACCCTGCCTCTCGCTAAAAAACCAATTGCCTGTTTTTTGCCAAGTTGAAACATAAACGATGGTAATCTCACTTCACCCAGTACAGCAAAGCCTACATTATTAGAATTGCTGTTTTTAATAAAATTAATATCAGTGCCATCTTTAATAGCATTTGTAAGATTTTTAAAACTTTCTATGTAACCATAATTTTGGTTTACAGCACCATTGCCTGAAAGAAGATTAATATCTGCCTTAAGCCTGTTATCTGCGATATGTGCAGGATTTATGTACAAACCGTTTATTCCCGAATAATTGCTATTTGCTATTCCATAATATTTCTGGGCCTCTGTTAATTTACAAAATAATACTGCGATGCTTAATAAAAATACTTTTTTCATACATTAATATGTTAGTTTAATAAATTAAATTTTGTGGTATTAATTAACTGGATTTAAAAATTTTATCTTATGTTAATAATGAGAATAAATCATATTTATTTTTTTTATTAAAATTGGTTTGGCCAGATTTTTTATTGTGTAACATTTCTGCTATTATGTGTTTTCCCAATAATTGTTAGATCGTATTCATTTAAAGTTTTAAAAAAATATAAAGGGTAGTCTTAAAATTTTAAAAGTGCTTTGAGATTTGGTTAAATGACACACTTTCTCCGATAAGGATCGGAATAAAGAGGCTGACTCTTACTTATCAGCCAGCCTCATGCGAAAAAGCATATCGAAAATCCCCTAACGAATTTGCTGTTTCTTTTCCTGCCTGATTTGGAATTCTTTTATAATAAACGATAGCGTTAGAAATAAACATGTTTATTTTTTCTCAACTAATTCCAATCTTTTAGAAATTTCATTTATTAAGTTCTGTAAATTTTTATTTTGTTCTTTTAGAGTTTCAATTTGCACCTGCTGTTCTTGTACTGCTTTTACCAATGGCACAACAAACTGGGCATAGCCAATACTGTAAACTCCCCCGGCATTCTGTACCCCATCAAATTGATAGCCGATAGATTTTGCAGTAGCTTCTACGTCTTGTGCTAAAAACCCACTGTGCAAATCATTGTCTTTATTTGTGATTGGTAATTTAGATCCTATTAATTTGTTTAATTTATCTTGATCTACATGATAAGTAACAGGTACAAGTTTTGTTATAAATTCTAATCCTGGAACATTGTTTTTAATATCGTTTTTTATACGTTTATCAGAGAAATTTAACCATGGTCCATATCCACCAATATTTGTATTATTCGTGTTACCTATTCGGACAAGGTTGCTTGCATTTATTTGCACATTGTAACCTATTGCAATTGTATTTGACAGGCCTCCTGATAATGTACCTGATAAACTCCCTAATGCAGTATTATTAGAGCCAGTTATGTTGCTCACAAGAGTTTGAGCACCAACTCCCGTATTATCATTTCCTGTAGTATTTGAAGCTAAAGCAACATTACCAATCACAGTGTTTCTAATTGCTGTACTTGCACTATTCATTGCATAAGAACCAATACCTACATTTTGAGTGCCTGTAGTTACAGCATAAAAGGTATTGGTGCCAATAGCTATATTATCAGTGCCACTATAGTTAAAAATACCTCCTTGCATTGCGCCATCACCCAATGCAACATTGTTAAACCCAGTTGAGCAATTTGACATTGCACCTTGTCCAACAGCGGTGTTAGAATAACCTATAGTATTACTGCTTAAAGAAATATCGCCCACTGCAGTGTTTAAATAACCAGTGGTATTTGATGTAAGGGATTTGTACCCAACAGCTGTATTAGCACCACCTCCAGGAACTGCTACATTATTTTTTAATGCCTTAGAACCAATTGCTACTGTACCATCTCCTGCAAGATTTCCGTTCACCAAACTAAATAAAGCACTGTCCCCTATTGCAACCGCTCCCCCTCCAACTCCTGTAATATTTTTCAGTGCTCCCCTACCCATTGCAACTACCCCTGTTGCTCCAATTCTACCTGCATAAATATTATTTACCCTAAACATTAATGGTTTTGCATCTATAGTTCCAATAAAATTTGTCGTACTATCTGTGGCTGAATTACCCAAAAGGTTCCAACCATTAGAGGTATTTACATTCCCAGGTTTCCATTTATTTGTAGCAGAATTATACAACAGTGCCTGGTTATTTGTAGCAGCCACTGTTGCATCTATATCTCCTAGATTTATAAGGCTATCAATTGTGTTTGTGATTGTATTTCCTGCATTAATATTAATACCATTACCGGCTATATAGCTTGTTGTACTTGCAGGCTCCCAATTATTTAAGGTTGCATTCCAAGTGATAACTTGGCCAGCAGTTGCAGTATTTTGATTTAATTTATTTAGGGTAATAGCATTGTTTGCAATGCTAAGAGACACAGTTGGACCAGAAGCATTAGCTACACTAATAGCTGCATCTCCATTAATGGTTGACACACTCCCTGTGCCAGGAGCTCCTTGAATACCCTGTGGACCTTGTACGCCCGTGGCACCTGTCAGACCAGTTGCGCCGGTTAGGCCAATAGGCCCCTGAGAACCTGTAGCTCCGGTTAATCCAATTGGCCCTTGTGCACCTGTCAACCCTTGCGGGCCTGCGGGACCGGCTGGTCCAGCGTTTCCATTTAAGGCATATAATGCATATGGAACACTTAGCAATTCTGTAGTTCCATTAACAGTATAATTATTTGCACCAGCAGGATCTATTTCTACCTTTATAAATTTTAAACCGGTTGACCAACTAATTGTATTGAAACTACCCGTTATGGCAACGCCACGCCCTACAGATAGATTAAATAACCCTAAATTATTTGTAGTAGCATTATGTGTTTCCTGATAAATTAAAGTTCCCGTTGCGCTTCCGTTTAAAATACTCAAACGAACGCTGATGGCTTGGCTTGTGAGTAGCTGGTTGCCACTGCGGGCTGCCCCTTGAAAATTAAAACTATTTGGAACTTGGGCTTTCACCAAGAAACTGCTCAATATTACTAAGACTAAAATGGATAATTTTTTCATAATAAAGTTATTTACGCTGGTTGATTTGGTTATAATTTTATGAATTGTCCTACACGAATATTTCCGGTAGAATTAAAGAAACGCATTCTGTAAATGCCACCTGATAAGCCCGCAATATTGAAAGAAAATACCTGCCCAGTTTGTACCCCCGCAGCAATAGTTTTGCTTTGTAAAATGCTCCCTGCCATACTTAATATCTGACCCGTAGTAGGAATAAAAGCAGGATCATTAACTAAATAATTGATCTGATTTACCGCAGGTACTGGATAAACTACTATAAGATTTGTGTTGTTTGGCAATGGTGCCATAGTTTGTGCAACTTGAGGCTGTAGAAAACCGATTGTAAATAAATTTACATTGCTACTAAAGGAGGACGTTACAGCTTCGCCAATAGTAAAATCAATGCTGTGGGTATTGTTGGAAATAGTAGAAGCACCCGAAGACACTAGCTTCAAATCCGGCAATTGAGCATATGCAGAATCAAAAATTGTTGCAAATAATAATAACAGGCAAAGCTTGTTTCTTGTAAATTTAGATTTCATAATTAAACTTTTATCGCTTTAAGATTTCTTAAACATCTTTATGCTAATTCCTCATCTTTCGAGGTAGGAAGCCAATGTTTATCTACATTGTAAAAGTAGAGGTGCACACATTATGATACAATCCCATAATTATGTGATATTTTGTGGTAAAAGAAAAAGAGGGGAATAAAGAAGTAGGAAAAAGAATTTATAATTAAATTGGCAATTGTACAATAACCTTCGTGCCTACTAATGAATTGCTTTCTTTTTTACAATTCCCCTTCATTTCTTTAGCACGAAGTTGCATGTTTAAAATGCCGTTGCGTTCGGTAGGTTTGGTAGTGTCAAACCCTTTGCCATCGTCTGTTATAGAACAACAGATCTGTTTATTTTTTTCTTCGAGGATTACAGTGCAGTTATTACATGCTGCATATTTTACTATATTGTTTATGGCTTCTTTAAAAATAAAAAACAAGTTCTGCCTGGTGGCTTCGCCTATTTTTTGTTCATTAATAACACTGCTATGGGTAAAATTAAATTGAATATTTTTTGCCTGTAGCAATGGCCTTGCAAAGCCATCCATTCGCTCTACTAAGTTTTTTACCTTGTCATTTTTAGGATTTGTACTCCAGATAATATCATCCAATTTGCCCAACGCATCCTGTGTATTTTCTTCAATGTTATTTATAAAATCATTGCTTTGGGGTTGCAATTTTGCTACTTGTGTATACATGTTTATGGCGCTTAGTGTACTTCCAATATCATCATGTAAATTCTGACTAATTTTTTGCCTTACGTTCAATACTTTTTTTAGTTGCCTTATTCTAAAACTGTATAAAATGTAGAGCCCTCCTGCTATTAATATTACTATAAGTATTTTAAAGAGAAGTGTTTGATACCAAGCAGGATTAATTTGCACTACCAAAGTGTATTCTTTTGCTCCTAATAAATTGTCTATCTTATAAATAAAAGTATAGAAACCAGGTTCGACTTTATTCATCCTTATCCAGTCACCTACATTTATAATTGTCCATTGATCTTTCAGACCAGCAATTTTGTAACAAAGCTGTGGTTTAAAACTAGTTTCACAGTTTACCAAATTTAGTTGAATTGCTAACTGGTTT
>Ga0123336_10003427_pt1 | contig 13251 bp, 8 predicted proteins | sample SSSSmetaG_FD_96466 | JGI IMG/M metagenome (GOLD analysis project Ga0123336, IMG submission 96466) | Glacier valley bacterial and archeal communities from Borup Fiord, Nunavut, Canada, to study Microbial Dark Matter (Phase II) - ​SSSS metaG | ecosystem: Environmental > Aquatic > Freshwater > Ice... | reverse complement strand
TATCCAGCAGACGATTGACCGCATCACGCACTGGATCGACTTGCCCGGACCGCCGACTTTCGTGGACTTCCTGATCCGATCCCAGCCGACCATGAGCCGCAGCCAGTTCAGCGGCGTACTCAGCGCCGCCGACAGCCCGGCGCTGGCTGAAGCGGATTCGCTCTATGACCTAGCCGTGGCGAACGGGGTCAACCCGGCGCTGGCTCTGGCCTTTTTCGTCAAGATCAGCGCGGCGGGCACCGGCTACGGCAACCCGGCCAAAGCCGACAACCACAATTGGGGCGAGATCACCGGTGACGGGCACGGCATCGGCGGCGTGCAAGCCTATCCCAACTGGGTGGACGGCCTGCGCGATTGGATTCGCGTGGTGGTCGGCATCTATGGTGGCGCGGGCCTGACCACCCTCAGCGCCGTGGTGCCGCGCTACCGGCCCGGCGGCACCAGCGACCCCGCCGGTTACGCCCGCGCCCTGAGCGAGCTGATCCAGAGCTGGCAGCGCGAGTTTAATCGATTTGGCTTTGTGAAGGGGCCACCCCAGTAACCAACAGCGGCCAAACGAGTTATTTACAGCAGACTTATACCTGCGGTAGCCGCCCGCAGCGACCCGACAACCCACCCGATTTTCAACGACTCAGAGGAGAAGACCATGCTCAACCGGATCGTGATAGGTGACGCGAACCTCGAAGACGACGAATTGGAGGATGACGAGTTAGACGAAGAGGACGATGACGAGTTCGACGACGATGATGATGAACTGGATGATGAAGAAGACGAACTTGAGGACGAGGATCTTGAGGACGACGAAGAAGAACTCTAAAGTCTAGCGCACACCAAACAGAACAGAGGGCCACGCCTACCAGACGTGGCCCTTTGCTCTTTGCGGTGTGCGCCGTATTGCTATGGCCGGGGAGTGACCGTAGGCGTAGCAGTAGGGCGCGTCTGGAAGGTCGCGGTCGGCGTGGCGGTGCTGCCCCTACCGGGCGTGGCCGTGACGGTGGCGGTGCCACGGGCGGGCGTGGCGGTGATAGTCGCGGTCGGCCCACCGGGCGTAGCGGTCACGGTGGCCGTGACGGTCGCAGTCGGGGTGGTAGCCGTGACAGTCGCAGTCGGGTTACCATCCGGCGGGGGCGTAGCCGTCGCACCGCTCGGCGTGGCGGTTGCATCCGCCGGTGTAGCGGTGGCGGCGGGGGGGGCCGGCGGCAGGGTTGGGGCCACGCCGCCTTGCAAGAACAGGCGGCTCACCTCGCGGCCCAGGCCGTCATAGAGGAACACGCCATCGAAGCCGGTCGAGTCGAACAGCCAAGTGACGCGGCGCATATAGAGCTTGGTCGCACTGTCCAGCCCCTGGCCGGCATAGACCGTCAGCGTCGCCCCGCCCGGCAGCACAAAGCCCGGCGGGAAGGTGTAGGTGTCCTGGTGGTCATTTTTGGGGCTGACCAAGCGCCAGCCGCCCAGGGGCACCGGGCTGCTGCCGTTATTGATCAGGCTCACGGTTTGCTCGTTCAGATCGAGACCACTGCGCCCAGGGTTGATCGCCGTCACCGCGACATTCGCCAGAGCGCCGGGAGCCGGTGGCCCGCTCGGCACCGGGGCCAGGGTCGGCGCAGCTCCCGGCGTATAGCGCCATTCCAAATAGTGCAGGCCGATGTTGCCCAGCTCTACTTGCCAGCCGGTCGGGTTGGCCGGCAGATAGGTTAGCACGCGCCGTTGAAACGCCTGGATCAACACATCGCGCCGTGTGCCTGCTACGCGCACCGAAGCCCAATAGGCTTCGCTGATCGGCAGGCCAGTGAGCGCGTAGCGGGGGTTGAACAGCGGCGCATCGGTCAGCCCTGCGGCGGTCTGTACCGGACCAGTGGAGTTGAGAAAGCGCCAAAAGACATCGGCAACGTTATGATGGGTCAACGGTTCATAGGAGGCGTAGGTCAAGCCGTAGCCTGCCGCCGCGCCAAACGGAGTCACGCTGCCGTCGCGGGCAATAGCCTGATCCACTGCACTGCCCGCCGCCGGGGGCGCTTGGTGTTCGCCGCCGATCAGGCTGCTGACCGCCGCGAACGCGGCATAGGTCGGCGCGGTTGGGTCATCGCGGTCACTCGCCAGCGGGATCTGCGCCGGCGCGCGGTTCTCGAAGCGCGTGTTGCCGGTTTGCAGCCGCCCGCTGATCAGTTCGACGCTCAACAGGCCCCCGGTGACAAAGCCCGGCGCAGTGGGGTCGGCATTGGGATTGTTGATCTCCATACGCCCTTTGTCGAAATATTGCACTAGGCGCACGCCGCCCGATCCTTCAGCGTAGGCTTCACGCTTGGCCGGGCCGGGGGCCGGCCCCCACAGCCAAGTGCGCGTAGCTTGGTGCCCCGCTACGGGCTGGTCCGTGCGCGTCCAGAGCGTGGTGAACGCCGCGTCTACAAACGGGTCGGAGCGCGCCGGCAGGACACGTAGCGCTAGGCCCAGCAACAGCCCCAGCAGCAAGATGAGGCCCAGGCCCAGCCGGCCAGCGCGCGATAGACGGGAGAAATGCGGGATCAGAGTCTTCATAGCTACTATATTACACAATCGCGCCACCAACTGCAATCTAAACCGCCTGTCCATTGCGTTTGCCCGATCCGCGCCGCGCACAAGCAGGCGACACCAACCGGCGCACCGGGGCAAGCACTGCTGCCGGGGCACGATTAGCCGCGTCCGGCGGGGTCGGCACCCCCGTTAGCGGAGCAGGATCGTCTCCCAGTGGGTGCCGCCATCCGTCGTGCGGAACAGGCCCGACCGCCCCGCCACCCAGCCGTGCTGCGGATCGACGAAGCGGATAGGACCCAGGCCGAAGCCGTTCGGCGTGATTTTGTCATAGGGCAAGGTGACGTGTTGCTAAGTCGTGCCCGCATCCAGACTGCGGGCCAACCAGCCCGTCGCGAAGATCATCCAGCCTTGCCCCGGCGCGGGCACCACGAGTCCCCAGAGGGTCGGGGCTGGGAGGGTGCCGGAGGGCGGGTCGGCGCTCGTCTCGCGGTCGCCAAAGTGGTACACGGCCCGCTGTTCCCAGTGGCGGCCGTCATCGGTCGAGCGATAGAGCTGCTTGCCCTGAATCGACTGGCCGGCACCCGACTGGCCCGCACACGCCAGCCACAGCTCCCCCGGCCCCGCCGCCAAGCGGTTAAAGTCCGCTTCGTGGCAGGGAACGACCCGCTCCTGCCAACTTTTACCCCCGTCGTGCGTCGCCGAGAGTATTCCCCGCTGCTGGCCGACGCTATCCCAAACAGAGAGCAGCCAAGCGTCGGCGGAGCCGCTATGTGCCAGTTCCGCCCCGCCCCACATGGCCGGCTGACTGGCGGCCGGAGTCCAGGTGCGGCCCAGATCCGTTGAGACAAGCAAGCGCAGCGCGGCCACCTCGTTGCCCCCGCCCATGGACCGCGTGACCGCCCAGACGGCGTTGCCCACCGGCTCCACCAGCACCACCGCGCCTAGCTGCGGGTCATTGGTCCACGTCGCGCCGGCATCGTGCGTCACCGCGAGACCCCCATCGCCGTACACCCACCCGTCGTGCGCCGTCACGAAGCGCATCCCACCCGCCCGCGCCGGGGGTGCCGGGTGCGTCACAGGCCAGGTGCGCCCGCCGTCGGTCGTCGCACGGATGGTCGTGGTGCAAGCGCCGTTGGACAAGCAACTGGACCACAGCAGCCAGCCATGCGTCGCATCCGCGAAGCTGAGGTCCAGGATCATCGTCTGGGCGCTGGCCGGGTCGGGCGGCGTGGGTGTGGCCGGCGCATACGGTAGCGGCTGCAGCCCCGCCGCCAGCGCGAAGAGGGCCGCTCGACTGACCCCTCTGCCGGCGCGCAGCACAACATCGGTCTCGCCATAGGGTTTGGCGGGCTGGACGATCAGGCGGCGCTGCGTCGCGTCTTCGTAGTAGAACCCCAGGATACCGTTCTCGCGCTGGAGCGGGCCGAAGCCCGCTTTGTCGCCGGGCCAGCCCCGCAGCTCGACCACAGTCACCAGCGCCCCGGTCGCCGCCACGCGATAGCCGGCTGCCACGCCGGGGTAGGTGCCCGGCCCGCCGGCTTCGAGCGGAAAATCGCCCTGGTATGGCCCGTGCGTGGCGATCAGACCCGCGTCGGGCGCGGGCACATACAAGGGGTAGACCACCGCGCCCGCGACCTTGCGCCAAGCATCTGCGCCGCCAGGGGTGGACTCGGCCGGCGGCACCGGCAGCGGCGGGGGAGTCGGGAACGTTTCTGTGGGCGGCAGCGGAGCCGGAGTCTGCGCGGCAGCAGGGGTGGACGTGGCGATGGGCGCGGGCAGTGGCACGACTGTCTGCGTGGGCGGCGGCGGCGGCGGCAGCTTGCCGGCGGTCGCGACGGGCGGCACCGGTAGGATCGCCGGCGCGGTGGAACTGGGTGCCGGCCCCTGGCCGAGCGGCGTGGGCGGCACATCCCAATCGGCGCGTCCGGCCACAGCGGTCGTGACGGCGGCGCGCAACGCGGCCCCATCCTGCCGCGAGGTGAGCGTGATCCAGCCGCCGTCGGCGCTGCTCGCCCAGATCGCCGTACCACCGTCGCGTAGTGGGTCAAGCAGCAGGAAGGCGCGATCCAGCGTCAGCGCGCCAAATGCCGTGTGGAACGTCACGCTGGGCACCGTGCCGGGCACCAAGTAAACAAATTGCACGCTGTTAGCGGGCTGCGCCTGGGTCACGCCGGCTGGCAGCGGCACGTGCCCTTCCACCGTCGCCACGTTGCTCAGGATCGTCGTGCCCGCTTGGAAGATCGCATCATAGCCCGGCTGATTGGGGGTAAGGGTGAGCGCTTGGCCGTCGCGGTATACCACTATCGGGATGGGGAAGGGCGGGGCATAGCGCTCGAAGTAGTGCTGGGGGCGGGACTGGCTGCGCCGCCGGCGACCGGCTGCCGCTGCGCCGCAAACAGGGCGGACAAGCCGAGGGCCAATCCCACTATGAGGCCCAGCCCCAGCAGCCCCAACAGCCCCCGCCCCACCCGCCGGCCGAAGCCAACGGCGGGCGCAGTTCTTTGGTCTACAGAACGCATCGCGGTCCTCCTGCCGGCACCTCGACAGAGGTGGCGCATTCCGCTAGTATTCAAATGTTATGTGTCAGGCTGTGCCCAAAAAGAGAAGTGCCTGTGATTCTGCACTGCGTTCAGAATCGACGCAGGAAATGCGGGATCAGAGTCTTCCTAGCTACTATCTTACACAATCACACCGCGAACTGCAATCTAAACCCGCCGGCAATTGCGTTTGCCTGATCAAACCCAGTTCAACAAGGGCTGGCCCGCTTGACAGGTCGGCGGCGACCCAGTACTCAATGCCTAGAGGCTTCCCTGTGCGTCCCCTTCCGCACTCCACCGCCGGGAGAGCAACCATGAAGCTGCTGCGCCGTATCACATTATTGCAGTTCTTTTCGCTGATCAGCCTGATCAGCGTGCTGGTGATCAGCGTGCTACTGGGCCTGCTGGTGAGCGACGCGATCCAGACTTCCGCGATTACGACCGCCCGCGACACGCTGGCCGATATAGTACGTGCCCATGTGCTGGTGCGCGACCCCAGCCGCGAACCGGTGGCAGCGGCGAACGTGGTCACGACCGTCGCCCCCTTGATGGCTCCCGCCCTCCTCGTGCGCCAGCCCAGCGACTTGCTCCGACTCCACCCCAACAGCGATGCCACCGACTGGGAAAGCTGGCACCAACCGGTGGTGGCGATGTTCGCCGGCCTCCCCATCTACGAGATCAAAGTCTGGAATCCCGATCACCGCATTATCTGGTCAGACCGGCCCAATTTGATCGGCGAAAGCCATCCCGAAAACGGGCAGCTAACCACCGCGCTCAGGGGGCAACTGGAAGCGGAAGTCTCGCTGCTGGGCAAGGCGGAAAACGACGAGGACCGCCAAGCCGAGCCGGTGCTGATGGAGGTTTATGTGCCGATTGTCGAGCGCGGCACGTTTCGCGTGGTGGGCGTGTTCGAGGTATACCAGCAGGTGGAGGATCTGGTCACGCAGATCCAATTGGCGCAGAGTCGCGCCTGGACAGCGATTGCCCTGAGCATGGGCGCGCTCTATCTGGCGCTGGTCGGCCTGTTCGCCCGCGCGTCGCGCACCATCACCCGCCTGGGCCGCCTGCAAGAGCTGGAGCGCTACTTTTCACCCGCCGTAGCCCGTGCGATTGCCGCCGAGGGTCCCACCAGCCGCGCTAATCCCAATCGCCTGCTGCCGCAGCGCGGGGCCAACCTCAGCCACCGCTTGCTAACGCGCGGCGAAATCAGCGTGCTGTTCACCGATATTCGCGGCTTCACCCGCCAAGCGGAGACGCTGGATGCCGAAGACGTGGTGGAGATGCTGAACGCCTATATGGAGGTGGTGACGACCGCCGTGTTCCGCCACCACGGCAGCATAGACAAGTTCCTGGGCGATGGCGTGTTGGCGGTATTCGGCGCCCCGCTCCCCGATCCGAACCACGCGCTAGACGCGGTACGTGCCGCCGGCGAGATTCGTCAGGGCTTGCGGGCGTTGAACCTGATCCGCCGCGCCGCCGGCCAAATCCCCATTATCATCGGTGCGGCAGTCACCACCGGCTTGGCCGTGACCGGCAACATCGGCTCCGAAAAGCAGCTCTCCTTCACCGTCACTGGCGACACGGTGAACCTGGGATCGCGCTTGGTGGGTATCGCGCGGGCCGGCGAAGTGCTCATCAGCGCCCGCACCTACGATCTCATGCAGCGTGATGCGGCGACCGGCACGCCGACCGGCCCCTGGTCAGTGGCGGGGCCGCGCGTGGTGGCGATCCGGGGCCGCGAGGAGCCGGCCACGATCTACAGCCTGGACCCGCCAATCGGCGACGGAGGCGACGGGGCGACCGCGACCGGCGACGAGACGACTGCGGGTGCCGCTACCGCGCTGCCTGTACCGCGATGATGCGCTAGGTTCTGCGATCTACGGCGCGATTGAGGTCGGGCCGGATTCTGCGCTGCACTCCGCAGGACAGGATGCGCTTGTCTGCGATCAGACGGAACCGTTACGCTGAGACGGGCTAGGGCGTGAGCGGCACCAATTGCGCGGGGGGTGGGGCGAGGCGCAGGTGGTAGGGGGTGTCGCGCCAGTGGCCGACCGGCCCGGCGATGCGCGTGGCGGGGATGAGGGGCCGGCGGATCGTGACGAGCGCGCCGCCGGCATCCCACCCCAGCACCTGGGCGACTTCCCCAACAGTACCCTGCTGATCAAACAGCGCTTGCCCCGCTGCCGCATCCAGCGCCACTAGCCGCCAAGTGAGGTGCGCCCGCACATCGGGCGCAGTGGCCGCAACCCCGACCAGCGCGCTGGTGGCATAGGCCAGCCGGTCGCCGGCGGGCGACCAGACCGCATCGGGCCAGCAGCGGTCACATTCCCAGTGCGCGGCCGGCCCGGCCACCCGTGCCCGGCCCTGGCGGTCCACAACGGCGAAGCGGGGTGGATCGGCGGTTGCGTCCAGATAGGCCAGCGCACCACCCCCAGGCGCGGGCAACGGCGCAGGGGCGCTCACCAAGGTGAACAGGAGGGGGCCGCTGCGCCGTGCCTGAGCATCCAACAGCAGCAACGGCGTGAGTGCCACCGCCTGCCCATCATGCTGCCAAGCAAAGGACACTACGCTCGCCGCGCCTTCTCCCATCCAGACGATGCTATACGGGATCAGTGAGTCGCCGCCGTGCTGCACGGCAAAAACCGCCTGGGCCAAGCCGGCGGTGGAGGTCAGCAGCAGCGCCGGGGCGATCTGCACGCCCGCCGTGGGGGTCAGCGCCGGGGCGCGGCTGAGGCGTTGTGCCTGCCACCCGCCCCCCGGTGCCAAGCTGAGAGTGGCGGTCGGTACGCCAAGCAGGGGGCCAGGGTCGCCCACGCCCCAGCGCCCCAGCAGATCGGCCACTGTGGACTGATCGGCGGCGGTCGGCAGCGGTACGGTGGGGCTAGGCGGCACGGTCGGCGCGTCGCGCACCACCACCGGCACCGGGCGTGTGGGCAAGGCCAGGGGCGGCGTGGGCGTGATCGCGCTGTTGCAGGCGCAACAGGCGATCAGCGCCAGCCCGGCAACCGCATAGCGCCGGCACAAGGGTAATAGTGACATGGTGGGCCTAGAAGGGCTCGAACCTTCAACCAAGCGATTATGAGTCGCGCGCTCTGCCATTGAGCTATAGGCCCGCAACGGGCGCAGCCGTCCGCTTGATTATACGGGACGATCCCACTCGGCGGCAAGGGTCGGCGCTGACGTAAGTGTTCCCTGGCTCCGCTGCCTGAAGGGAAATCGCTGTGCTAAGGTCGGGGTCGCCGGGTGGAACCGCCTCCTACGAGTCACCGCCGGGTTTAGGAATGCGCGGTGATAGCGACCCCGGCGGTAGGAGGCGGTTCCACCCGGCGCTGCCGGCTTTATCCCGATCTCGTCGAGATCAAAGAACCTACCCTTTACATTTGCTGCCGCCTTAGCGCGGGCCGCACGTCGGGCCGCTATTCAGCGCGTTGTAGACGATCTTGCTGATCTGGCCGCGCGTGGCGTTGTTGCCGGGGCGGTAGTAGAGGCCCGGACAGGGTTCGCCGGGATCGCTGCCGCACGAGTAGCCGCTCAGAATGCTGTGGCAGACGGCGGTCTCGATATAGGGGTAGAAGGTGCTGCCGGGCGGCACATCGTTGAACGTCGCTGTGGCTGGGCGGACCGTCACCCACCCGGCGGCCAAGACGGTGATTTTGGCAAGCTGGGCGCGGGTGACATTGCTGGCCGGGCGGAAGTAAGGCTGATTGCTCCCATTGCACGGCTCCGGCTGGCCCGTCGCCGGATTGGTGCCACCGCAAGCGTAGCCGCTGACAATGCCGCGCGCCGCCGCCGTCTCCACAAAGGGGAAGAACACACTCGCCGCCGCCACGTCGGTGAACGTGGTGCCGCCACCTGTCGGCGTTTGAACCGGCAAGGCGAAGCCGAGGACGACGATCTTGACCATCTGCTGGCGCGTGGTCTGGCTATAGGGGCGGAAGGTGCCGTCGCTATAGCCGCTCACTACGCCGTGGCAGGCGAGGTAATAGACCGGCACCGCATAGTAGATCGTCGGATCATTGTACGGCACATCGCTGAAGCGCAGCCCACAGGCGGTTGCCGTCGCGCTGACCGTGGCACCGGCCGCCGGCGTGGCGCTGGGCGTGCCGGTTGCGCTGGGCGAAGCGGCGACGCTGGTCGGCGTGGCGGTAACGATGATGGCGCTGCCGGTGGCGGTCGCCGTAACGGCGGGGTTGGTCGCCAGCGCCGTGGCGGTCGCCGTAACAGTGGGACTGGTCGCCAGCGCCGTGGCGGTCGCCGTAACAGCGGGGCTGGTCGCCGTCGCTGTGGTGGTAGCGGCGGGGCTAGTCGCTGTTGCCGTAGCCGCGTTGCCGGTGGCGGTGGGGGTCGCCGTGGCGGCGGGGCTGGTGGCGGTGGCGGTGGCGGTGGGCTGGGCAATGCCGCTGCAATAGCTGCCGGTCAGCTGGCCGGCAAAGACGGTGCTGTTGACAAAATAGGTGCCGCTCAAGTCGCCAAACAGCAGCGTGGTCGAATACGCGCCGGTGCCCGCCACTTGGTACAGCGTGCCGCGCAGCGTGTTGCTGTTGGTCAAGTCGCCGGCCCACACCGCATCCAGCACATCCGCATTGGCATTGGTGAGGGCGAGGCTGCCGGCCTGCCAACCGCGCCCCGCCGCCGGGCTGTCGAGCAGCAGGCTGTTGAGCGCCGCGGCGTAAGGGCCGGTGGGACCGCTGCTGCCACTGATATTGCCCGCCATGATAGCGGCCGGCTGGACACGCCCACTGCCCGCGCCGCCCAGCGCAAACGGCGGGCTGCGAAATTGGCTGATCAGATCCCCCGCGTTGAAAGCCACGCTGCGATTATCCGGCGCAGGGCGCGTGCCGACCAGGGTCAGCGTGACCGGAGCCGCGCCCGTGTAGAGCCGCCCTGCGCCGTTGGCGGTCAGTGTGACTGTGCCGCCGGCCAGATCCTGGCGGCCCAGCAACGGCACCACCAGCAGTTTGCCGGCCAGTGCGCCGCTCATGTCGTTGCTCGCCAGGAACCCGCCGACCAAGCGCGGATAGTAGGGGCTGATAAAGCTCAATGATCCCACGTTCAGGGCCAGCGTGCCGGTGATCGTGCCCTGATCGGTCGTCAGGATCACGCGCCCGCCACTGAAACCACGCGGATTGGGCACCGGCCCGCCGGAGGCCGTCACCAGCACGCCGTTCAGTGGCGCGCTCGCCAGAGTGCCGATCAAACTGCCGCTTACTGTGCCGCTAAAGCCGGGGTCAAGGATGAGGCCCGTAGTGGACGCGGCAGTGGTGGTGAACGGCACACTGCCAAATTGTATAAAGTTGTCACCCGCCGTGTTGGTGAAGGGCCGTGTGGCCGCCACACTGCCCTGCAAGGTCAAGCCCAGGGTAATTGTGTCCACGGTGCAGTCCACCGCCGGAGCCACCGACTGGGACGCGCCCATGCGCGCCGCAGCCCCGCTGCCGCCGGCGGCCACGAGGCCGAGTGCGCTAATCAAGGCGCATACCAGCGCCGCCAAACTCCAATAGCGTTGCATCCGTTGTTCCTCTCTGTGTCATGCGTAATGCGTAATGCGTAAGCGCCCCGCCTCGTGCGTCCCGTGCCCCGCTATTGTAGCACGCTTGCGGGGGTCGTGGCTATGCCGACCCGCCGCGCCGCCCCCACCCCCCAACCCCCTCCCCTGAAGGGCGAGGGGGAGTTACCGATTCGTGAGATGTACGCAAGTCGGCAGTAAGTATCGTCTTGCTCCCCTCTCCCCTGCAAGGGACAGCGAGAGTTAGCGATTCGTGAGATGTACGCAAGTCAGCAAGATGTACGCAAGTCAGCAATAAGTAGCGTCGTCTTGCTCCCCCTCGCCCTTCAGAGGGACAGCGGGAGTTACCGATTCGTGAGATGTACGCAAGTCAGCAATAAGTAGCGTCTCTCTCCCCCTCTCCCTTCAGGGGAGGGGGTTGGGGGGTGGGGGCGGCGCGTGCGGGGTGGGGGCGGCACAGCCTGCTGCAACCAAATGCGGGCCGGTTCGTTATGAAGAGGTAAGCCCAAAGGGTCGCAATGGGCGACCGACAGGGCAGCGCGAGATCGACACATCACCCAGGAGGAGATACCCGATGAACAAACGTCTTTGGGGCACAGGCATGGGCGCGGTCGCCACGGTCGCTGGGCTGGCGATGTTGCTGCCGGGCGCGGGCGCGCTGGCGCAGACCGGCAACCCGCCGCAAGCGTTCGCCGACCCGGCTTTCCAGCGCGTCTGGACACGCACCGACCAGTTGGTGAAGCAGGGCCAAGTGAGCCGCTCATGGTATTGGGGACCGACCCCGCGCGCCTCGGTGCGCGAACCGCTGGTCGAGTCGCCGGGTGGCACACGCTTGGTGCAATACTTCGACAAGAGCCGCATGGAGATCAACGATCCCAGCGCCGACCAAAACAGCACCTTCTATGTCACCAACGGCCTGCTGACCGTCGAACTGGTGTCGGGCAATATGCAGATCGGCAGCAATACCTATAGCACGCGCTATCCGGCCTGCATCGCCATCGCCGGCGACTCGGACGACGGCAACGCGCCGACCTATGCCAGCTTCCGCAACGTCGCCACGGTCGCGCCGGGCCTGGGCCGCACCGAAGAGAACAAGCTGGGCCAATTCGCCACCGGCACGATCAACCGCGCCGGACAGGTGGGCACCGACACCAGCAAAGCCGCCGTGCCCGGCACCGATTACGCCTACTATGTCGATCCCACCCACCACAACATCCCCGCCGTGTTCTGGAACTTCCTGAATAAGGAAGACCTGGTGATCGAAAACGGCCAGCCGGTGCAGCGGCGACTGAATCAGCCCTGGTTCTATGCCAGCGGCTACCCGGTCAGCGATGCCTACTGGACGCGCGTCAAGGTGGCCGGTGTGTTCCAAGATGTGCTGGTGCAGGCGTTCGAGCGCCGCGTCCTCACCTACAATCCGGCCAACCCGCCCGCCTTCCAGGTGGAAATGGGCAATATCGGCCTGCACTATTATGATTGGCGCTACAACAACACGGGCCAGTGCCCAGCCGGCACCCCTAGCCCCGGCACCGCGACCGTGACGGCCACCGGGGTCGCCGCGACCGCCACCACGACCGCCGTTCCGGCTACCGCGACCGTGACCGTCACGCCCGCTACCAGCCCAACCGTGGTGCCCCTGACCGGCAAGATCGCCTGGGTCAGCACGCGCACCGGCAAAAAGGACATCTGGGCGCAGAACCCCGACGGCACCACGCCGCAAAACCTGACCGCCGGCTCGGTCGGCGATAACTCAGACCCGCAATTCTCGTCCGACGGCAGCAAAATCGCCTTCGTCTCCGTGCGCGACGGCAATCAGGAAATCTACACCATGAACGCCGACGGCAGCAACGTGAAGCGGCTGACCAACAACAACCCGGCGCACGACACGCACCCCACCTGGAGCCCCGACGATAGCCGCATCGCCTTCGCCAGCGACCGCATCAGCGGCTTCAACGACATCTGGGTGATGAACAGCGACGGCACGAACCCGGTCAACATCACGCAGACCCCCGGCAACGACCGCGACCCGGCCTGGGGCACCAGCCGCATCGCCTTTGTCAGCAACCGCAGCGGCGACGATGAAATCTACACCATGAACACCGACGGCACCGGCTTGACCCGCCTGACCACCAGCCTGGGCAGCGATTGGTCGCCCGCGTGGTCACCCAACCACACGCGCATCCTGTTCGTCAGCAGCCGCACGGCCGGCAACCTGGACCTGTGGGTGATGAAGGCCGACGGCACCGCCCAGACGCGCGTCACCACGCTGCTGTCGGACGAATACGACCCGGCGTGGTCGCCCGACGGCCAATACATCGTCTACACGTCGAACCGCGACGGCAACTTCGAGCTATACACACAGTATCTCGACGGCACCGCCTTCAATCGCGTGACCACCGACAGTGGCAGCGACACCCAGCCCACCTGGCGCTAGGTTCGCTGCGCCCATAGCCGACTGGCCCCCAGCACTTGCTGGGGGCCAGTCTCTTTGAGGGAGCGGGGAACGCGGCTCGAACTCGCAACATTCTGCTTGGAAGGCAGACACTCTGCCAATTGAGTTATCCCCGCGAGACAGAAACCAAGCCACAATGGGCTGATTCTGCGCCCTCTGTGACTGGATAGGCGCACCATTGGGCTACATTATAGCTACCAGAATGGGGCGCGGCACGCCCCGTCCGCCGGGTAACTGTTCAGTTT
>Ga0123336_10003424_pt1 | contig 13256 bp, 9 predicted proteins | sample SSSSmetaG_FD_96466 | JGI IMG/M metagenome (GOLD analysis project Ga0123336, IMG submission 96466) | Glacier valley bacterial and archeal communities from Borup Fiord, Nunavut, Canada, to study Microbial Dark Matter (Phase II) - ​SSSS metaG | ecosystem: Environmental > Aquatic > Freshwater > Ice... | reverse complement strand
GCACCCCCAAACAATGCGGGGTGGAGCAGTTGGTAGCTCGTTGGGCTCATAACCCAAAGGTCACTGGTTCGAGTCCAGTCCCCGCTACAAAAAAGCCCGTTTCCAGCTTGGAAACGGGCTTTTGCTTTGTGGGTGGGACAGTTTATGGGACAAATTCAGCCCACCTCATACCATCCAGGGCAGTGTAGCAACTTCACAAGCGGGCTACAATAATCTTTTCAGCTCATCAAGCCGGGGATTCAGGTGCTGGGCATTACAGGGGTCTTTCAAATACCTTTGCAAGTCTTGGAAGCCACTGGCGGATAGTATCTTTTCGTCCAGCGATGTCATGCTGGATTCCTGCCCTGCTTCTCGCTTCATTGCGCCGACCAACAGAATAGCTAGGTCTAACACGCGGTGCAAGGGCATTTCTTCACTTTGCCGGCTCCATCGTCCGCTATCCGTCTGCCGGAATACTTTGGCTGAAAATTGGGTGCTATCATATTGGGCACGGCCAATAGAAAGGGCTTTGGCATCGGTGTCGCCCGTGTGGATGCCGTCTTTGCCGTCGTAGTTATCGACGGTAATCACTGGCTGGTGCTGTAAGTGGGTGGGAATGCTCATAGGTGGGGTTAGATGGTTTGTAATTGAAGCGTCCTGTTTCACTTGTAGCAAAGCGGGCATTCGCGGCACCTTATCGGCGCAACCAATCATTCACCGTCTAGACTAAAATCTGTTCTATCATCTTCTCCACGTAGGGGGCCGCGTCGCCGGCTCTACCAGTCAGCTCATAGACGTGCTGGCTGGCGGCGTATTCGTTAAATTCGGTGCCGGCCGGTCGGTGCCAGGCGGTAATGCCGGCTCTAATAAACGAATTGGGCGAAAGCACGAACGAATGCAGGTGCAGGTGAGGGGTAGCTAAGGCCGCTTCCACGTCTTTGATGCGTTGGTGAAGCTGAATTTTTTCTGCTTCAAAACCGCCTAGTTCGTTACGCAAGCCGTGGGGGTCGATGAACGCTAGGTGCTGCTGGTCGCCCTGCTTAATCCAAAGCATAAAGTCGGGGTAGAAACCACCGGCCGCGCTAAAGTAGAAACCTACGCCCCGGTCGCGGGAAGCGGGGTTACGCAGTAGGTAGAACTCACAATCGGGGTGCTGGTGGCCGTTGTTCTGAATGTAGCGGCGCAGGTGGCCCACGAATATATGTTCTTCGGGGTTGAGGCCCACGGGGCGTACAGCCGTAATACCGGCCGGCTGGTCGCTCAGGTCGAGTAATAGCGGGTGGTACAGGTGGCTCTCGAACAGGGCAGCGCGGAGCGTGTCGCCGGTAGCTTGCAGGTTAGCGGGGTAGTTGGTGGCAGCTAGGGCTGTTTCGACCTTGCCTAGTAGCTGGGCAAAGTCGGCCAGCACTTCGCCTTGCTCGTTGGTTTCGGCCAGCTCGACGGCGTAGTTCCAACCGCTTACGGCGGGGTGGGTAGTGGTGAGGGCCACGGTTTGTAAATGTTCCCCTTCGTACACGCGCTGCCGGCGGGCGTAGCAGCGGTCTGTATAGCGGTGCAGCACCATTTCTACTAGCTGTTGTAGCCGGGTCAGGTCGGCGGCGGTGCGGGGCTGAAAATCGGTATCCAGCAGCACTTCGTAGCCGATGGTAGCCAGCAGCGTGGGCAACTCACTGGAGGCCAGCACCAGGTTACGGTAGCCTTTGCGTTGGCGGTACTGGTTCCAGCGGCGGTAAAGTAGTTCCCAATTCAGCAGGGCCAGGTACTGCTTTAGGTAAGCGACCCGTCCTACAACCTGCTGTTGGGCCGCTTGGGCTTCGCCGGGGGCGTGGTAGTGGCGGGTAGCCAGGTCAAGCCGGATATACATTCCGGCTTCGGTGCTGGCTTTCAGGCGCACGGGGGCCGTGGTGGCGAAGGGTGGGGCCGCCGCGTCGCGTTGCAGCGTGAGCAAGCCTAGCGTGTCAAGCAGTTCGCCGGTAGAGGTAGTGTAGGGCACTATCGGCACGGGCACGGTGCGGTGCTGAGTGCTTACGCCCGACCGGGCCAGCTCGTCGCGGAAACGTTTGATGTAGCTCGCATCCAGCCCAAAGACATTGAGCGTTTCCAGCAAGGGCTGGTGCTTGTCAATACCTTCGCCGGGGCGGGTGCGCTTCAAAGAGTGTTCACGCCCGCGCAAGCGCACCCCGCGCCCGAACAGTTGAATAATCTGGGTGCCCTCGCCCCGGCCGAAGTTAATGAGGCTGATACCCGTTACGCGGAAGCTGTTCCAACCCACGATGAAGCGGCGGGCACCAATGAGGATGTTCACCGGCTGGGTTTGGGCCGTATCCAGACGCTCGAACAGCGACGGGGTGAGGCGGTCGGCCTCCACAGGGAAAGCGTCGCCTAGCCCTGCCTTGAACTTGCTCACGTCGCCGATGTAGATGAGACCGAAGTACGGGTTATTGCCACTCACCTTCAAACCCACTTCCCCGGTGGCCTGGCTGAGTACGTGCAGCTCCAACGCACCCGGTACGTCGGTATGGAACAGGGCGGCCAGCACCAGCTTGTACAGCTTTTCGGGCGTGTCGGCTTCGGGCTGGGCCAATAACCAGCCCAACCGTTGGTGGTAGTAAGGGCCGTAGTCGTCGGTGCCGTTTTGGATGGCAGTCAGCAGCCGCTGGCACTCGGCGGGCTGGGTTAGCAAGTAGTTCAGAAAGTGCAGGACGCGCTGCACGTCGCTGATGGTGTCCGCGTCCAGGTCGTCGGGCTTGGCGGCGTTCACGGTGTGGCCCACGAACAGCAGTAGCGGAGCCTCGAAGTGATACGGGGTTAGCTCGGCGCGGTGGGTCAGGTAGTAGCGTTGCTGCTGCACGAACAGCAACAGGTTGGTTAGCAGGTAGGGGTAGGTAGCGGCCAGCGTGTTCTGCCGGTTTTCGATGTTGTCAATCCGGTAATCTTTGCCGTAGCCGTCGCGGTGGAAATGGCGGTAAGAGTAGTCGAACAGGATGCACCGGGCGTACTCGTTCTGAATGTCGGCCTGCTGCAACTGGCCGAAGGTGGCCGAATACTCGAACGTGAACCCATCCTGAGCCAGCTTGTGGCGGTAGCCCCGCCAGGTGCTGGCTTCCTGGGTGCTGCCCAGGTGGCCCTCGTCCACGAACAGCGCGTTTTTATCCTCGAAGGCGGCCACGTCCACGGGGGCTTTCTTATCGCCCCTGGCCCGGTCGTAGAGCTTGTGCAGGTCAATTACCTTCACTTGGGGGCCGGTGGGGTTGCTGAGGTAAGCCGAAGCGTCGGCGAAGTTGCTTTCGTGCAAGGCTTCGAGGTGTTGGCTGCTCAGCTTGTCGTCGGGCGTGAGCACCAGCCGGTTACGCAGCCGGGCGGGCGGGCAGTAGTGCGCGTATTGTAGCAGGTTGAGGTTCAGCAACAGGGTTTTGCCGCTGCCTGTCGCGCTCCAATAGGCCAGCTTGTTGAGGTCGTCGGGGGTGTACTTCGGCACTTCGCTCACGCGGGGGTGCGTGAGGCAGTAGGCGTGGCGGAAGTCGTTGAGCCGGGTAAGCAGGTCGTCGGCATCCTGAAAGTAGTGGTACAGGTAGTATTCGGCAAACAGCAGCCCGAAGTATTGGAAGTACGTCAGGCTGATGGGGCGGGGCCGGCCGGCGTTGAGGTGGGCCAGGTGCTGGGTCAGGTTCTCATCAAACTGGCGCAGCAGGTCGGGGGCTACGCGGCGTTCGGGCAGGGCCAGCACGTTCTGCACCAGCAACGACGGGGCGGCTTCGCCCGCATACAGGCGCTGCTGGGCAAATTGCGCTTGCAGTTGCTCGAAGGTGGCAAAACCAAATTCGCGCAGCAAAAAGCGGAACAGCAGCAGCTTTTCGGGTAGCGGCAAGGTCGGGAGCTTCTTAGTAGCCATCAGGCGGGGCAGCGGTTTACAAAAGGACAACAAAGAGCCACGAAACGGCCCCGTGCAGGGCCGGAACCCTTCGCGTTTTTACTCATCGGCTTTCGCTTCTTCGTCCGGTTTGGTGCCTTTGGGGCGCTTGGTTGGCATGGGGCGGGGCGGGATAGCCGCAGGCCCTTTCAACCCCGCACCGAGGGCACGGGTGGGAGTAATTGGCGGCCCTTGCGCTTTCTTCCGCGTCGCGTCCATCGACCGTTGAATATCGAGCTTACTCAATGATTGGAGTTGGTCGGCGGCCATCTCCGTGAGGTATTGCAACCGCCCGGCCCTCGGTTTCTGGTCTTTCATCAACATCGCGTTGATAACTTCCAGATTAGCAACAACGGCCAACTCGTCCGGCCCGGCATCGTCGCGCAGGTTGTAGCCTTGTAGGTGTCTGGCTGGGTTGATTTCGCGCCAGTCTTTGGCCGTCATGCCAAACACGGCCAGGTTAATCACGTCGGCCTCCTCCGCATACTGCCACTGCTCTTTGCCTTGTGCCAGGCGTAAGGTCGGCAGCAGGTGGTCGCGGACGGCATCGGTCTGGATGCGGTAGTTAATCTTCGACAGCAGCCTTTTGGCTGTCCAATCGGGGTTAAGGGCTTTTTGCTCGGCTTCCTTGAGACGCTGAAATTCTTTCAGGACGTAGAGCTTAAACACCGGGTCCAGCCAGGTGCAAAATTCCAGGGCAATGTCCTCGTGGGCAAACACCCCGCCCGTCCGCCCGCGCCGCACTTCAATGCCAATGGCGTTGGTCGTTTTTATCCACCGCTCGGCCGACATGGAAAAGCTTTTGCGGGTTACGTCCGCCAAGTGCTCCCACAGGGCCTCGTCCGAAAACCCTTCCCCCGCGCCGTACAGCTTTTCCCAGGCCGCCAGGTACTTCATCGTATCAATAGCCCGAAGCCAGGTGGCGACGGCTTGCCCGGATTCTTCCCCTTCCTTAGCCCCCGCCGCCGCCAACTGACTGATGTTGATGTAAGCCGCGCCGTTCACCTGCCCCACCGCAATCGGATGGTTCTGCACCGTCATGGTCCGCTGATTTTTCATGTTTATTGTATTTCTAAAAGCCGTAGAATAGTATGGCTTTTAATTGTGCAATTTTTGACTTTCTTAACTCGCTGATTTACAGAAAAATATTTCTGTAAATGCAAATAACGTGAAATTTCAAGAAGAACAGAATTATACTTAACCAGTATGGGTAGAGCAAAAAGTTACTAAGTCAATCGCCCGGCAACTGCATCCGAACGACCTGACCCTTACCCATTGAACAGCAGCCGGTGTAGCTCGGCTTCCGCCGATTCGGCCCCGAACAGTTGCTGGGCGTTGCAGTACACGACGGCATGAGCGGCCTGGGCTTGTTCGTACCACGGCTGGGCCTGCACCCAGTCGCGCTCGGCAGCCAGGGCCGCATCCTGGGCGGCTTCATCCAGCCCGTGGCCGGGGGCCGTGCGCCAGATGCAGAGGTGGCGCAGGCCCCGGCGGTGGCCCCGCAGCAGGCGGTACAGTCGCCCTTCGGGGCCGCGCTCCACCCACAGGCGTTCCGTGTGCAAGCCGAGCAGCAGGGCGAAGCTGGCGACTAAATCCACGGCGGTTTGGCGGCGCTCGTTCGCCAGCACAATGTCGAGCTTATACGCAAACGGGGTGTCGAGCACGGCCGGCCCCAGGGTGGGGCGGCTCGCGCCCGCGCTCCGGGCCAGCACGTAGCGCAGCCGGTCTTCGGGTGAGTGGGCGAAGAACAACTGCCCGGTGGTGGGGTCTTGCGGGACTTCCACAAAGGCCATGTTGTTGAGCGTGTCCTCGTATTGCTCCAGGCGCAGCACCTGCACTAGCTGGCTCATGCCGGCCGTGGGCGCGTGGGCCTGCCCACCCTGCCAGGTGCTCGAATACGCCGCCTTCAACACGCGGGGCTTGGTTACGGTGTCGAAGTATTCGCCCATCTCGACCAGAATAAAACGCCGGCTGCCTTCCCCGTCCTCGTCCTCCCGGTTCAGGTTAATGACGGCGTGGCCCGTGGTGCCGGAACCGGCGAAGAAGTCGAGAATAAAGTCCTTGCCAGATGTGACAAAGCTTAACATTGAACTGATTAACTCGATGGGTTTGGGGTTTTTGAATATTTCTCTCGAACCAAAAAGTCCCTCTAAGGCATTTGCGGCTACCCGACCATCCAATTCAATCAAACCCTTGAATGAGCCTTGATAATCTTTCAGGTACTCTTTTATCTGGACTATTTGATTTTCGTCCTTGCCAAAAATTATTTTGTCAGCAGCTATGAGTCGGTTCATTGCATCCTCTGGGTACCGATAGCCCCTGGCCGGCGGAACGCACACCCCGTCCGTGATTGGATGTTTTACATCGTACCGATACCCTTCCTTGCCAGGGTTATGCACCTTCCTAGCACCAGTATAAGGCCCATCTTCATCCACAATGTTGTAGTGAGTAAGCGGATTAAGCGACTCGGCATTAGTCTTTATGTATGCACGAAGTTTAGCTTGGATAACCGAAATGCTATTACCCTCTGTTTTCAAACGCTCATACTCGTCCAATATCAATTCCTTAGAGCCAGTCGTGCTATTTTGCCAAACAGATGCATTAGCCGCTAGATTTTTCACATAGGCAAGCACATATTCATGCTCAATTGAAATGCGAGTAGGGTTATTGTCTGTGGCTCCTTTCCAGATAATTGTTCCAGCTTTATTATTGGGAGAAAACGCATTATCTAGCAAATTCCTCAAGCCAACTAATTCGATGTCATCTATGCTGCTGAACAGAACGCCTGATTGGCTTAACGCGGACTTTGCTAACTCAACCCGGTCGTGAATCATACTTAGCCAGCTAGAATGCTGGAAAGCGTCTTTGTAAAGAAAATCCCCGCCCCCGGTATTATAAGGCGGGTCGATGTACACGCACTCAATTTGCTCGCTGTACTTGCCTTGCAGCACGTTCAGGGCTTGCCAGTTTTCGGAGTTGATAAGCACTCCGGTAGTTTGCCCGTCGAGGTCGTCAAATGCCCCTAGCAGCTCGTCGCGCAGGGCGGCGGCTTCGGCGGTTTCGGCCAGGGTCAGGTAGTGCGTATCGAGGGGCAGGCGGGCGTAGGCGTGTTCGGGGTCGAAGGGGGCAGGGGCGGCCAGGAAGTCGCGCAGGGCGGCGGTCCCGGCTTCGGTGGCGGGCACCATGCCCAGCGTTTGCCAGGCGCGTAGCTGTTGGCGGGCTGGCTCGGTATTGGCCAGCAGGTGGGCCAGCACGGCGGGGCGCACGGGGGCGGGCAGCAGGTCGAGGCTGATGCAGTATTCGGCCCCGACAACCAGCTTCTTCTTCTCGAACAGGTGGCGCTGGTATTCTTCCAGCTCGTGCAGAAACGCCACCAGGCGCAGGGCCACGGTGCGGACTACGCTGGCCCGCAGTAGCTGCTGCTGCATGGCTTGCAGTTGGGCCGGGCGGCTCCAATCGGCCCCCAGAAATTGCAGGTCGAGCAGCTCGTGTTTGAGGTAGTAATCCAGCTCCTGCCCCAGAAAGCGGCCCAGGTTGCGGTGAATGAAGTAGTCGAAGTGGTTGGGCAGCGTGTAGCGGTGCAAATGGTACACCAGGGCATTGACCGGCTGGCCGCCGCGCTCGTGGGTGTGGCGTTGCCAGAAGGCCAGCAGGTAGGCATCAGCAGTGGCCCGGATGCGCTCGCCCACGTCCAGCAGGATGCGCTCGTTTACGCCCTTGTCGTCTTTGGCTACGCTCTGCTTGCTGCCCCAGCGGGCGGCCTCGTCGTCGGTGGGCACCGCGAAGCGGAAGCGCAGCGTAAGGCGGCGGGCGGCGGCATCGAACTGAAAGTAGTCGTCGGGCGAAGCGGGCAAAAACACGCGGCCCTTCTTATTGAGGTTGTTGCCGGCGGCCGTGTCGGCATCGGTCAGCTCAAACTCCACGGTGAGGCGGGCCAGGTCGTCGGCGTTGCCAACCTGGCCCACGTCGAAGCGGTAGTGCCGGAAGTTCTCGCCGGTCTTGATGTAATACTGGTCGTGGTTGGCCCAATACAGCTTCACTTCCTCGCCGTTGTAGGGCAGCATATAGGCCGCGTCGCCGGCGCGGGGCTGGGTCACGAAGTCGCCGCTGTCGTAGTAGCGGGCAAAGAAGCGGTACAGGTCGTTGTAAATGGTGCGTTCCAGGTCTTCGGCCAGGGCCGCCTGGTCGAGCTGGGTTTGGGCGGTGCGGTAGCGGGCCAGGGTGTCGCGGAAAATGGGCACCGCGCCGAGTTGGGTTTCCTGGGTGGCTACGGCTTCCGGTGAAGCCACGTCAAGGCCGAAGTTTTGCCGCAACTGTTGGCGGGCCTCGTCGCGGTCGGCCCGCACGTCGTCCAGCCCACGGGTAGCCAGCTCCTGCCGGGCGGCTTGCAAGGTTTGGGGTAGCTCGTCGGTAATGAAGGCTTCTACGTCTTTGGCGCGCAGCTTCATAATGCGGTAGATACCAAAATCCAGGTCGGACTGGTCAAGCTGAAACAACTCGCGCAGCAGGCGGGTAAACTCTTGTTGGGCTTGGGTGGGCGAAGGCAGGTGAGCAGCAGGCGACATGAGGCAAGAAACAGGCGTTGAAGGGTTGAAGCTACGGCCAGCCGCGCAGAGTTGGGGGCTGCTTATCCGGCGGTCGGGGGTAAGCCCCTAGCCGACATTGTTTTTCAGGGATGAATTTTCAGGCGCTACCCAACCCCCGAACCGGCCAGCGGCAGGCGTTCGGCACTAGGCGGGGCAAGCCCCCCGGCCCCGGCCCAGCGGCGGTCAGCGCGAGCTTTGGTTAGCCAGCCGTGGGCGGGGCCGGGGCTTTCGTTCGACCCCACCGGGTTTTAGCAAACCGCTTTCCCCCCGGCGGCGGGGCCGCTGACGGCCAGGAGTAGGTCGGCGTTCGCAAGTACGCGGCCGGTTTTCAGGCTTGCTTGGGGCAGGTTAGCTAATGGCTTGCTCCCGCACGTATTGCCTGGCCCCACCCAGCAGCCATCGGCTGTACTCGCCGACCACCCCCATGCCGGCCAGCGTCATCCGCAGGCGGTGGCGGCGGTGGCAGGTGTAGCGTTCCACCAAACGCGCCGCTATCAGCAGGGCCAGGTACTTCCGAAGCAGGCTCGGCGACATGAGCTTGGCGTTGTGCAGGGAACGGGTAGCGACAATTCCACCCACCAGCCGCAGGGCTTCCACGGTTATGAGCACTATAATAGCCCCGCTGGGCAAGTGGTAGCGTTTGGAAACGCGCCGCCGTGCTTGCGGCTCGGATAGGGCAATAAACAGCGAGAAATCAACGGGATACACTTTAGGGCCACGAAGCATTTTAAGCGGGTTTTAGGTAGAAAGTAGGCACCGGCTGACGGGGGTATAAGCGGGGTTTTGCCAAGTAGGCAAGCGCAGACAGCCCGCAGCTTTCAGAACAGGAAGGGCAGCGGCGCGGGGCGGGGCCAGCCAGGACGGTTACCAGGTGATTACAAGCGCAGCAAAAGGCACCAGATTTGAGCATCAGGCAGGGGAGCCTGGGGCAGTCAGGCGTTCCAATTCCCGATAGAAAACAGCATCGTAGGGGTGGGCCTCGGCGCGTTCTTGCAGCAGAGCAGTTGCTTTGCCTTTGTTGCGGGCGTAGGTAGTGCGCGGCTGGCTGGTTTGCATCTGCCGCCAAAAGGCAACATCGGTAGCGGTGTGCAGCAGGGCGGCGTTAGCCAGCGTAAGGTTGGCATAGCTCAGGTAGTCGCGGCGCTTGGTTTTGCTCCAATGAATGCGAAGCTGAGCCGCGAACGCGGCCATTACCGGCGGGCGGGGCAGGTCGGCCAGGGTAGGGGTGAGTAAGCCCGTTACCGTGGCAATGGGCCGTTTTTGCTTGTACACCAGCTCGTAGCGTAGCAGGTGGGGCGCGGCGTTGGGCGGCAAGGGGCGGCCCTGTCGGCGGGAGTAGGTGCCCTTGTCGTAAAATTTCACCCGGTAAGCGCCGTGGTGGGCATTGTACTCGAATGGCCGACTGGCCCAGGTGGGCGGGTCGCGGGCCGTGAACGGGCTGTTTTTGTGGCTGGCGAGGCTTTCGAGGAAGGAACGGGGGCTGTCTGGAATTGGCAGGTTCAGGCCCACTTCCAGCCAGTTTACGGTTAGCTGGTCGGCCGGCATATCCACCGCTTGCGCCAGCTCGGCACAAGCCGCCGCTACATCGGCGGGCGCGAAGTGGCTCAGATTGTCGCCGTGGGCAAAGGTGTGGAGCGACCCGCGCAGCAGCAGCACCCGGCTTTCGGGAATGTAGTCGAGCCGCATCCCCCGATGGTCAGCCCGTATTCGTCCCCGCTTGTCGGGCAGCCCGTCCGCGCCGGCAAAGGCCACGGAGCCGGCGAGCCGTTGCTCGGCGGTGGGGTCGTTGGCGGGCAGGGCTATTCGCAGGCCGATGTTGTCGTACATAGCCAGCCGAACCTAAGCCTTTGCCTTTTTGGCCGGCTTGCCGCTCCGCTGGTGGGCTTGCAACGCGCCTAGCACGTCGGCCCGCTTCAAATAAGTACGGCTACCTAGCTTGTGGTAAATCAGCAAGCCCCGGCGCTTGTGCTCGTGTACGGTTTGCACCGTTACGCCCAGCATCTCGGCGGCCTCGCGGACACTCAGCAGCTCGTCGGCCGGCGGGCCTGCCAGGACGGGAGCCGGGGCGTGGTGGGTTAGTTCGTGCCGCACTACGGCGCGGACATCTTCAAGTAATCGGGCGTAGTCAGCCACTACGACCCCAGGGCTTAAAACCTGCATTTGCATCGGCCCGCCGGGGGTATGTGCCGGTCGGGTGATGCAAAGGGCGGACTTGGATAGTGCGGAACCTTGCGGCTCAGAAAAAACTCACTTCCGCAGTAAACCCAGCTCTTTCAGCCGGTCGTTAGCAGTTCTGAAATAAGTATCGGCTTTGGCGCTCTGGTCTCTTACGGCGTTCTCGCTTACCGATACCCCTATTTGTCCTCTTGGGTCTCTCATCGCCCGACAGATTGCCGCAGCGTTGCTATCCAGCAAACCAGCATCTATCAACGCTCGCAAAGTGCCTATCCAGGGCGCTTTGCGGGCCTTCATTCTGTCTTCGCCCCGACCAAGTGCTGTTAGTTCTCCGCTGGTGATTATGAGGCCACAATCTGCCAAAAACCTGAAAAAGTCGGGCAGCTTCATGTTACCAATCAGTAGCGGCTCCCACGGTGAAAGGGGCTGTGGTGGCTTTCCGCTGGAAAAGTAATAGCTGGGCAATGCCCGGTGCTGAGGAAAAGAAGCCGGAGTGTTTTTTCTGTAAACATCTACAATTCCTTTGTACAGGCTAATGGTAGCCGCAATTTTGTGGCGGTAATAAAGGATACGATAATGGTCAGCATTAGAAACGCCCTCTTGCGTAAGCAGTTCGGGCAGTGGTCCGTGAAGTAATTCAGTGATTTTTTCTTCCTGCTTTTTTTCCTGTTCGATTAGCCAAGCAGTGAGTTCAGTGTGCGAAAAGGCTTCTTTCAAGTTCCCTTCCTCATCGGTGTGAACATAAGATTGCCAGTTAGTAGCTTTTTCCTCAACCCGACGAAGTTCCCGGCGAATGTCAAATGCAAAAGCGTCAGCTAATTCTGCTGTGTAAGAGGGAAACGTATGTAGCAGTCCGTTGAACTCTCGCCAAAGTCTAATGGATTCGTTTTGATAGTTTTTGCTGCCCGGTCTGTCATCTCGCCAAGCGTTTAGAAAGAGGTTCACAACGCATTCGTAAGCCTCGTATAGTTTCGGGTTCCTCAGGTCGTTTATTCTAGTCATATTGCGCTGCTGATGGCCTTACTGGGGCATTTCGTGAAACTTAGCAAATTCCTCGGCCACCCGTTGCGGGGTCAGGTTCACGTACCGCTGAAAGGACTTATAAGAGGTGTGCCCGGTGAGCTTCATCACGAACTCGGCGCTCATACCCTTGCCCAAATTCAGGGTTACGAAGGTGCGCCGGGCCGTGTGGACGGTCAGCTTCTCGTACTTCGGGCAGGTATGCACGTCGGCCACCCCGCCCCGGTAGCGAATAACCTCGACTGGCGAATCAATACCCGCCAACTGCCCCAACTCTTTCAGAAAGCGGTTCAGCACGGGGTTAGTGATGGGTTGGCTTTTGATGCTCGCCAACTCCCCAGCCAGCAGCCGGTTCACCAGCCCCAGGGCGGCGGCGCTCAGGGGCACATTTACCACAGCGCGGGTTTTTTGAGCCGTCAGGCGCAAGTGAGCCGGGAGTTTATCCGTCGCGGGGCGTAGGTGCTGAGGGCGGATGCTCACCAGGTCGGAGTAGCGCAAGCCTGTGTAGCAGGCCAGTAGAAACCAGGCGCGGGCCTTGTCGAGCCGGGAGCCGGGGGCCAGCGGCAAGGATTCGAGGGCGCGTAGCTCAGCGGCGCTCAGGGCTATTACGTCCGGCTCCCGCCGTGCCCAGCTCACCCGGTCAAGGGCCGTGCTTTCGGTATAGCCCCGCTTACTAGCCCACTTCATAAAGGCTTTGAGCCGCCCCAGGTGCTTGTTGATGGTGTTATCGGTCAGCTTAGCCACGTTCAACAGATAGGCCGCCCAGCGGTCGCCCACGGTGGGCGTGAGCGTGTCAAAGTCAATAGCGTAGCCGCCCGCGTCGGCAAACTCCCGTAGGTGCCGCCCGGCCGTGGCGTGGGCTTGCGCCGTGCGGACGGTGCCAGCGGCGCGGGTGTAGGCAACCCATTCATCGTAGCGGTGCCAGAAAAACCCGCCGGGCGCGGCTGGGGTAGGGGCCGGTTCGTCCGCAGGCGTTTCCGTCTCGGACAGCGCCCGTAGTTCGGCGGCCGTGGGCTGGGTGCCAGCAGCGGCGTGGGCATCGTAGCAGCCAGCAAGCCGTTCGGCCAGCAGGTCTAGCCAATCATTGAGGGCACCGTTGCGAGGGTAGCCGCGTGTTAAGGCGCGGCGCTCCGTGGCATCCCACTGCCGGGGGTGAATGGAGCGGTTGGCGTACACCTTCACTCGTCGCCCGGCGAAGCTCAAAAAAGCGAAGATGGGGGTCGGCTTGTTCGCGCCCGGCGCGACCAGGAGGTAGGAGATTTTTGCCATGTGAAACGGGTTTGAGGTTGCCGTTCCAAAGGTAAGCAAAGCTGTCCCGCGTGGGACACTTTATGGGACAAAAAAACCTATTCATATCGTACTTCCCCTTGCTTATCCCGACTGTATGACAAGTAAAAAGCCGTTTTTAGGCAATAAGAGGGCATTTTGAGGCCGAATGACGTAAGCCTGGAAATGCAGGTTGCAGTCCAGTCCCCGCTACAAAAAAGCCCGTTTCCAGCTTGGAAACGGGCTTTTTTTCTTTTAATTAGACCTTACATCGAGCAGCGGCGGCTTGCCTGAACTGTTCCCGGCGTGGCATTAGGGTC
>Ga0123336_10003423_pt1 | contig 13257 bp, 8 predicted proteins | sample SSSSmetaG_FD_96466 | JGI IMG/M metagenome (GOLD analysis project Ga0123336, IMG submission 96466) | Glacier valley bacterial and archeal communities from Borup Fiord, Nunavut, Canada, to study Microbial Dark Matter (Phase II) - ​SSSS metaG | ecosystem: Environmental > Aquatic > Freshwater > Ice... | reverse complement strand
GTTGTAGGATATCTCCGGAATCATTAAAGATAGGAGATATACTGGCACTTTCCCAATATAGTTCCCCACTCTTCTTTTTATTATGAAATTCACCCTTCCATTCTTTACCCTGTAAGACCGATTCCCATAAATCCTTATAATTTTGTAGGGGCTCAAATCCTGACTGAAGAATTCGTGGGTTTTTACCAATTACTTCTTCAAAGGAATATCCCGTAAGTTCTATAAATTTTTTATTGACATATTGAATATCTCCAGAAGTATTTGTTAGAACAATAGATACAGGGCTCTGCTCCACGGCTTGAGAAAGAACCTTGATTTTTTCTTCTGTTCGTTTACGTTCGGTAATATCTCGGGTTACATTAATGAGATGTGGTGAACCATCTAAATCCATCACGTTTGTAGAGATTAAGCCATGTAAAAAAGAACCATCCTTTCGTTGAATAATTAATTCGTAATTTTCACAAAATCCATGTTCTTTTATTTGCGTAATAAACTTTTTCCGTACTTCCTCACTTTGCCAGAAATTAATACTGGTTGTTGTTTTATTTATTACCTCTTCTTTTGAATAACCGGTAGCTGTAACAAATTTATTATTTACTTCAACTACAACTCCACTTTCCAAGCTAGATATGAATACAATATCTGGACTAGTATTAAAAATTAATTGAAAGCGTTCTAAGGCTACTTTCCTTTCTGAATATATATTTTGATTGATCATAATGCTTAAGCCATAAGACCATAAGTAAACGTTTATAAGTGAGACAAAAAACACCTCAACCGGTAAAGTTGAGGGATGAAAAAAAATGTCTTCTTGTGTTATTATAAGAGGCAAGAAAGCACGAAGAGCAAAAAAGGTACCGTTAAATAGAAACAACAAACCTAAAAATAAACAGGATGATCGCAAAGAAGATTTTTTACTAGATAAAAGTTCCAATGCGGTAATTATGGAAAAAATTGAAATTGAGATTGAAGAAATAGCAATTCTAAAAAACACGTCATCTTTAACATATGTAAAATAAAATATGGATAATGTAAACAATATTAAAATAAAGGAGGCAAGTAATCGCTTCACTTTTTTACCGAGGAACCAGATAATTCCTATATAAATTAATATACCACCTAAAAGTATAAGCATATTTGGAAATATGATAGAAAGCAGTTTAATCGAAATCAAGTTTTTTAATAACAGTAAAAATACGCCAACTGCAATAAAAACATTGCCTAAGAGCCACTGATTAGTACCTCGATATGTTCTATTTAACTTAGATTGAGAAAAGATTACAATCACTTGAAGTACGATTAAAATACACAGTAAAAGTATAAGCGTATTAACATCTATTTTCATAGTTACTCCCATCTGCTGGCGAAATGTTTCTTCAAAGCCATGCCAGCATACCGTTTTTTATTTGATGCATAATGACATGACAGTAACAATACTTTTATTGTGTAACTACGTCTAAAGATGCTTCTTTTATATTATTACATATTCTAACATCTAGAAAATAAAAACGCAAGTATAATAGAAATATTCAGTAGAATAGCCGCATCAAAAATTGTTCCTAAATAAAATCACAATAACATTTTCAAGGTATTATTAATTGATAATCATTAGGTTACACTTCAACTGGACTCACAAAAATGACACTACCCTACAATGTAAGGTAGTGCCAGAATAATAAGCCGTTTTCTAAATTAAATTTTAGCATAAATGTTTATTCGTACTTACTATTCTGCTTTCTTCAGTGCTAATTTCATTATTTCTATAAACTTTTCATTTGTCCAGGTTGCTCCAGTAACCGCATCTACTTTTTCGAGATCTTGTGTCTCGATAAACTTGGAGCTATAGCCCCTTGAACCTGTCCAATCACTCTGGCTTTGATCAAAAAAGGCCTTATTATTCACAAAAACCTCGGCATAGTTCTCGTCAAAGGGCTTATTGTCTAAATTCGAATCGAAAAGTCCCCAATCTACTTCAGTAATTATCCCCTCTTTGATAGTCAGAGTCCCCTTTGTTATATATCCTTCATTGTCTGGTTCTGTCTCAACCTCATAGGTTCCATCTTTATACTTACATGAAACCTCCGGTGTGTTTTCCCCTGCAGTCGTTTGTGTGCTTACCGCTTCAACTGGTAAAAGGCTATTTTGAGACTTCTGTTTACTACATCCAATCAATGAAATAATAAATAATAAACAAGATACAAATACGATAATTTTTTTCTTCATACTTATTTCACCCCCCTTAATTCAAATGACCATATTATATCACTAAATTAATTAGAGAACAATAAAAATTTTATATATTTTTACAAATTTAGAAAAGATTGCATATTGTTTTGAGGGCTTGCCTAGTATGCGTAAAGCTTCCTAGTACCCCTAAACTTTTCTTGTACTTTTGAAATAAACTTATTTGTAGATAGTGTTTATCCTATTATATTCCTTACCAATACCATAATAATCGGATTGCTATGAAGGTACATGTATGATAAAATGTAAGTATATATAAGTTAGTTAAAGTGGATAATTATAATACGAAAGAGATGGATTAGAAAAGAGGTAATCAAAATGGACGATAAAAATAAATTTCAAGAAATGTTAGCAGATATTGTTGAGGTCGCAAGAGTTGAAGGAGATAGGTTAAGTAGGAAAGAAATTCGAACATTATTCGGCGATATGGAATTAACTGATACTCAGTATGAGCATATTTTTGCATATTTAGCAGCCAACCATATTAAGATTGAGGGTTATGTGGAAACTGTTACTGAATATACTAGGGCGGTACAAGAGGATGAAAATAGAGAAGAAGATAAACAGATCGAAGAGAAGCAGAAAGATGGATCTGATGAAAACCACATTGGTGAAGCGGTCACAAATAATTTAGTAGATGAGGATTCAATATATTTAAAAATGTATTTAAAGGACTTGGAAGCAATTAAAATTAGTACTCCAAAAGAAGAGCAAGGGCTGATTGAACAAATATTAAAAGGTGATAGTTATGCAAAAAATAGGTTTATTGAAGTGAATCTTCGATATATAGTTCAAATTGCAAGCGATTATAGGAACCAAGGCATTACGTTGGAGGATCTTATTCAAGAAGGAAATATTGGGTTCTTGACTTCTTTGGAGAGTTTACAAGAACTAATAGAAAAGGAAAAATGGAAAGAGTTTATCACAGATTATGTGAAACGTTTTATCGAAGCGGCTATTGATGAAGAGAAGGATAGTAATAGCTTTGAAAATGAAATAGTAGAAAAAAGCAAATATATTAATGATGTTGCGAATGAGTTGGCATTGGATTTAGGTAGAGAGGCGAACATTAATGAGTTAGCAGCTAGTACAAAGCTGTCAGTGGATGAAATTCAGGATATATTGAATATGTCAGTAGATGCAGTAAAGGTAAACAATCATAACCACAACCAGAGTTAATCAACATACAGAAAGGTATGAAATTGCATGAGCAGCAAGATGGTTAAGATAGAAACCTCCATAACAATGGCTGAAGAGGAAAACATGAAGTGGTATATGGTGTTTCATAAGAAGAGAACGTTGATGTTGCTTTTTATTCCAATTTCTCTTTTCATATTGTGGCTTGTACAAAGCAATGAACAGATTGCAGAATACGTATTTGCCAGAGGTTTGTATAAGTGGATTTCACAAGGATTAAGTTTATTAATGGGCATTTTCCCTTTTTCGATTATGGAAGTGGAGATACTAGCCTTGCCAATTCTGACAATGATCATTGCAATACGATTTATTTGGAAGCTTATGCATAGGGTACATAAGAAGCAGGGAGCCGTAGCTTATGAACTCTCAAAAGTAATTTTAAATGTGGCTTGTACCTTAAGTACCCTTATGTTTTTATTTGTTATCTTAGCAGGAGTGAACTATTATCGTTATTCTTTCACCTCATACAGTAAACTGTATATAAGAAATTCCTCTGTTAATGAATTGTATAATCTTTGTCTGGAATTAGCTGATGAAGCAGCAGATATAAGGGGACAACTGCGAATTCAAGGAGGTACAGAAGATGAAAATGGAGTTCTGCAATTAAGTAAGACTAGCTGGAGAGATGTATCAAAGACGGCGGAAGGATCTTTTGAGAAATTATCAGAAGAATATCCAGTACTTGGGGGTCATTACGGAGTTCCTAAACCGGTGCTTTTTTCTCGGTTTATGTCAAGAATGGAGATAACGGGAATCTTTTGGCCCTTTACCATGGAGGCAAATGTGAATGTAGATGCCACGGAATATTCAATTCCTGCAGCTATGGGTCATGAACTAGCTCATTTGCGTGGTTTTATGCGAGAAGATGAAGCAAATTTTATTGCGTATCTTGTTTGCAAACAATCTGATAGTTTGGATTTTCAATACAGTGGGATCATGTTGGCATTGACCTATGCAGGGAATGAGTTGTATCGGCAGGATACAGGGCTATATCAACAAGTTCGAGAATCTTATAATGTAGGAATGTTGGCAGATTTGCGGGAGGAATATTATTATTGGAAGCAATTTGAGGATACAGTAATTAGCACCGTTTCCAATTCAGTGAACGATACGTATTTAAAGGTAAACAATCAGGATGATGGGGTAAAGAGCTACGGTAGAATGGTAGATCTGCTGTTAGCGGAGTACAGAAAGAACCATTCGATAGAATAGCTATTAAATATGAATTAATCGGACCAGTTGCTGCGAAGTTAGCTCTGAAAAAAGCTGGAGAGATATAGTAAAGAATATGTACATGAAAAGGGCGGGTTTATCTGGTATACAGATATGCCCGCTCTTTTTTTCCCACTCTTTGAACGGCTCCTACATAATTAAGGATATTTAAAGCAGTACCAGCATCACGTGGACGTAGCTTGGATGCTTTTTGGAAGTCCTTGGTGGTATAAGGCTCCATTAAAGAAGAAGGAATTAGTTTCTCATATTCGGATACGTTGTTAATGCAAATTTCATCAACTAGCTGTGTAGGAATGCCGTCGCACCTTGTGGATCCCTTTTTCTTATCAAGACTCCAACCATTTAAAAATCGATATTCTTCTATATTTAAAAGAATGATATGTAATCTTAGATTCGGATGGAGTAAATAATTTTTAATTTTATATAATTCAGGAAAGATCAGGTAAGGTGAGCCGGATTTTGGAGATTTACGTGAGGCACTGATTTCGCCAGTTTCTTCATTGACCCATCTGAGCCATTTGACATATGGAATAGGATAAACAATTGTTACGCATTGAAGTTCTAGAAATAATTCCAACTTTCTTCTCAATTTATCAAAATTTCTAGTTTGTATTTCTATTATTCCATCTTCATTAAGAATGTCTGCATAAAATTTACCAACTTTTATCTCGTGGAAAGAGATATCAGGAGCCAAATAATTCTTCAAAACGGCATGGATGGTTTTCTCTCCTAAGGTACCAATCCCAGTGCCTTCCCGAATACTGTCTATTACCTTGTCACAGGCTTGTTGAAATAAAAATTGATCCATATAAAACTCCCATCTGTGCATTTGGTATATTCCTATCTAGCATATCGCAGTGGATATGCTGCGTCAAGTAGAAAGGGGTAAAAATTTATGTTATTATATTGTTAAGATTTACTAAATGGTCTATAATAATAGTAATAAAACATTAGTATAGTGTAAGACTAAGACACAATAATCTTGTATGTGATTGTGCAGATAAAAATAGTTACATACAAAAGATGTAGGAGACAAAATGAATCAGAATATAATAGCGAATGAGTTATTAGATTTTATTAAAGAAGCAACCGCACCATATCAAGTTGTAGAAGAAGGAATTAAGAAGTTAAAAGAAGCAGGTTTTCAGGAGTTAAATATAAAAGAAAAATGGAACTTACAAATAGGTGGTTCATATTATGTTATGCCATTCGCAACGTCTTTATTTGCCTTTACAGTTGGACGAGAGTGGAAGAAGGGGCAAAATCTCCGTATTGCCGCAGCTCACACTGACCACCCGGGATTTCGTATCAAACCGAAGGCAGAGATGATTACAGGGGAGTATTTAAAACTGGACACAGAAGTATATGGAGGACCGATCTTGAATACATGGCTTGATAGACCTCTATCTATGGCAGGAAGAGTGGCACTTCGAAGTGAGGACCCATTTCATCCAAAGATGAGGATCTTAGATATAAAGAAGCCAATTCTTACAATACCAAATTTAGCAATTCATATAAACAGAGATGTGAATAAGGGTGTTGAATTAAATAAGCAGACAGATACCCTGCCACTGTTAGCTATGATAAAGGAATCTTTAAATCAAAAACAATTTTTTATAGAATATTTAGCAGAACAGCTAAATGCCAAGGCAGAAGATATATTAGATTACGATATGTATATTTATAATGCAGAAGAAGGAAATATAATAGGAATGGACCAGGATTTTATTTCTTGTCCAAGACTGGATAATCTGACGTCAGTTTTAGCTTTGCTAAAAGGGATTATTGCAGGAAGACGTAGCGCAGGCATTAATATTATTGCACTGTATGATAATGAAGAGATTGGAAGTCGAAGTAAACAGGGTGCGGACTCAGCTCTTTTGACTATGATATTAGAAAAAGTTTATACCGGATTAGGTATTAAGGAAAGTAATGAATTGTATGAGGCAGTCGCAGATAGTATTCTTTTATCTGTAGACGTAGCTCACGCAGTACATCCAAATAGACCGGAAAAATATGATCCAAATAATCAAACAAGTCTGAACGGTGGAGTTGTATTAAAGATAGACAGTAACCAGAAGTATACCTTTGATACTGAAGCAATTGCCATAGTACAACAAGTTTGCGAAAAAGCAGGTGTAAGATATCAGAAGTTTGTGAATCGCTCTGATGCACAAGGTGGAGGTACTCTTGGGCCGATTATATCTTCTTGGCTACCTATGAAAACGGTAGATTTAGGAGTACCGTTATTGGCTATGCATTCTGCTAGAGAATTGATGGGAGTGGATGATCAAGAACATCTAGAAAAGTTGATGATTAATTTTTTTCAATTATAATATAAGTAAAGTATGATCCTGAGCGAACGTGGATAAATAAAATTACAGGAAATAAACATTTCATTGGTGGAAATAACAAAAATATGATTAAATTTGTACTATCTATTGACAAATGCTACAAAAACTGATATTATCAAATAAGTCGATACAAGAAGGTATTGTACTAGAGGATGTAAACGCGTTTGGGGAACGTGAGAGCAGAAGCTATTATAAAGTAAGACTAACTGATACGTGTACTTGGAATTCGGAGTGCACATTCGGTTAGTCTTATTTTATTGTAAAGGAATATAAAAATTTCAAAATAAGATAGACAGGCAGTACCTATTCATCAATCCATACTCCAAGGATTTGCCGTGCTAATGCCCAAGTACCATCTAAGGTGAAGAGACTGTTCTCTTCTAGTTGTAAAACACCATGTGCAAGGGCTTGTGCTGGTGTGTAATCCGCTAATTTATATACACCGTATCTGTAATTAGGTTGATTTTCATAATGTGTTACAATGGGAGTAATATGCGCTTCACTGATGTGGACACCTGTAGAATCTTTATCTAAGGTAACAGTAGCAATACCACCAAGCATTCTTGGTGCTTCTTTCTGATAGGAAACATAATTGCCCAAAGAATAATATACCAACATCCTATGCCCTGATTCGGACACGACCCATTCCACAGGCTCTAATACATGTGGATGAGTTCCAATTACCAAATCTACACCTTGTTCAGCAAAAAATGCAGTCCATGCTTTCTGTGAGGAATCTTGTTTATATTCATATTCAGTACCCCAGTGAGGAAATACAATTACAAAATCAGCCAACTCCTTTGCTTTAGCGATATCTTCTGTAATCTTGGACTTGTCCAACAGATTTATTAGGTAAGGCATGTCAGAAGGAAGAGAAAGACCATTTAAGGAATAAGTGTAATTCAACATTGCAACTTTTATTCCATTTTTCTCAATAACGGCGATAGTCTCTTGCGCTGCCTCGCTTTCATTTAGTCCTAGCACAGTTATCGTAGGATGTGCCTTCCAATATTCCAAGGTGTTTTGTATGGCAACATAACCCTTATCCATCGCATGGTTTGTAGCATGTAACACAACATCAAAACCGGCGCGGACGATAGCATCGCCAATCTCCATAGGTGAATTGAACAGAGGATAACCACTGTAAGCAAAATCGTTACCACCTAAAATGGTCTCCTGATTTATAATTGAAATGTCTGCTGCTTCAATGTCTGCTTTTAAATTGGAAAATAGATGATCATAATTATAACTGCCATCCTTATTTTTTCCACTGTTAATAATCTGAATATGTATTAGATTATCGCCAACAGCCAATAAGGTTAGTTGATTTTTTTCTATGGGTTTCGGATTGTCGAACTCCTCGTGTTTAGGTTCTATAGTAGGAGACGGTAAGGGTTTTTCAATTATAAAGTCAGCAATTGAAGTATCTAGGGCAGGTATAGATTTAACATTTTCTCCATCAATCTTACTACATCCACTAAAAGAAAGCAGTAATAGAGTAATTATGAATACTAAGCGAAAGCAGTAACTAATTCTTTTGTAACCAAACATTTAAAACCTCCATTATTATTAGATTATAAAATGCAAAATTATAATTGTTTATTTATTTACCCACATTTACAATTGATTCAAGGGGATTACATTAAGTATACCACATTTTGGCAAAAATATAATTAATGCTTTTCTATATTTCTGCCGAAATATGATGTAATGGTGCGATTACAACGAAAAAATAAGTAGTCAATATTACATATATAATAATGATAAATTAAATAAATTGTTATAGAAACAATTAACAATGGAATATAAGTTACAATAAAAATAAAAGCCAAAGAAAATATAATATCTAAGAATACAAATCGCCAAAGAAAACAATTTGCTAAAATAACAATCTACTATGGAGAAATTAATTTACTAGAGAAGAAGTGAGAGTGAAGAATATGAACGTTAGCGGAGTGTATGGGAACGGAATAGCTAAGGCTCCAGATAAAGTTTCAGATAAAAGTTCAGATGTCGTACAAAAAGAAGTTGTAAGTTCAGCGATAGAGAACGCCCCCCTAGGGACACAAACTACCGTTTCAGAGACTGAATCCATAACATATAAAGAACCAATACTGAAATCTCCGGAGAATAATTCTAAGGAATCAGTATTAGAAATACCAGAAGAAGACCGATGGAAAAATAATTCGGATCGTATGTCTGAAGAGGATTATCATGACTTATCAGAAGAGGGCATTTCTCTTGAAGAGTATAATATTGAACGAATGGATCGTGCATTAATACGAATCAAAAGTCAGAGGATTGTAAAAGAGGGTAACTTAGAAGAGCAAAAAGAACAAATCAAAACTAAGAGTGAAGCCGTGAAAAACATGGCTAATGAGAATGATACGACAAAAAAGATAGTACAAAAATTAATAGAAGCGGATTTGCCTGTTACACAGGAAAATATAGAAAAAATTGCAAATGCTATGGAAATGGCATCCACAGCAACACAGATGTCAGATAGAGCTATGAATTATCTAATAAAGAATAACTTGGAACCAACGATAGAGAACATCTATAAAGCTCAGTATAGTGGTAACTATTCTGATAAGAAGGGTGTGTCGGAAGAGACCTGGAATGGATTAGTGGGACAAGTAACTGAAATTATCAGCGGTGCAGGACTAGAAGTTAACGATGAAAACCTAGAATCCGCTAAATGGTTGCTGAATCATCAGCTTCCACTTACAGAGGATAATCTATGGGATTTACGTGATTTAAAGTTAATTAAGAATGGTACAGGCGAAGACGAAACCTTGAATAAAACAGTGGAAGCACTTGCAATAGGTAAATTACCAGTGGCAGCATCTTTGGGGGTTACCGATATAGAAAGAGTGGGGCAAAACGTAGCAGCTTTCAATACAATTAGTGAAGAAGCGATTGACCTTGCTGTTGACATTAACAAAAATAGACAAACGGGCATTATAACTGAAATAAATTGTCGTGATTTACAGGAAGCACAAAGACTAATCGATAGGCCAAAAGAATTAGAAAGAGAGCAATCGCAGTCCAATAGTAAATCAGAGAATATTGACATTCAAACAATAACTGCGAGAAGACAATTAGAAGAAATTCGTCTTAAGATGACTTTAGAAGCAGGCCAGCAGTTAGTTAAGCAGGGATTCAATCTTGAAACGGATGGGCTGAGTAAAATTGTCGATGGATTAAAAGAATTAGAAGATCAGTATTACAGTAATTTATTACAAGAAAATAATGCAACGGTTAATACCGAAAATCTAGAAGCATTGAAAGAAAGTATTCAGGGTGTAAAAGAATTAAAGAGTATGCCTAACTACATACTTGGAAGTACCTTGTCAGGCCGAAGAATTGAGACAGTAAGTGGATTACTAGCAGCAGGGACAGAATGTAAGCAAACGTTGGATAAAGCGAAAGAAGCCTATGAAACTCTTATGACATCGCCGAGAGCAGATATGGGGGACTCTATATCAAAGGCATTCCGTAATATAGGTGCAATTTTAGAAGACATGAAGTTAGAAACTACTAAGGCAAATGAAAGAGCAGTGAAAATCTTAGGTTATAACCATATAGAAATAACAGAAGAAAACATTCAAAAAATAAAGTCCTATGATGAACAAGTAAACCATATGATGAAGAATCTGCATCCGTCGGTGACGGTTGAACTTATTAAAAAAGGTATTAACCCCTTGAATATGCCGATTGAAGAACTAAACCAACAAATTGACGACATAAAGAGCGAATTAGGAGTCAGTGAAGAAGAAAAATATAGCAAATATCTATGGAAACTTGAAAAAGAGCAAGGCATCAGTGAGCAAGAAAAGAAGTCATACATTGGTATTTACAGGCTATTAAATACGGTTGATAAAACCGATGGAGCTGCGCTGGGAGCAGTACTAAATGCAGGTCAAGAAGTAACTATGAAAAACTTGCTTACAGCAGTTAGAACTATAAAAAGTGGGGGCATTCGTGCTTCTGTAGATGACACTTTTGGAGCACTCGAACAGCTAAATTTTACCAGAGAAAGCATTACAGAGCAGGTTGAGGCAGCATTTCAGCATGAATCTGAATCGACCGATTCGGCACATACCGATGAAATTCCAAGCAGTATGGAAGAGAAATTTGGTTATGTTAATAGTTTACTTAAAAATATTATGCAAGATATCGCTCCAAATAAATTACAAGCGATGGGGAACACAGAAGATATTATGAATATGTCGGTGGAAAAATTGCAAGAAAGTTTGTTAGATTCGTCGGGTAATGATGAATCGGAGCAAGCATATTGGTCCTATAAATTAAAAACTTATCAAGAAGTGACGGAACAGGCAGATAATGCTATGCGACTTCTGAAAGATTATGAAATAACAAGTAGTATACATAATATACAAGCGGCGGATGACATGTTAAGCATAGATCAATCTTTCTATAAACAATGGAAGAAATTGTTGGATAAGGGAATAGAAAGCTCTTCTGAACCAGTAGAACCTACAACAGTGCAGTTTAAATCTGATGTAGCTATGATGTCTGAGAATTTAATCAACGCTTCTACGAATCAACGAAGTATGACAGAACAGTATGAAAAAATGGGACAGGATGTTAGTAAAGTTATAAATCAAGCTTATGAAAACCCAATTATTACAGCGCAAGATATTACAACTTTGCAAAGGATTAGCAATGGAATGTCCTTCCTTCAAAAATTAGCTAAAAGAGAATGTTATGAGATACCTATAGCTATCGGTGATAAAGTTACCAATGTTAATGTAACTATTATAAGGAATACAGAAGAATCAGGGAAGGTTGATATTAGCATTGCTTCAGAAACTTTAGGAAAGGTATCCGCTGGATTCGCCGTGAAGGAGCAAGGACTAAAAGGCCTCATAACTTGCGATAATCGTTTTGGATTGGAGGCAATTCAGTCTGCAAGTGAAGACTTAAAAGAAGCCATTACGCAGGGTGGATTAGAGGTAAGACAAATAAATTACGGAATAGATAATACGACAACAGATATGTATCGATATAAAAATCTTAACACAATAAAAGAAATAGATAATGAAAATAGTGTGGAGGAAAAATCTGTGTCGACGGATATATTATACACCCTTGCGAAATCAATATTAATACAAATAAGAACAATTGAAATGAAATACAACTAAAAGAACAAACCAATTTTAACGCCTAATAAAGCAGGCAGATAGGAGTTAGCATGAGAATAAATCATAATATATCAGCTTTAAAAGCAAATATTCAATTAGCTAAAACAAATAAAGCATTGGATAAGAGTTTAGAGAAATTGTCTTCGGGTTTTCGAATTAATCGTGCAGCAGATGATGCAGCAGGAATGGCTATTTCACAGAAAATGAAGACGCAAATTGCAGGACTAGACCAAGCTTCTCAAAATGCCGCTGATGGAATCTCGGTAATACAAACAGCAGAAGGCGCTTTAACAGAAGTGGGATCTATGTTGCAAAGGATGAGAGAATTATCCGTCCAAGCTGCAAATGGTACGAACACTACAGATGATAGGGGTTCGATTCAAGCAGAAATAAATCAATTAAATGAAGAAATTCAGAGAATTTCTGACACAACAGAATTTAATAAAAAGATCTTATTAAATGGAGATATTGATACAAAGTCTTATTCCAATAATTCATCAGTCCAACTAATTTCTTTTTCTGATACGGTAGCAAATGCAGACTATAAAATAACAGTAGACCAAGATGCCAGGCAAGCAGTTCTTATTGGGGCTCCCATAGTTGCTGCAACTACACCTATAGCAGCTAACGAGGCTGGAACTATTAATATTAATGGAGTTGAAATAGAGGTGGTTGCAGGTGATACTGTAACAGAAGTATATGAAAAAATCCGTAATGCTTGTGATACTCTGAATATAAATACATTTGCCAGCGACTTATCTGCCGATACAAATTCGCCTGAAACAGCTGAATATACTGCTACGACCTTGACAAGCGGGAAATCTCTTGTATTTGTATCAAAAGGTTATGGAGAAGAGAATGAGATTAATATTTACTGTGATGATACTCAATTATGTACTAAATTGGGACTTGCTGCAAACGCTAGTGCGCAAGGAGTGGATGCAAAAGTAGGACTAACATCCGGATTCAATACCACAGCAACTGTTTCTACCAATGGAAAACTTGTTACGGTGACAGATAGTGATAACTTTGAAATGGTATTTGAGGCGAAGCCTGGTACT
>Ga0123336_10003421_pt1 | contig 13264 bp, 12 predicted proteins | sample SSSSmetaG_FD_96466 | JGI IMG/M metagenome (GOLD analysis project Ga0123336, IMG submission 96466) | Glacier valley bacterial and archeal communities from Borup Fiord, Nunavut, Canada, to study Microbial Dark Matter (Phase II) - ​SSSS metaG | ecosystem: Environmental > Aquatic > Freshwater > Ice... | reverse complement strand
TACTCCAATGCATTGGCTACCTCCTATTTAACTTTTTAAGACTACTGTGTTAAATGAACCAAATCCAGAGCTAATCAAATCATAAGTAAACGCTTCGTAATCAATGTATCTTTGACCTGTAGTCCAACCATCATATACAGCAATCATATTATGTGTGTTATAAGTTGTCATAAAAAAAACTTTGTGAGCTGTTTTATATATTTTATAACCATTTACAGTTACACTATGATTCCCATAATAACCCCTAGCGATATTCATAATAACTGGTCTATTTGCATTGATTTCATTTTTGACTTGACCGCCAAAACTCCAAACATATATTCCTTGAGAATAACTGTTTTTATAACCATAATCCCTTAATACATCTTGAGCAATGTTATTAATCCTTGTCGGGAAAGTACCACTGGCATCTGTAAAGCCGTAGTTTATCGCCTTTGCACGCACTTTTTTATAAACAGCTTCTTTTGTACTGTCTATTTTTGTATATCCTTGAGTTCTATAGTACACTAGAATTCTTGTTATTGCCGTTAACGAACAGATTCCTCCACTCCCTAATTGACTCAAAGTAAAGTTAGATGTACTCAACATTTTTCCTGAGCTATACGATACAGTTCCACCATATCTATTACTTAAATAAGTTGGAATGTCATTGATTCCACCATATCCGTAAGCATTACTATCTTGTCCACTGTATCGTGTTTGCAAAAGTATATCTTCATCTGTTGCGGTTGTCAAAAAAACCATGTTGTTAATCATAGCCGTTGTATCTAATTCAATTGAATCCAATAGTTCAATTGTTAAATTATATAGGTGTGCTTTACATTTAAGTTTATACCCATAAAATTCAGCTTCGGAAACATTTAAATTAGTAATTGTTTCATAGTGATTTTTCTTTAAAAAATAGAACTCCCCTTCAGAAAAGTAGTATACTTTAGTCGCATTTAAGGGAAGTTTAGTGTTGTATTTGATTTCTTTAATAAGTGGCGCTCGAGTGTGTGCTGCAATAACAATATATCCATAAATATTTTTGTTTGGTATGGTAAAATTAAAAGCATTAAAAGAAACTTTTTCATTAGCATCAAATAGCAAAATTACATCTGATAATTTTATAAAATTTAAATCTTTGAAGTTATCGACTTCAACCTCTTGTAAGCTATTTGCAATAGATAATTTAGCAATAGTCGCCGAATCTAAAGGAAAATCCTTACTTCCATAAATATCGTCCTCAGTCTTAACTAAATGTTTAATTTCTTTACCGAAAAGCTCGGTAGTAGAGGTTGCGGCATTAATTTGATTTTGGTCAATTTTTATATAGTTTTGATAATCTACTGTAGTAGGGGTGGTAACGCTTTCTTCTGACTTCATATAAAGTGAATGGTTCTGCTGTGAAAGCGACACTTTGCTCTTAATGTTAGTATTTATACCACCACTAAGAAGACTAATTAAAAAGACCGAAACAAGTAATAAAGATATTATTTTCTTCATGGCTACACATCCTTCAGAAAATTATTTGGAGTTTTGGATATACTTAATAAACTTATGTAAAATTCATTTCAATCACACCCCTTTCTTGTTACACAATAAAACATAAATGTAAAATATTTCATAATGGATGGTACTCAATTTTGTGTGATTTGTCAACCTAAGATTTTTTAATTTTAAAAAAAAAACAACAATAAAGAGGTAGCTTAACAGCTACCTCTAATAAAATAATTATTTTTAGAAATTACCCAAACTACACATAAATAGACTTATAGCTTGAGTTATTTTTGTTTGATAAATTTTTCATTACATAAATCTTGCCGTTTGTAATGAAATTATAGGCCGCTATAATTCCACAAATCTCCTTCACACATTGTGACCTGTGGGCTAGTATAAAGCAAAGTTGTACCGTCTGTGTCATAGATCTTTATATAACCAGTTTCAACCTTATTACCTGTAGAAAGAGCTAGTCTGCCAATCTTAGGTCCATAACCCCTTTGTACATTCCAGGTTACATATTGATTTTCAAACACTATTTTTTTCTGCAACCATCTAGCATAAATACTGTTTTGATCACATGTTGCAACCGGACCTGCTCCATATAAAATACCTTGAACCTTGTTATTATCCTGCACAAGACAGGCATTGACTATATATTTATCTTCAATCCCAAAATTACTTAATAAAACTGCAGGTGTACCTAATGAAGACTTACTAGTGCTTAGGGTTTGGAAAATATGTTGGGTGTTAAAATGATATAATAAAAAATAATATTCAGTACTATTATAAGTGAATGCTTTAAAATCGCTCATTACACGACCACCATTTGTTGCTACACCCTGGTAAGCAAAATTTATACCATCAGTACCGGTAGCATAATAAGTATAAGGGAATGCCTGGCCATCATTTAAATCGTCGAAATACATATACCAAGTACTACCAGACTTGTAAAGTACATTGCTACCGTTCATATCTATATTATTCCAGTTGGGATAACCAGTTATATTAATCATATTACTAGCGTTACCGGCGTTTGGAGTCCATGATACACCGTTTGTAGATGTGGCATAACCAGGTTTGTTGTTATGCGGTGCGCCCGTCATCATTGTTGTATAAGCCATGTGCCATGTGCTTCCATCAATCCAAACAGACTCGTTTCCAACATTTTCAAACACCCCATGATCAATCTGAAGAGCATGAGTATCAAAGGTTGCAAAATCATTAGTAGTGGCAGTAGTATAAATTCTATCATAAGCTGGTGCGCTAATTCCGTCATAACCGTGAAAGTAAACTCTATAGGTACTTCCACCGTATGGGATTACCCAAGGAGAGTAAATATTGCGGTATGTTCCAGCTGCGGGCGCAATAACTACACCACGGTCATCATGAAACCAGGTAGCCAGTTTATTTGGATTGAAGGAATTCGCCCCAACACCTGATATCTGTATTTTACTAGGAAGAACAGCTTTATTGTTGCCGCCATACCGTAAAGAATTAAATCCTGCATTATAACCAGCTATGACTTCAGCTAGTTGAAAAGCGTAATTACCTGAACCGTCATTACCAAGCGTAGTGGCTTCAATTTTGATACCATTAGCAGAATAATTGCCTTTTAAAGCTAGGATTATATATTCACCACCACGGCCAGGTGTAGGGTAATTAGTATAAGTGTCTATTAGAACCCATTGAGTGCCGTTGTTATAATAAATATTAAAATTTACAGGAAAACATAGTGCATTATTAACATTATAACGTGGTAATAACTTTACATAATTTGTAGGAGTTATCCCCGACCAAGAGAAAGAAAGCCATTCAGTATAACTAGAAGAGGTGTGGGTATTACTGCTCCAGCAAGATCCAACATTATTATCATAAGCCTTACTTGCCTCCCAACCTGAAAGCTGACTTGATGATTGGGCACTGTTTATTGAAAAATCACCATCAGCTAGGGCAATGTTTTTTCCACTAAATAATAAAGATATTGTTAAAATAACTATAAAAATACCGACTAAGCTTTTTTTAAACATACTTGTCATCTCCTTATTAAATTATTTACCATTTTCTTATTTAATAGTACTATTAGACTTATTGTACAAGATTACGTTATCTATTACAAGGTTTAAGGACTTTTAATATTTGATAAATTAGCAATTTAACTTTTGCAATGGTGCACTAAACCTATAATATTTTCTATTTTAACAAATTCGTATTAGGCAATTATAAGGGTTGTAATATCCAGGAGCCAGCTGCCTCGCGGTCATTTAGTTTAATAAATATATCATCAAAATCAAAACTAATATTTGACATTACGTCAGATTTATGTTTGAATAATCAATGTAGTTTTGTTTAGCACCAGTAAACAAAAAGTTTACTGGTAACCGAATAATATACCAAGGAGGTAGGCTACATGACTAAATTTGGAATAGGATCAAAAATAAAAAGTACGCGGATCAAAAATGGCTTGACGCAAGAAGAACTTGCAAATAGAAGTGAGCTATCAAAAGGATTTATATCACAAATAGAAAGTGACCAGACATCCCCATCTATAGCGACTTTAGAAGACATATTAGAATGCTTAGGGACTAATTTGCAAGACTTTTTTAGTGATACATTGGATGAGAAAATAGTATTTAGTAATGAGGACTTTTTTGTTAAAGAAACCGCTGAAGATGGACGTACCATAACATGGGTAGTACCAAACTGCCAGAAGAACGATATGGAACCCATTTTACTTGAATTAGAAAAAGGTGGACATTCACCTATGGATGAGCCACACAATGGAGAAGAATTTGGGTATGTCTTGTCAGGCTCAATTACCATATTTATAGGAGCAAAAAAATATAGAGCTATAAAGGGCGAAAGCTTCTATTTTAAGCCATACGAGGAGCACTACATAGCAAATTCTGCAAACAGTAAAGCAAAGGTGCTTTGGGTAGTAACTCCACCAAGCTTTTAGAGAATTACATTTATATACATAAGGGGGCAGCAAAATGTCGCAGCATATAATTGACTTAAATAATATATCAAAAAATTACGGAGACTCAGAAATAATAAAAGATCTTTCATTATATATTCGCAAAAATGAATTTATAACAATACTAGGGCCAAGCGGATGCGGGAAGACAACCACTCTTAGAATGATAGGTGGCTTCGAGAAACCAGATTCAGGTAAAATACTTTTCAACGGCGAAGACATCACGGATATGCCACCTCACAAGAGGAAAGTAAATACCGTTTTCCAAAAATATTCGTTGTTCCCACACATGAATATATATGAAAATATAGCGTTCGGGCTTAGAATTAAGAAACTAGACGAAGCTACCATATCAAAAAAAGTTAAGGATGTTCTGGAGTTAGTGAATTTATCAGGCTTTGAAAAACGCGCGCCAGATTCACTAAGCGGTGGACAACAACAAAGAATTGCAATAGCGAGAGCCATAGTAAGTGAACCTGAAGTATTACTTTTAGACGAACCGCTTGGGGCTTTGGATCTCAAGCTCAGAAAAGAAATGCAAACAGAACTTAAAGCGATACAGCAAAAAATTGGGATAACCTTCATTTATGTGACTCATGATCAAGAAGAAGCATTGACCATGTCAGACACAATAGTGGTAATGAACAATGGCGTAATTCAGCAAATTGGTACGCCTGTAGATGTGTACAATGAACCAATAAATGCATTTGTTGCCCAATTTATAGGAGAAAGTAATTTGCTGTCCGGTGTGATGCTTAAAGATTATTATTGCGAATTTGCAGAAAAAAAGTTTGTATGTGCCGATGTTGGCTTTGAAAAGGACGAAGACGTTGATATAGTTGTAAGACCTGAGGATGTAAAGATAGTTGATGCAGATAAAGGCATGTTGAAAGGTATTGTTAAGAGTACCGTGTTCAAAGGAGTTCACTATAAGATGATTGTGGACTGTGACGGCTTTAGCTGGGCGGTACATAGCACAATAAGTAGTGCGCCTGGAAGTGAAGTGGGCTTAGACATTGCGCCGTTTGATATACAAATAATGAAAATACCATATAACATGGTAACTGGATGGATGATAGAAAATAATAAAGTTGAGTTTGGCGATGTAACCTTTGATTGCAAAGCAAGTGGGTTTAAGAAAGATGAGAATGTAAATGTGTTCATATTGCCTCAAGACATAAACATTGTGCCAGAAGATGAAGGCATGATATCAGGAGAGGTAATGACCTTTAAATATAAAGGTGATGATTACGAAATACAGGTAAAATGCGAGGGCTTCACATTCGTTGTTCATACATATTCAAAAGTGCAGATCGGCTCAACGTTGTGGTTGCAGATTCCTCATGACAAAATAAAAATAAAGAGCAGAGAGGAGCGATTGGAAACATATGAATAGACGAAGCTTGCCGCTTTGGTTTTGGATGACATTTTTTATAATACTTCCACTCGCTCTTATAATCTTTTTCGCTTTTTTTGAGAAAACTACAGAGGGCGTGGTTTTCTCGACAAAATTTATAACGACCGCTATTAGAAACCCTGACTATATGAGGACTATGTGGTATTCAATATGGATAGCCTTATTAAGTACAGTAGCATGTTTAGTACTCGGTTATCCTTTAGCAATGATCCTTTCTACAGTAAAGATCAAGTTAAGGAACTTCATGTTGATACTATTTATTTTACCAATGTGGATGAATTTTTTGATAAGAACTTACGCTTTGATGGCAATTTTAGAAGATAACGGCACAATAAATTCTATGTTGAAATTTATTGGCTTGCCTACGATTAGAATCTTAGGAACTGACTGGGCCATAATCATCGGAATGGTATATAATTTTCTGCCATTTATGGTATTCCCAATTTACACTATAATGTTGAAAATTGACAAAGGAATAATTGAAGCTGCGCAGGATCTAGGGGCGAACAGCTTAACGGTTTTTTCTAAAGTTATATTGCCATTAAGCATCCCTGGAATTATTTCTGGCGTTATGATGGTTTTCATGCCAGCCGTTACGACTTTTATTATCCCTCAGCTTTTAAACAACAAGTCATGGACAATTGGTACCCTTATCGAAATGCAATTTAAAGGTGACGCATATAATCCAAATTTAGGCTCTGCCATATCATTGATACTTATGGTCTTGATAGTAATCGGTATGTCAATTCTTAATAAGTTTGATCACGAGCATGAAGCAGGTGGAATATTATGATGAAATTTCTAAAAAAGTTTTATTTAGCTATAATATTTATATTTCTATATTCCCCTATCTTCGTGATGATTTTATTTTCCTTTAATGAGGGAAAGACTCGAGCTAAATTCACGGGTTTCTCGTTCAAATGGTATTCATCGCTATTTGAGCACGACATTTTACTCGTGTCCTTGTTAAACACCTTGCTCGTGGCTACAATCGCATCAATTTTGGCGACAATCATTGGAACTTTTGCAGCACTTACTATTAGTAAAATGAGGAATTTCAACAGGAGTTTGTCATTAAATGTTATAAATATCCCAATAGTCAACCCAGAAATTGTGACTGGTATCTCGCTTATGTTGCTTTTCGTTTCATTTGCTTTGCCACTTGGATTCTTCACACTATTGATGGCGCACGTTACATTTTGCGTGCCTTACGTCGTCTTATCAGTATTACCCAAGATTAAGCAGCTCAACAAAAGTACATATGAAGCGGCGTTAGATTTGGGAGCATCGCCTCCTCTGGCCTTTAGAAAGGTCGTTCTACCTGAACTTATGCCTGGAATATTGTCTGGGTTCCTGCTTTCGTTCACGTTGTCGTTGGATGACTTTATAATAAGCTATTTTACCACCGGACCTGGATTTCCTACTCTTTCAATCACCATTAACACAATGACGAAGAGGTCAATCCCGCTCACCGTAAACGCACTGTCCACAATAATTTTTATTATTGTATTTATACTACTTTTATTAATTAATATAAAAAATAAGCCTAATATAAAATTAGGTAAAATGTAGAGAGGGGCTATTAACAATGAATTTAAACAACAAATTTGTCAAAACTATTATCTTAGGGTTAATATCAGTTATGATAATTAATCTTGCTACTGCTTATAAACCAAAGCAAAAACTCTATGTATTAAACTGGGGTGATTATATAGGAGAAACTGTAGTCAAAAATTTTGAAAAAGCCAACCCTGGTGTAGACGTGGTTTATGACGTTTTTGATTCAAATGAGTCAATGTACCCACGTTTAGTAGATAGCAACATCCCATATGATGTGATTATTCCATCGGATTACATGATTGAAAAGTTAGCAAAGGAAAATAGATTAAATAAGATTGATATGTCCAAAATCACAAATTACAGTAAAGTTGGGGACGAGTTCAAAAATCGTTCATATGATCCAACTAACGAGTATTCCGTACCATATATGTGGGGAACAGTTGGCATTATATATAACAAAACTCTAGTTACTGAGCCTGTAAAGAGTTGGAATATTCTTTGGGATGAAAAGTATAGCGGTCAAATACTTATGATGGACAGCCTCCGCGATACCATGAGCGTCGGGTTGAAAAAGCTTGGCTTCTCTGTTAATACAAAAAATGTTGATGAGATTAATGCCGCAAGAGATGCGCTAATAGCACAAAAGCCTTTAGTTGCTGAGTATGGCGGTGATACCCTTAAGGATAAGATGATTTCTGGAACCTACGCCTTATCGGTTGCCTACTCCGGAGATGCAGTTTATATGATGGGCGAAAACCCTGATCTTGAATATGTTGTTCCTGATGAAGGTAGTAATATTTGGTATGATGCAATGGTTATTCCAACCACTTCAAAAAATACTGAGATGGCACTCAAGTTCATTGATTTCATGACTAGCACAGAAACCACTTTGGAGAATGTTAATTACATCTGCTATTCAACAACTCAAAGTGAAGCCTTTGCACAATTAGATGACTCATTTAAGAGTGATCCTGTGTTCAATCCATCCGCTGAAGTTAAGGCTAGATGCGCTCAATTTAACGATTATGGGGACAGCTCATTATTGTATACACAAGCATGGGAGAAAATAAGACAGAGTAAGTAAAATAAATATATTGAGAGTGGGTTTTTATGAGAGATATTAAGACAAAGAAGTTAGTTTATGCCGGACTATTAACGGCTGCAATTACTGTGGCTACTGCAATAAAGCCTCCAATTCCTACTTTTAATGGATACATTCATTTTGGAGATGGAATGATATTCTTAGCAGCTCTAATTTTGGGTCCCATCTCAGCTATTGCTGCAGGTATTGGATCTGCATTAGCCGATGTTTTATTAGGATATGGAATTTATGCACCTGCAACATTTTTTATTAAAGCTTTAATGGCACTAGTAGTGGTATTCCTTATAAAAAAGGATGGAAAACATATAATTTGGAATATTATTGTTTTTATTCTTGCTGAGCTTGTAATGATCGGTGGTTACTTTTGTTATGACTCCATACTGTTAGGTGGTTTTGCTCTTGCTTTTGCAGGTGTAGGATTTAATGCAGTACAAGCCCTTTTTGGAGTTGTTATTGGAATTATTTTTCTTCCAATATCAAAAAAAATAAAACTTTAGAATTATATAAAAAAAGTCCCATCGCAGCGTTTGCCACGATGGGACTCTTTTTAGAAATTAAAATAGACTAGCAATGATTGTTGTTATCACAACAACTGTCTATTCCTTTGTTTCCACAGCAACAGAATATAACGATTATTAAAATTATCCAGATTATCCAATCATCGCCTAAACCACCAATTCCACATCCGCCTTTATTAAACATAAGAATTCCTCCTAGCCTTATTTGCATTGAGCTTTATATCAATATATTATGAATGATATTTATATTGTGTTACCGTTTGACAACGAATTCTGTTAAAATAAATAAACTTAATAAATACATGTTATAATATTAATGCGGTGAAGCAGATCAAAATAAATTAAACTTTCACCTTGGAGGAAAATACTTTGAAAACATTTATTGTAGAATCTACATCATATAATCCATGGTTTAATCTAGCTCTTGAGGAATATCTTTTTGACAGAATCGAGCCAGATTCAGTGGTACTATATTTATGGCAGAACCAGAATACGGTTGTTATAGGTAAGACGCAAAATGCTTGGAAGGAGTGCCGCTGTGCACAACTTGAAGCAGATGGGGGAAAGCTTGCTAGAAGACCATCAGGCGGTGGCGCGGTTTTTCATGACATGGGAAACATGTGTTTTACCTTTCTAGCCTCAAAAGAACTGTATGATTTAGAGCGCCAACTGAAGGTTATTTTGGAGGCGGTTAAAATGCATGGGATCGACGCAAACTTTACTGGTCGCAATGACATCACAACTGCTGATGGAAGAAAATTTTCGGGAAATGCGTTTAGATTCTCAAAGGGTATTGGCCTACAACATGGAACTATTCTTATGGATACTGATGGTGAGAAGATGGCGAAATTTCTCCAAGTGTCAGTAGCTAAAATGCAGTCAAAAGGCATTGATTCTGTACGTTCTCGCGTAGTAAATTTAATAACTCTTAACCCTGACATTACTGCTGATAGTATGAAGAAATGTTTTACGATTGCATTTCACAAAGAATATGGTGCTAGCTCTAATTTTGAAGTATACGACGAGTCTGCATTAAATGCTGTTAAGGAATTAGTTCCCTATTATGATAAATATTCGTCATGGGAATGGAGATATGGATCAAATCCATCATTTGATATGAATTTTGAAACGCGTTTCCCTTGGGGTTGCATCGAAATTTGTATTTCTTCTGATAAAGGAATTATTACAGATGCTAAGGTCTTTTCAGATGCAATGGATGTTAATTTGCCGGAAAATATAACAGCAGCCCTCCCAGGTACTCCGCTTAATTTTGAAGCTGTCAAAACAGCTTTACTTCAAGCCAAGATGGAAGGACTGACTGATCAAATCAATGATATTATTGAATGGTTGCATACAGTTTTGTAAAATAGTCAACTTGTATTTTTGCGAAACATCGTTAAAACTTCGATGTTTTGCAAAATTATTTTAGGTAATTTTTAGTTAATTAGATTAACAAAAAATTTTGAACTTGTATTTTTGCGAAACACCGTTAAAACATCGATGTTTTGCAAAAATATTTTAGGTAATTTTTAGTTAATTAGATTAACAAAAAATTTTGAACTTGTATTTTTGCGAAACGCCGTTAAAACTTCGATGTTTTGCAAAAATATTTTAGGTAATTTTTAGTTAATTATTGCACAGCACTTTTTATACTTTTTGCCGCTTCCGCATGGGCATGGTTCATTTCTTCCAACTTTGTCACTTACTAGTTGCTTCGATTGTTTAAAAGATTTTTGCAATTCTATCTTAACGTTTTCGTCTAGAATGTCATTCCATTGTTCTAATTCATATAGCCAATCTGCCTTAGCTTCCATCATGTTCCAATAAAGTTTGTCCCATAAGATAGTTAATGTAATTATGCCATCATCTTCTATAGTATCTAAGTCTATAGATTCTTTAAGGCTTCCATTTATACCATCAATAAAACCTATCATTTCAACTAATTCCATACCATATTTTTCTGCAAATTCATTTACTGTTCCAGTTATTACTGAATTTTTCTCAGTTAGAATCTTTGCATAAACATCACGTTCTCTCTCAAAGTATCCATTCCAATAACCTTCATTTGCATCTTCCACTTGTCCATCAAGCATTTTTTTCCAAGTATTGTACTGTTCCATATTATTTTGCTCTCCTTTTTATATCCTTTAATCTTTTCATAACGGTATTCTCCCCGCGTCCAAAATAATCATGTAGAATTTCATACTCATTATATAATTCATTGTAAATTACTACATTTTGCGCGATAGGTATGTATACTCTATCCTTCACCTTTGACATTAACTTAGCCGCATCTACTATATTATCATATCCACCTTTACTTGTACCAGCTGCTACTGCGGCAAACATAGCTGAACCTAGTGCTGGGGCTTGTGCAGAACTGGAAATTTTTATTTCCATATTCGTAACATCTGAATAGATTTGCATCATCATAGTATCCTTTTCAGCAATTCCACCAGCTGCATAAAGTGATTCGATTGGAACTCCATTTTGACGAAATGTTTTAATTATCATTTTGGTTCCATATGCAGTTGCTTCAATTAAAGCTCTATATATTTCCTCTGGCTTTGTTTGTAGTGTACATCCAAGTATAATCCCTGTCAAATCAGCATCTACAAGCACAGAACGATTTCCATTCCACCAATCAAGTGCTACTAACCCACTTTCACCTGGTTTTTGGTTTTGCGCCTTCTCACGAAGATATTTATGAATATTTATATTTAAAGATTTTGCTTCCTCATAATATGACGCTGGTAAGCAGTTATTTATAAACCATTCAAAGTGGTCTCCAACACATGACTGTCCCGCTTCATATCCTAAGAATCCTGGAATTATCCCATCATCCACTACTCCACACATACCTGGAACAACATGTTCTTCTTCACCAAGAAGCATATGGCAAGTTGAGGTACCCATAATCATGAGCATTTTACCTGCCGAAGTAATTCCTACTGCGGGAGCCGCCACATGTGCGTCTACATTAGCTATAGCAACTGCAGTACCTTCCAGTAAGCCCGTAATTGAAGAACCATTTAAGGTTAACTCTCCAGCTTTTCCACCAATCGGCCTTATATCTCTAGAAAGTTTTTCATCAACTACATATTCAAATTTTGGATTTAGTGCTTTAAAAAATTCATTTGAAGGATAACCCAGCTTCTTGTTCCACAGCGCCTTGTAGCCTGCCGTGCAGCTGTTTCTGGTCTCTACCCCCGTCAATTGCATTACAATCCAGTCTGCTGCTTCTATAAATTTATCTGCAGCTTCATATATCTTTGGAGCTTCCTCTAACACTTGCAAAACCTTTGGAAAAAGCCACTCAGAAGATACTTTGCCTCCATAAAGTTTAAGGAACTCCTCGCATCTTTCTTCAGCTATTTTGTTAATCCTGTTTGCCTGATTTTGTGCTGCATGGTGCTTCCAAAGCTTCACATATGCATGTGGCAAATTTTTATACTCATCCATAAAACATAGTGGCGTACCATCCGTTTTAATTGGTAGTATTGTGCATGCGGTAAAATCAATTCCTACCCCAATTACGTCCTTTACATCAATTCCAGCTTCTTTAATAACAGCAGGAATTGTTTCTTGCAACACTTCAATATAATCCATTGGATGCTGTAAAGCCCAATCTGGCTTAAGCTTTATATTATTTATATCATTAAGTAAATATTCATCCATTACACCGTGCGAATAAGTCTTAACTGCTACTGCTAACTCTTTTCCAGTCGTTAAATCAACAAGTAGCGCTCTTCCTGATTGAGTACCAAAATCTACACCTATAGTATATTTTACGCTCATAATTAATACTCCCTTAATTTCGTAATTATTTATGATATCATATTCTGATTATATTTTCTACGTTATTTTACATAAAATACTTCAATAAAATATTTTAGAAATAATATTAAAATAAATGAATGAATTTTAAAAAAATGATAATAATAATTAATGGGTACAACAAATGATTATTTATTTAATTAGTACCTAAGAATTTACGGACAAGCAAAAATTTAATGTTGAATGTTGGGAGATGGTCATGTTGAATAGATCCGTCTATGAACCAATTATGATTCGAGCAGTTATTTTGTAATATGTTATACTTTGGTGATGGTTAAGTTGAACTACTTTATTTCAAAATTAAAAAATTAGATGTTAGCTTGAAGACAGGGATTCATAATTGATCCCTGTCTGTTTCTATGTAAGCAGTTTTA
>Ga0123336_10003418_pt1 | contig 13270 bp, 10 predicted proteins | sample SSSSmetaG_FD_96466 | JGI IMG/M metagenome (GOLD analysis project Ga0123336, IMG submission 96466) | Glacier valley bacterial and archeal communities from Borup Fiord, Nunavut, Canada, to study Microbial Dark Matter (Phase II) - ​SSSS metaG | ecosystem: Environmental > Aquatic > Freshwater > Ice... | reverse complement strand
CCGCCGCAGCGCGCGCAGACGTCGATCGCGCGCCTCAGGAACTCGACCCGCAGCCCGCGACCCTCGGCCTCCGGATGAAGCAGCGTTGGCTCGTGCTTGTGCCGCGGATCGAGCAAGAAGCGCGCGCCGGTCTCCACGACCAGCCCGAGCTTCAGATCCTCGAGCCTCCGCGCCAGTGCATCGAGGCGGACGCCGAAGTCGTCAGCGAACGGATCGAAGTGCTGGTGGTCGAGCGTGAGCGCTACCCCGGCGTAGCCCGAGTCGGCGATCAGGGAGAGCGCGTCGTCGAGGCGATGGTTGGCGATCCCGTTGGTGTTGTAAGCGTAGCGCAGCACGGATCAGCGGCCTTCCCGCGCGCGCAGCTTGCCGACGGTGTGCCCGTTGGGCTCGCGGTACAGGGCGTAGAGCTTGCCCACCGCGCGCTCGATGGCTGCCGGGTCGAGCCAGGCGTCGCCGCCGAGCGCGGCCCGGTCGGCCTCGGTCAGGTGCACGGCCCGCGTGCGCAGGGCGGCCGGCGGGTCGCCGACGCCCACGAGCCCGGCGAGCGCGGGCTCCTCGGCGCCGCGGCGAAGGAGCCGCTCGAGGTTGCGTCGCCCGATCCGGTTGTAGCTCATCGTCTCCACCTCGAGCCGCGGGCAGCAGGCCTTGACGACGTGGAACTCTGCTCCCGGCGGCGTGAAGTCGAAGTACAGCACCTCGCTCCCTTCGGCGCGGAGCCTCCGGTCGAGCAGCGCGAGCAACGCCGGCGCGGAGCGCGTGTCCTCCGCGCTGGCGGTGGGCAGGGAACCGAACGAGCGGCGCGAGCGCTCGCGAAAGATCGGGTCCCGGACGACGTCGAAGTATTCGCTTCGGCTCATCCGGGTCCACGCGAGCACGCTCTCGAGGGCGCGCGATTCGTCGCCGTGCACGGCGTCACCCTCGACGCGCGCGCAGTACCTCGCGGGCGCGACCCGGCGCATGTCGTCGAGGGTGCCATGCATGAAGCGCTTGCGCGCGCGGCTGCTGACGAACTCGTTCAACGCCTTGCGCAGCGCGACCTCGCGGTCGGGATGCGCGGCCTCCCCGCAAGCGCTGAGCGAGAGATTGAACGGGGCCCGCGCCAGGTCCCGGTCGTGGCCGACCACGTACACGACGGGCATTCCGAGCGTGACCTCCGCGAGCTTCGCGAAGATCTCGATGCCATCCTCGTCGAGCTGGCGCAGGAGCGCGCGCGTATCCGGGTCGGTCACGTCGTCCAGCGTGAGGCGGACTCCGGCGTCGAGGGCGCGGAACATCACCGAATCACCGTCGCGCTGGACCTGCTCGAGAACGCCGTGCGCGATCGCCTGCTCGAGCGAGGTCCCGGCTCCGAGGCCATTCGTGATGGGGGTGAACAGCCGCTCGCCAGCGGGCACCTCCGCGGCGTCGGCGAGCCCGATCGCCGCCGCCTCGAGCGGCAGCCAGACCGACTCGCCGCTCGGCCAACGCTTGCCCATCGTCCAGAGGCGCGGCGCGTCGGGGTCGTAGGCAGCGCCGGCATCGAGGCAGAGAGTGCGCGGGTCGATCGCGCCCGGCAGGCTCGCGAACGACGCGCGGCGCCGGGGCAGCGTCCGCAGCGACACCGTCGCCCAGTAGTTCTCGAGCACCTCACCCCAGGCGCCCACGCGCGCCTGGAGCTCGGAGGAGCCGTAGCCGTAGCCGTCCGAGAAGTCTCCGTCCGTGGCCCACACGAACACGCCCCAGAGCGGAATGCCCAGGCGGTCCAGCGCGTCGAGCCGGAACTCGTGCGCCTCGGCGACGTCCAGCCCGGCGCGGAAGAGAGCCAGCGTCTCCTCGAGCGATCGGCTGGCGGGTGCTTCGCTTGCTATGGCGCGCGTCATGACGTGGTCCTCGGTCGGGAGAGAGGAAAGGGAGCGACCGACGTTCGCCGGCTCGCGAGCTGCTGGTCGTAGAGGCGCACGGCGTCGGCGGTGGTGATCCCGGGGCCGTGCCCGAAGGGTGAAAAGGCCTGATCGAAGTCGAGGGCGCCGATGACGCGCCGGTAGGTCCGCAGCTCCTCGTGGCTCAGCGGGATGCGCTTGTGGAATGCCTTGTGACAGGACAGGCCGGTGATCGCTCCTCGCTCGTCGGTCTCGAACTTGAGGGCGTCCCCGCAGAAGAGCGCGCGTCGCTCAGCGTGGTGCAGCACGGCCTGCCCCTCGTAGTGCCCGCCCACGAGGTGGAGCGAGAGCCCCTCGTCGAGGACCAGGCCGTCGTCGTAGACGTAATCGACGGCGAACGCCTTCGTGAACCGCACCGCGTCACGCTGCATGACGACCTCCGGTGAGAACCGGCGCTGGAGCTGCCAGAGCGCGCCCATCCCGTGGGGATGGGAACACGAGAGCGTCGCGATTCCACCGACCGACGCGATGTACGCGAGCGCCTCCTCGGTGTACCAGCTGGCGGCTTCGAAGCCGACGTTTCCGCCCGGCCGCAGCAGGAGGTAACCGCGCGAGCCGATCCCGACGGCGGGCTCGTTCGAGAACATCACGATGCCCTCGTCCACCTGACGCCACACCATCGCGAGCGCCGAACGCTCCTCGCGCTCCCGCATGGCGTCGGCGGTCGTGAAGACGTACCCGTCCTCGGGGAGCGCGTTGCGGACGTCTGAGCAGACGAAACACGCCGCCGGACGCGCGAAGTCCTCCTGCCATCCGCCGCAGCTCGCGCACACCCAGTGGGCGAGCGTCATGCGCTCTCCTGCGGCGAGCGGTGCGTGCTGCGTGTCGAGCACGCGAGGAGACGCGCGACGCGCAGATCATCCTCGGGCGAGAACGGAAACGGTCGCCCTTCGAGGAGGCAGCGCGCGAACGTGGTCACGCTGGCCTCGAAGGGCGAGCGGTCGTCCTCGGGCGAGACGGCTCGCTCGGTGGTGACGCCGCCGCTGGTGGTGACGAGCAGGTGGCCACCCGCCACCTGACCCATCGTGTCGATGGCGTCGACCTTCGCCCGCGTACCGAGGACCTCGAGCGTACGACGCGGGTACGCCTCCGGGCAGTTGTAGGCGACGTTCATGGTCGCGAGCGTACCCGAACGGAGCCGCGCGATCGCCACGGCGCCGTCGTCGACCGGATACTCGAACACGCGTCGCTGCAGCAGCACGTGCAGCTCGACGATCGGTTCACCGAGCACCATCTGGATCAGATCGAGCCCGTGGGGCGCGAGATCGATGAAGGCGCCGCCACCGGCGCGCACGGGATCGACGCGCCAGTTGTCCACCGTCCAGTCCGGCGGCAGCCAGCACGCATAGTGGATCCGCACCGCCGTCACCGTGCCGAGCGCGCCGCTGGCCACGAGCTCCCGCAGGAGCACGTGCCTCGCCTGGAAACGCTGGTCGAATGCCGTGGCGTACTGCACGCCGGCGCGCGCGCAGGCGGTGACCATCGCGACAGCGTCGTCGTAGCGCGTCGCCATCGGCTTCTCGCACATGACGTGCTTGCCGGCAGCCGCGGCCGCTTCGGTGAGCGCGCGGTGGCTGTCGTTCGGCGTCGCGATGTACACCGCATCGAGGCCGGGCGTGCGCAGGAACGCGGCGAAGTCCTGGGTGCGGACCGGCGCCTCCGCCGGCGCGATCGCCGTAACGTGCGCGAGGCTCGAGTCACACGCGGCGACGAGCCGCCCGTTGGGGGAAGCCGCGATACCGGGCGCGACGTAGTCACGCGCGACCCAACCGCACCCCACGATACCCCAGCCGATCACGCGATCAGGCATCACCATCGCGGAGGCAGATCGAGCAAGACGCGACGACGCGCGAGCTCCGCGGTGGTGACCGGGGTAAGCGGTTGCAGCGCTTCGCGCGTGAGGTAGCCCGAGGCGGGGCCGTACTCCTCGGCGTAGCGCGCCGAAGGCCACACGGGCGCCAGACCGCCGCCCGCGAGCAGGGGATTGAGTCGCAGCGTGGCACCCGGCACGGGCTGCGTGAAGTCGATCTGCCGCGAAGGCGTGGCCTCGGCGGCCCCACCGCCGTCGATCCAGGAGAGCGCCGTGCACCCGGCGAGGGCCGCGGAGGTCTGCGCGACCGGCGACCGTGCCTCGAGGAAGGCGCGGGTGAGCTCGGCGTCGTCGTAGAGGACCGACGCGTGCGCGAGCGCGGCATACTCCGCGACGCTCCAGGGGGCGCCCGCCGAATGGTTCTCCGCATCGCGGTTGTGCGCATGGCCGACCAGCACGGGGCCCGCGGAGACGCGGGTCATCTCGGCATGAACGCGCGCCTTGTGCGGGAGGAAATAGAACGCGTCATGACAGAAGACGAGCGAGGCGCTCGCGTCGGGTAGCGGGAGCCCGGACGCGACGTCCGCACAGACGAGCTGCGCGTCCTCGGCGACGAAGCGACGCGCGAGCCACAGCTTGGAGAAGACGACGTCGACGCCCACGGCCGCGATCCCGCGCTGCAGCGCCTCGCGCAGGTAGTGGCCAATCCCGCACGCCACCTCGACGAAGATCCGCGGGGCCGCAGGCGCGCCGCTCTGCAGGAGCCGGAGTCCGCTCAGGTACGTCGGATCGCTCCAGCGGTACGCGAAGTAGTCGCCGACCGGGCCGTAAGCCAGCAGCGCCATCGCCTCGCGCAGGCCGACCGCCGGGCTCTCTGCTGCCCTCCTGACGTCCTCGGCGCGGGCGGGCGGGCCAGAGGCCCAGTCATCACGGTCCGCGAGCAGACGGGCGAGCGCGGCGTCCGGCTCGCCCCGATCGAGGTCGGCGAGCGCCGCCTCGCGGAGCGCGTCGCGGCCGCTGCGCAGAAAGGGGATCTCCGCGACGATGGGAAATCGCGTCGTTCCGTCGGTCCAGGAGTGCTCGGTGTCGCGGCGCAGCGCCCTGCCGTCCGCGCCGCGGAGGGGGAGCGTGGCTTCACCCGCGCGGGTGCGGGACGCGAAGGCGCTCACCCGAGCCCGGCCTCTGCGAGAACGACCGCGTGAAAGGCCTGGATGGGCCCGGGGTGGACGATCTCCATCTCGGAGAGCGCATAGTCGAGCGTGAACCCCGCTGCCCGCGCGTGCCACCGCTGCTGCAGGACGCGGTCGATGACGTCGGCGGCATGAAAGGCCCGCGCGGTGGCGGAGTCCGCGACTGCGGTCTCGCGGGCGAGCCGGAGCGCGTTCTCGGCGAGCGGGCCCCCGATCTCGGCGAGCGCGCGTGCGCGAAACGCATCGACGATGGCGCCGAGCTGCGCGCCGAGCCGCGCTTCGCCGGCGAAGCCGCCGTCGGGAAGGTATGCGTTGTGGAGGTGGTGGCTCATGCCGGCCAGGAACACCTGCGCGGGATCGGCGTCATAGCGCGGCGCAAGCAGCACGCCGTTGACCGCCACCAGGAGCGAGTGCTCCGCGTGGTTCTCGGTCGGCTCGAGGATCAGCCGCGCCTTGCCAGGCCTGGTCGCGCCTGCGCGCGGTTGACGCGCGAGCAGGCCGACGAACGCCGGCGGCTCTCCGGCGCCGAGCTCCTGCCCGAGGCGCAGGCGAAGCGCGCTGGCGAGCCTCGGCTCGAGGGGCAAGGCCAGAGCGTCGAAGCCGCGGCCCAGGATCTCCTGCACCGCCTCCCGGTCGAGCCCTGCGTCACGGAGCACGGTGGCGTCGACCCCTCCGAGGCTCGTCGCGACGAGCGCCTGCGCGGTCGTCACCAGGGCCGTCTCGGTGAGATCGGCGCCGCGTGCGTAGGCCGCCCAACCCGCCTCGAAGAGCTGGGTCGCGATCGAGCCCGGACGCTTCGCGTTGTGCATCCGTTTCAGGTCGGCGACGTCGCCGAGGACCCGTGCGAGAGGCTCCAGCGACAGCGCGTCCTCACGGAGCGGCCTCGGCATCAGGACCGCTCGCGTGGCTCGCTCTTCGCGAGCCACGCGAGGAGGGTCTGCTCTTGCCGGTGGAGCGCGTGCTCGGGAGAGCGCCCGTCGCGGGTCTGCGGCAGCTTGAAGAAGAGACCGAGCTGCTCCTGGACGCCACCCTCGCCACGGCGCTTGGCCAGGTCGAGGACCCGCGCGATCTCGATGACGAGCGGCGCGGCCAGGATGCTGTCGCGGCAGAGGAAGTTGATCTTCAGCTGCATCTTCTGGCCGAGAAAGCCCGTGACATCGATGTTGTCCCACGCCTCCTTGTTGTCACCACGCGGGGCATAATACCGAATATCGACGATATGGTTCTTCACCTCGTAACCCAGGATCTGGTCGAGCACCGAGGCCTTGGTCATGACCTTGCTCTTCAGGCTTCCTGGGCTCTCCAGGGCCAGCCCGTCGCGATTGCCGAGGATGTTCGTGGAGAACCACCCGTCGACATGCAGCGCGCGCGTCCGCAGCGCGGGGGCGATCACCGTCTTCAACATGGTCTGGCCGGTCTTGCCGTCCTTGCCCGCGAGGGGAACGCTGGCGCGCTCGGCGAGCTTCACGAGCGCGGGAACGTCACCCGCGATCGACGGCGTGAAGTTGCCATAGGGCACCCGCTCCGCAACGGCCGCATAGGCATAGAGCATCGCGGGCGAGATCTCGGCGGAGTTCGCGTCGAGCGCGCCCTCGAAGGCCTCGATCGATGCGTACGTGAGCGCGTTCCGATCGACGAAGGTCTCGGTCGAAGCGAGGTTGATCATGACCACGTCGCGAACGCCTGCTTGTTCCCGGAAGCGTCGCAGATCCGCGCGGATGAGGTCGATCGCGCCGCGATGGTTCACCGCGAGGGCCCGGTGTTTTCCATCCACGCGCTCCGAGTAGGCGATGTTGCTGACCGCCGGCCATGGGCGGATCGACGCCAGGGTCTCACGGGCTTGCTGGTACTGGCGCGCCGAGAGCACATCGTGCTGGAGCGCTGCGGCGGCGAGGTCGTCGCCGCAGAGGTCCCAGCCTGCGAAGACGAGGTCCCCGTAGGCGGCGAGGGCGCTGGTGAGCGCTGCGGGTGCGTCCGCGAGCGGCAGCCCCTCATGGCCAACCTCGCCGCGCCGCAACAATTCCATCCCCGCGATGGCGGTCGTCGCGACGGCGCCGCCGAGGCCGACGATCGCGATTCCGAGGGAACTTCTCGAGGCTGTTTGCTGGGCGTCCATCGTTGTCTCCGTCCGTGGGTGACGAGATGCACGACGTCGTCGCCGCGCACGGAGGGCGAAGCTTAGGGCGCTACCGCGGCCGGAGAACCCCCTACCGCCGAAATCGACCGGATGAGTCCGAGCGCGGCAATCCGGCGCGGCGTCTCGCGCAGGAATTCGCGCGTCAGGGCGTTCAGGGCAGCTTGCCGAGCACCAGTACGCCGCCCGAGTCCGCCTTCTGGTCGCCGCCGGTCGTGATGGTCACGACCATCACGTCGCCCGTCTTCTGCAGGGTGGACTTGTAGCCCGCGCCCGGCGTGAGGCCCGTGACGAGGTGCGCCTTCGTGCTGCCGGGCGCGGTGTAGGTCACGGAGGCAAACTTGCCGATGTCGACCGGGAACAAGACCACCGTGTCGTTGAAGGAGGCGCCCTGGTACGGCGTCCCCGCGGTCGACGCCACGAGCGCGGCGCCGTCCGCGCGGTCCTTGCCGTCAGCGCCCTGGATGACGTGCAGCCAGCGCACCGTCTTGGGGGAGCCAGGCGCCTCGACGCGCAGCCGGTACTTGATGGGATCGAGCTGGGCCGGCTGCTTGCCGTTGTCGTCGTCGAGGGACTCCGCCTTCTCCACCGCCACGGTGGCAGGGCTGGGGAGCAGCGTGCGGACGAAGAGGTTCTGTCCGCCGGCGCTCTTCATCGTCATGAGCCCGTTCGCCACGGTCCCGGGGCTCGGGAGCTGCATCCAGAAGCGCTTGAAGCGGCCGGCGGTCTTCGACGCGGCGCGATCGTAGGTGATGATGCGATCGGGGACGATCCACACGATCGAGCGGCTGGCGTGGAGGATGTCCTCGGAGCCCTCGTCCTTCGAGTTGTAGAGGGGCGTCGCGTCGCCGAGGAAGTACGTGAAGTCGGCGCCCCAGCGCGAGGCGAGGATCTTGCCGTCGCCGTTGGTCACGTATGTCCACTGCGAGCCGCGCTTCCACTCGGCGCCGCGGTAGCCGTCGGCGTGGGCGGGCTTGCCGTTCTGGAGCGCGATGCCGTTCTTCTGATCGGTGCAGGCGGCGTCGTCGCCGTAGCCGGTGCGCTCCTTGGTGAGCCACTCGCCCTTGCGCCACAGCTCGAACATGTTGCCGTCGGCGTGCTGGTGATCGAGCGTGGTCCACCCGAGCTTGTAGGAGAACCAGGTGGCGTCGGCCGCCCAGGACGTGCGCTGGAGGAAGCGCCCGAGGCCCGCCGAGAAGTGGATCAGCGGGTAGAGCGCGTGCGGATCGGGCGACGGCTTGGCCTTCGGGTCGAGCAGCAGGAAGTAGAAGATCGAGGCGAGGAGATCGTTGTTGTCGCCGGCGCGCGCCTCGAGCCGCGGCGGGCCGCCGGGCGCGGCGTTCGTCTCGATCCAGCGGAGCTGCGCGAGGCGTTTGTCGTTCTGCGTGTAGCTGTCGTAGACGCCGAGCGGCCCGAACACGCCCATGTAGTCGGGCGCCCAGTACTTCTCGCCGTCGCCGTACCAGGCGACCTGATGGAGCGCCCCGAGGTACGCGACGTCGGGATCGCTCGGCACCTTCGTGGTGGGGCTCAGCGAGTGCAGGTAGCCGGGGATGGTCTCGTTCCAGAACGGATTGTCGAACGTGACCTGCTTGCCGTGCACGGCGGGATCCGCGCGGCCCGCGGTGTGGAGCGCGAGGAGCAGCTGCGCCACGTAGCCGACCGACAGCGGGCTGTACTCGAAGCCCTCCGAGGCGAGCCCGCCGCGCATGTCGCCGCGCATCAGCGCGTCCGAGACGTAGAGCCACGCGCCGGTGACGCTCGCGAGCTGCGAGCGGAGCTGCTCCTCGGGATCGTCTGCGGCGTCGAACGACATGGCCATCATGCCGAGGTTGCGCATGTGCGCCGTGTAATAGTTGTTGCCCGCCCAGCGCGTGCGCCGCACGTTCGCGGTGAGCTTGGGATCGTTGAGGAGGCCGGCCGGCTCGGGGTGGTTGTCGGTCGTGGTCTCGGCGCTCTGGATCTCCTTCGCCCAGCGCAGGAAGACGGTGCGGATCTTCTTCTTGTCGTCGGCGGTGAGCGTTCCGTAGATCCAGTCGACGGTGAGCGGAAAGCCCATGCCGAACCAGCGCGAGCGGTCCCCGATGCTGAACGCGGGATCGCGGAAGGCCTGGTCGGCGGCGGCGCCCTTCACCGCCTTGTCGATCACGTACATGAGCAGCGTGCGCGCGCGCTTCGCGTAGGCGGCGCGCTCGGTGGGCGAGGGATGCACGAGCGAGGTGAACGCAAAGAGCATCGCGAACGCCTCGGGCGGGCTCGCGAAGTAGCCGTTGGGGCTCGCCGGGTCCTCGGCCATCGCGCCGCCCGCGTCCATGGTCTGCGCGCACTGCTCGACGAGGGGCTTCAGGCCCTTCTCGAAGATCGCGTTGTCGGCGGTCGCCCAGCCGCGAAGGCGCGCGAGATCGCTCTCGCGGACGAGGAGGCGCGGGTGCCCGGTGGCGACGACCACGGGCCCCGTCCTGGCGAGCGCGACGCCGTCGGTGCCCTGCTGCGGCGCCTCGGTGGCGGCGTCCGGCGGCTTCGTCCCGAGGCGCGGGCACGACGGCAGCCCGACCAACGCCAGCGCGCAGAGGCTCCCGATACCCGTGAGCTTGGAACTCATGGTCCGGGTGTATCACGCGTCGCGCCGTTCGCCTCCGGTCAGCGGGCCCGATAGATCGCGAGGTAGCGATCGAGCATGCGGTCCTCGGCGAAGCGGCCGAGCGCGTAGCGGCGGGCGGCCTCGCCCATCGCGGCGCGGGTCGCGCTGTCGTCGAGGAGGCGCTGGAGGGCGGCGCCGAGCGCGCGCGGATCCCCATGCGGCACGAGCACGCCGATGTCCGCGGGCACGATGTCGGGGACGCCGCCCACCGCGGTGGCGACGATGGGCAGGCGCGACGCCATCGCCTCGGCGAGCGCCAGCGGCAGTCCCTCGGCGCGCGAGCTCGAGGCGTAGACGTCGAACGCGTTGAGGACGCGCGCCACGTCACGGCGGGCCCCGGTGAGCGTGACGAAGGGGCGCACCGGCGCGGGCAGCGCGGCGATGGCGGCCTCGATCGAGGCGCGCACGATCCCCTCGCCGACGATCACGAGGCGCACGTCCTCGCGCAGCAGGGGTCCCATCGCGCGGACGAGGAGCGGGTAGTCCTTCTCCTCGACCAGCCGTCCCACGGCGCCCACCACCCGTGCGTCCGGGGCGATGCCGAGCTCGGCGCGTATCTCGCTGCGGGCGGCGGCGTCGGGCGTGAACTTCCCGAGCGGGATGCCGTTCTCGATGACCGTCAGGCGCTTCGGGCGAGGGCGCTCCTCCCGCGCGGCGGTGATCGCGGTGTCCGCCGAGACGGCGACGAAGCCGTCGACGCAGCGCGTGGCGGCGCGCGCGAGCCCGCGCGAGAGCCGCGAGTACGCGATGTGCCCGTGCTTCGTATGTACGATGCACGGAACGCGCGCGAGGCGGGCGGCGGGCGCGGCGTACTCGAGCGGAACGGCGTTGTGGGTGTGAACGACGGCGGGGCGCAGCGCGCGGAAGAGCTGCCACAGGCGGCGGTAGAGGGTGGCGTCGAAGCCGGGGCCGCGCACCACGTCGTGCACGGGGATCGTCCCGAGCTCGCCGCGCAGGGTCCCGCCCGCGGTCAGCGTGACGACGTGCACCTCGTGCCTGCGCTCCTCGAAGCCCTGGGCCATGCGCAGCACGAGCCGCTCCTGACCACCGATGTCGAGGGAGAGGACGACGAGCGCGATCCGCATGCGCGACGAAGGTACAGCACGTGGCGGCCGGCTCCACGGGCCTTCAGGGGAGGCCTCGCTTCACGCAGCGCGGCGAGGACGACCACGACACCGGTGCAACCGAACGTCATGAGGGTCCAGTCGGCCGCTGTCCCGCCGTGGCTGCGTGGAAACCAGGTCGGCCGGCGTCGTACCTTCTTCCACTGTCTCGCTCTCTCTCTCCTGCGCCTCCGAGCGGGATACGTCCCCCCGTGCCTTGACAGGCTTCCCGGATGCGCCAGATGCTCGCTGTCGTGGTCATGCGCCGCTCTCCGCCCCCGCACGCGCACGCGCCCGTTCTCTCGCGGCGGGCCACGCTGATGGGCATCCTCGCGGCGGCAGCGCTCGGTACGCCTGCGGTCGCTCGCGCCCAGGAGAGCGAGGGCAACCGGACGATCGACGGAGCGATCAAGAGGTCGCGCGTCCTCAAGAGCAGCTCCGGGGCGCGCGGGGTCACCCTCCATCTCGAGCTCGTGAACAATCCCTTCCCGGTGCCGGGGAGCCCGCAGCGCGACGCGACGATGCTCGCGTTCGTCCCGCATCACTACCGCGCCGCGGAAGACGGCACCGTCGCGACGGTCGTCCACTTCCACGGGTACAGCAGCGACGTCGACGCCGCGGTGGAAAAGCACCAGCTGCGCGAGCAGCTCCACGAGAGCAAGCAGAACGCGATCCTGCTCGTGCCGGAGGTCGTGGCGAACGCGGCGAGCTCGGCGGTCGGAAAGCTCGAGGTCGACGGCGGCTTCAACCGCATGCTCGTCGACGCCCTCGACACGCTCAATCTCGCCTCCGCCCGCCATGCGCTCGGTGACGCCCATCTTCCGCCGCGCGCCGCGGTCGGGCGCGTGTGCGTGTCCGCCCATTCGGGCGGGTATCACGGCGCGGCCTGCGCGATCTCGCAGGGCGGGGTCGGCGTGAACGAGGTCTACCTCTTCGATGCGCTCTACGCGGACGTCGAGAAGTTCAAGGCGTGGGTCCTCGCGGGCAAGGGCAAGCCGATGAAGAACCGGCACAAGCTCGTGTCCTATTACACGGGGGGAACGACGGCGACGAACACGCAAGCGCTCTTCGCCGAGCTCACCAAGGCGGGCGTTCGCACCGTCGAGGAGACCGTCGAAGGAACGCTGTCCCGCGAGCAGATCACGCTCGCCGAGGCGGTGAGCATCAAGACCGGCCTGAGCCACGGCGCCGTCACGAGCGATCTCCGGAGCCTCCGCGACTGCCTCTTCGCGTCGATGCTGCCGCGCCAGCTCCACGCGGGCTGGTTCCAGGCGAAGACGGGCAGCCGTACGCTCGACAAAGCCAAGGAGCGCTGACGCCGAGATCGTCTACGTTGGGCGTGGTGACGGAGACGGAAGGTGGGAGCAAGAGCCGGCGGTTCGTCGTGTTCGCCCTCGTGGGGGCGGCATTCCTCGCGAGCGTTCCGCTGGCGATGAAGTGGGCGGACAAGCGCGTCGACGATCCCGTCACGCGCCTCCAGCGTGCGAAGGGCGAGATCGTGGCGGCCATCGTCGTCACCGCGAAGAAGGATCTCGCGTGCGAGACGGCGCTCGAGATCCGCGAGCCCAATGGGGAGCTCTGGGCGCATGGCTGCGGCAAGCGCGCGCGCTACGTACCCGGGCCGAACGGCGCGTACGTGCTCGCGGGCGCGGTGGAGGCGGACGACGAGTGCGTCGTGCGCTGGTCCGCGGACGCGGATGAGGGCACCGCGCGCGAGGCTGCCTCCAAGGTGCACGCCGGCAGCCGGTCGGCTCGCTTGCGCATCCCGATCACTTCGTTCGGAATCACGGGGCTCGCGAAGCTGCGGTACGGGCAGCACATCGAGGTCTTCGTCGACGCGGACGCAGGCGCGATCCCCGAGGCGCTGGTCGTTCCCTGCATCGAGGACGGCGGCGCTCGCGAGGGGACGTGCTCGAAGGAGTGGAGCGCGGTGACCGAGGTCGCGGACTGCGCGCGCTGATCGACGCGGCAGGTCTTGGCCCAGCTCACATCCCGCGCGCGACTCGGACCAAGGACGGCCCGTCGCTGCGCATCGTCGCCATCGAGGACGTCTCTCACTCGCGACCCCGACGCGGCTCCGTACGCTTCGGGACGAGCAGGTGCGAGCGCTACTTGCATGGCGCTCGAGCTTGCGGGCCGCCACGACGCGCCGTCTCGCCTGCGTACCCGCCGCGCCGCCGGCGATCGCGCCAAGAATGCACGGAAGAAGGTCGAGGCAGGCCGCGCGACGAACGCCGGAGTGACGTCCACGTCCCTACCGAGCCAAGCGTGTCTCGACACTCGACAGGGGTACGTCGAGACGAGCGAGCGGATCCGTTCTTGCTTACCGCTAGCCATGAAGTTGGATTCGTCACAGCCCCTTTTTCCCCGTCGCGGCCTCGTCGTTCTGTTCGTGACGACGACGTTCGCTTCCCTTGCGCTCGCTGCGTGTGGCGCATCCACCCCTGCAAACACGAACGGGGACGACCGCGCT
>Ga0123336_10003416_pt1 | contig 13272 bp, 7 predicted proteins | sample SSSSmetaG_FD_96466 | JGI IMG/M metagenome (GOLD analysis project Ga0123336, IMG submission 96466) | Glacier valley bacterial and archeal communities from Borup Fiord, Nunavut, Canada, to study Microbial Dark Matter (Phase II) - ​SSSS metaG | ecosystem: Environmental > Aquatic > Freshwater > Ice... | reverse complement strand
TCTATTTAGAAAAAAAGCAAGAACCAGATCTATTATAGTAACCGCAATTGTAGGAATTATAATAATTTCACTTGCCATGCCCACTTATTTGACTATATCATTTCAAATGGCTAATGAATCAAAAACTATCAAAACCGCTGATACACTTCAAGTTGAGAAGAAACTCAAAGAAGAGTTTGGCAATTTATCAATGGATGTTGTGATTATTCGTGGTAGGAGCAGTAATGTTTTAATAGAAAGTAAACAAAAGCTTAGCGAAGAAACCTATATAACTATTCAAAAACGTGTAGAATCTTTGCTAAATGATGGTATGTCAGATCAAATAATCCAAAGTTGCGAAAAAAAATATAGTTCAGATTTTGTGCCACAAAAAGATAGATTTAGTCTGGTAATCGAGTTTAATAAGGAACAAGTTTATAGTTCTGCATTAAGTTTAAGTTAAACTAGGACAAAATACTGAGAAGAACAGGTACAAGTGTTATATAGAATCACTATACAGGGAAACCTGAATGGTGGTTTTTTTATCTACAGTAAACTAATAGGCGAGAAATAAACAGGTTAAAATGAGTGCTTGTATAGATAAAATTGATGAGGAAATATTAAAAACTTTCTTGCTTGGCAGTAGTAAAAAGTGTTAAAATTAAATTATAATGTTGGTTGATGGAGGTTTATTTATGAATATAAAATTTATAAAGATTTTGATTTCGAGCATTTTTATACTAACGATATTATGCTCATGTTCCAATAGAAATAATGACAATAAAAACTCACCTACTTTATCAAAAGAACAGATAGAAGCGGACCAAGCTGCACAGGCAGAAGTTGGAGTGGTTTACCCTGAAGCGAATATGGGGAATTATACCCGAATTTCAGCACAACCTGGTTGGGATGTTTATGTTCCTGCAAATGGAGGCTACAGATATTCACCAACAATGTTAATAAACAGCGATGGTAGTATTGATATGTGGACGGCTTCAAATGGGGACGGACGCGTGGACTCATGGGATTGGATTAGATATAGAAGGTCAACCGATGGTGGTGTAACATGGACAAAAGATGTCGTAGCATTAAAGCCCACACCAAATTCTCTAGATAATTTTTCAACATGTGACCCTGGTGTAATAAAAGTCGGCAGATATTATTATATAGGATATACATCAACTGCAATGGAAGCAGGTACTTGGAATCATGTTTATGTATCTCGCTCACTTAATCCTGCAGGCCCGTATGAAAAATGGAATGGTCAGGGTTGGGGTGGCAATCCACAGCCACTTATATGGTTCGATGGTCCTGCTGAATGTTGGGGTGCAGGAGAACCGTCTTTTGTTGTTAAGAATGGAGTACTATATATTTACTATTCATGGAATTCAAAAGATGCCAATGGTAAGGCGGTCGCGGAAACTAGAGTTGCAACAGCTTCAGCTTTAGATGAAAATTGGCCAGGTAAAATGGAGCTAAGAGGCACTGCTATTGTGAAGGCTGATGGGTCTGAAGATCAAGCAGATATAAAATTTGTAGAAGAAACTGGCAAATTTATTGGAATTACCACTGAAAAAAGAATCACAAAGGATTCTCGAGTGGTTATATATCAATCTGATGATGGTATTACCTTTAAAAGGTCAGGATACGTAAATACTAATACCTCTGCTTTCCTACATAATTCAGGTATTTCCTCAAGACCAAATGGACATATAAGTTTAAATGATCAAAATTTTATAGCATATGCATATGGCCCAGATTGGGGCAAATGGGCTACAAGGTTAAATCCTATTGTATTTTCTGAGTCAATAGACGTTGTAGATCCTGAAATTAAGGCGAAAAGTTTATCTATTGAAGTACCAAATGTTACTAAAGAAAAGGGCGATATCACTAATATTTTCTTTTCAAAACAATTTTTACAAATTGCTACAACTACAAAAAGTTTTCCATTAATGATTTATGGACTTTATAATGATGATACTTTGTATGAAATACCCTACAATAAAGATATAATATATTCTGATTATGATAAAAAAATTATAGAAATAAATAGTAAAGATGGAACGTTGAAAGCTTTATCAGCAGGAACTACTAATGTAACTGTTAAATACAAAGATTATACCGATATTTTTGTAGTTAAGGCTTTTGTACCTCAAGGTCCTACCCGGATTGAAGCCAAAGCCTCTTCCGTTGAAAGTGGATGGGATATTGAAAGGTTAATTGATAATGATAAAACAACGACATGGTCAAGTAGTGGAATTGCCTCTAAAGATCATTGGGTTTCAATAAAATTTGACAAAAAACAAACAGTAAGCGGCGCTATACTTACGCCTAGAGTAGGTGGACTAGGATTTCCAATTGACTTCAACTTCCAATATAGTAATGACGGTTCAAGTTGGGAAAATATCGATGGGCAAGTATATAATAACTATCCTAATCCTATAAACTTTATTCAAAACTTTTCCTTTAGCAATTCAGTTGAGGCACAGTATATTAAAATTAATTGTACAAAGACAGATGTTAAATCAGGAGGATATTTTCAACTTTCAGAAGTTGAGTTTTTAGGAGCAGATGTTCCAAAAATTTCAAATTTAACTGTTGTGATAAAGTCGGGAATAATAGATATTTCTAAAAAAACGGCTGTGCAAATTAAGGCTTATAAAGAAATGAGCAATGGCGTAACTACTGAAGTATTTATGGGTAGTGAAGGGGTAATATACAGTAACTACGACCAGGAGTTGGTTACAGTAGATAAAGATGGATTAGTAAAGGCTGCTCCGGGTCATAAATTGGGCAATACTACAATCACTGTTACATTAGGTGATAAATCTTCAAATTTTGAGATGAAAGTGACTGAATAGTTGTGTTGTTTGTTGAAAGGAAGGTAAGTTAATTATGGAGAATACGCAGAATCTTTGTCCTAATAACAACTTTGAATTTCTTCAGGAGGCAGCAGCTCGACTATTGCCTCAAGACTGGTTGGAAGTGCGACAACAAAAAGCAGGAATAATAGACGTTTCCAGCGATACCATGGAAGGGAAATGGTCTTTACATTTGCAGACTACTGGTGATGAATTGGTTGGTATAAACAGCGCAATCATTCCAGTAGGACGTGGTGAGGTGAAATTTTATTATAAAGTAAGCCAGTCACAGGTCCAGGGCGATAACTTGACGCTTTATGTTATTGGATTGATTAATGGCTTAGAAGTTGATCGCGTTGCTTATCATCCGCAAAGTGAACACATAGGTGACGAACAATGGCATGAAGCTACTGTGGAATTTGATTTTACAGGGGAGCAAGTTATGAATTGTGTTATTGGGCTTAGAATAAATGAAAATGTTGCACATACGGGTATTGGAGATTGGTTAATTGATTCCGTTGAGGTATATTCCAAGCAACTTGGTGCCAAAATCAGGTTAGCACAGATTTGGGTAGATAATCCCTTAGCATATGTTGGCGATTCTATTCAATTGAGTACTTTTGTAGAAAATACAGGCGACGAAGACAGTGATGAGATTAACCTGGAGTTAACGACCTCGAATGGTATAAAGTCCTGTGATTCATTAAATAAAGTGGTAAAGGTAACAGCGGGTTCATTTATACGAGTGGATTGGAAGTTAGTTGCCGATCAGCCAGATAATGTTAAACTTCAAGTTTTCAATAAGGATTTTGAGGGTAAAATACTCGAAACCTTGAACTATAGTGTTCTTATTCTTGATACATTGGTTACTTACACTAGACAAGAGATAAACACCAATGAAAAAGGATTTTGGCGTTTATTAGAACGACCTGTGACTATGCAGCAAGAAAACAAAGCTCCTTTGAATCTGGTACATCATTTGAAATCTTCAGAAATTAAAAAAAGTACTTATGGAATTTGCACACATTTACCTAGATCAAGAGATTATGAAGATATATTTATCCCACAGCACTTAATAGATGGAAATCCAATTTCTTATTGGTCTAGTCAACAAAATTCATCGATGTATCCAGGAAGTCCGCCGTGGGTTCAGATTCATTTTACCCAAAGTCAGACTATTTCCCAGGTAAATCTTGTACCATATTGGCACAATGCAGAGTTCCCAATCGGATTCTACATTCAGTCTAGTAATGATAATATTAATTGGGACCTTGCGCTTCGGATTACCAATCATCAATTTGATAATAATGGACCACTAATCGGAGATAAAATAGTGCAGCGTTTTCCCTTACCTGCTTCAATAACGGCCAAATATATTCGGTTAATATTTGATAAATTACCACTAGCAGGTGGTACTTATGCTGAGGTTTCACAAGGTTATAAGGCGAGGTTATCTGGAGTAGAGGTCATGGATAGTCAGGGGCAAAATATTGCACTGGCTAATTTAGGCGCTACTGTAAGTGCTATCAATTATTTCACGGGATGGAATAATACGGCTAAAACGGTGAATGAGTCTTTTGAAAACATCATGGATATAGGGCTAAAATGGGTGCGAGTTGGGCAATGGGGAGACCAAACAGAGTGGGCTGCGGTTGAAAGGGAGAAGGGTAAGTTCCTAATGGATTCTGTTACCGACAATGCAATTAATGAGTTGCTTGATAATGGGGTAGACATTCTTTATGGGTTAGATTATGGGAATGCTTTATATGAACGACCAGATAAGCCATACTTTGATATAGGGCCGATTTTTCAAGAGGGACATCCGTTTGAGATGAATCAGGGACCGCGCACCGAAGAGGGACGTCAAGCCTTTACACGCTATGTTGATTTTGTGGTGCGTAAATATGGAAACCGCATTAAATGGTGGGAACTGTGGAACGAGCAAAACGGCTGGTTCCCAGGGCATGAACCTGAGCTGTACGGAAAATTGCTTTATGCAGTAGCTAAACATATCAAGTCTATTGATCCGAATCTTAAGGTAATGTTTGGAGGCACTGCGGCACCTGCACCTTTAACAACCGCTATTTCTTTGGATGAAGGAGCTGCCCAATATCTTGATGCTACAGCTTTTCATCCGTATGGAATTGACAAGCCTGAGGGTGGTATGGGCACTATGGAATTCCATAATGGGATAAGTCTCGGCCAATCCAAGGAACAAACTGGCTGGATGTGTTTAGAAGCAGTAATAGAGGGCGTTAAGGAGCCATTTTACCAACACAATAAGAATAATATTGAAGTGTGGTTGAATGAGTGGGGTACAAATGTTACTGGATTAGATTTTGCATACAACCCTGGTATCGGTGAATTTGGGTGCACCAAATATATGATGCGTTTCTATATTTATAGCGGTTGGATTAAACTGCCTGCTTCTTGGTGGGCGCTGTATAACGAGAATAAGAGCCAGGATTGGGGCATTCTTGACCAAAAAGATTACGGCTTTAGGCCAATGTCATACGCTTTGCAAAATATTTGCAGTGTGGTCAGTGATGTTGATCCTCTCCCAACTCCAAATTATTTATTTGATGGTAACGCATTTGATTTAAAGGTTGTTTCATTTAAGCGTACGGAGATCGATGAGACTCTTATTCTTATTTGGTCGGCAGATTTGATGAACGAAGAGATAAGGGAGTATCCTGGCAAATTTATGGTTGCTTTACCTATGGCACCTACGCATGTTGATATTACTGATCTTTATTGGGGAGTTAAACAAGAGGCTTTATGGTCGTTTGAAAATGGGTATCTTGTTATTGATAAGTTGATTGTGAAGGATTATCCTTTGGTTATTGTTTATAGGTAGGTTTGGTATAATCACCTTTGCTTTAAGTGCACGAATTTGTTTAACCCACTCTTTTCCATATAAAAATATTGGCGCATATAACGGTTTGAATGATTGCTCAAAAGAAGAGAATGAATTTATTACTTCATTTCTAGTTATTACTGAATACAACGATTATGACAAACTAATTCAACTTTGTGATGCTCTCGCATACCCGACTGGTGCAACATTCATAGAAAAGCGCCTTGTTGATGTAGTAATCAGAAGAGGTTTTAACGAATTGACAGTGCTCAAATGGAAAGAGTTTCTAAGTTTAAAAGAGTATTTTGATGATAAGACTGGAATAGATATTTATAAATTGGTTTTATAAAAAACTTCCTTCAAGAGTACAATCTAAGTAATACTGTGTTTAATGTACATCAATGTAGAAAAATACCCTATAAATTAGTTTAAAACCCCTATTTTATTATGGAAATTTTAAAGGTATAATTTTTATAGATAATTAAAGATGATATCATTTTACCTAAAAAAGTAGAAAAAATTTACATAATAGAAAGGATGATAAATATGGAGAGTTATTATAATGTGAAAGAATATGGAGCAGTTGGAGATGGAGTTTGCGACGACACCATTTCCATACAAAAATGCATGGATTATGCACAAGAAAAAAAAGGAGTGGCTTTTTTTCCTTCGGGAACTTATTTGATTTCTTCAACAATTTATTTTGGTAGAAAAGATTCTGATAGTGCGAATGAGTTTACAATACAAGGCACTGGAACAGCTAATACTCAGTCAATGATTAAAATGGTGAATGATGGAAATATGGCAGAAACTGGGTCAGAAGCCAAGGTTTGCATCAAGGGATTGGCCTTTTTGCACGAAGGAAAATCTGGTAATATTCTTCGATTGGAGAAGGGTTTTGGGCATGGAGTTTACGATTGTATGCTGATACGAAATGGTGGAAATCTGGATGATATGTTGTATTTTACCGGATCGTATGTCGAAATCGTAAACACTGGATTTGGAAATGCAGAACCGAATTGTTATGCAATACGCTGCACAACAGAGCACGGGAAGATAAATATCAACAGTAATATATTCGATTGCCGAATTTGGGGAATAGGCAAAGGCTTATTAATTGATTCTGTGCCTGGTAATAGACCAGAAGGCCTAAAGGTCAGCCGAAATATGTTTTTGAACACAGGTGAAGAGCAAATTACAATTGAAACAGTGCTTCATGTTGATATTTCCAATAACATGCTTGATCAGTGCTGCAAAACATCTGTTTTGATTAGACCGGTGGGGCATTCAGTTTGTGGCGCTTTCTTGCTGGGAAATTATATATCACCTGCGAAGGATCAGGTAGAGGGCATTTGTGTTTTAATTGAGCAAGATGAAAAGTCCTTAATGGTTTTGTCGTTACATATGGCTAATAATATGCTTGCTTATGCAGGCTATGGCATCGTTGGTGGTAGTAATTTAGTGAATGCGAATATTTGTAATAATACCATAAATGATATCACTCACTGTGGGATTGAACTTGATGGTTCAAAGGATTCAATAATTGAAAACAACTCATTTTGGAACTGTGGAGTATCTAAAAAAATCGGCTAGAAACTGCAAAAATGTAGAGATGAAAGGATGTTTTATGATGGCTTTTTGTAGAGGACTAATATCATTACTTATCCTATGTTTCGTACTTTTCACAGGAGCTGTAAATACTCAAGCAGCTGATGTACAAGAACCTTTAACAATCGAAAATCGTTTAGAGGCTTTAGAAAATTCAACTGTGCTAAATGTAATTGAATATGGTGCAAAGGGCAATTCGGTTGCAGATGATACGCCCGCAATTAAAGCTGCAATCGTAGCAGCGCTGAAGATTGGCAGGGCAACGGTTTATTTTCCTGCGGGCAAATATCGTATTACAGAAACCATTGTAATAGAAGGTGATGCATCTAAAACACTTGCTTTAAAAGGTGATGATGGAGGTATTAATAATACCTTTATAACAGGTAAAATGAACGGAGACATGTTTGATGTCCGCATGGAGTATAATTTTGCAGTATCAAATATTAGTTTTGCACATGGCGGCACTTCTGGCTCTTCACTGAATCTTGCACCTGTTAGTTGTATTATTTCCAAATGTGGGTTTACCAATTCTGATAAGAATAAAAGTCCTATGCTTAAATTCTACGGTTCTAATGTAAAGATTGCAAATTGTAACTTTGATAATTCATGTTTGACTGCTTATGCCATTCAATGTACCGCTATTACAGGCAAATTATGCATTAATAATTATATTATTGATAACTATATTGCTTATTTAGGAAAAGGCATTCTTGTGGACTCTCAAGTAGACGGTAACAGACCCGAGGGTCTCAAAATAAGTCGAAATGTGTTTCTAAATACTGGCGAAGAGCAAATTACACTAAAAACAATTCTTCACTGTGATATTTCAAACAATATGCTTGATCAAAGCGCTTTATACAGTATTCTTTTATATCCAGAAAAGCTAGGCGTTACTGGGATTTACATAGTAGATAATTATATTTCACCTGCTGGTGGTATTAATACTCCTTCTCGTAGGGAGGGGACTACCTGTATACAAAGTGTTAAGACAGGAAAAGGTGGTGCGTCTATTATTTCAGTAAGTAATAATATGATTTGCTACAGTGATTATGGAATTGTGATTTCTGATAATACAAATGGTTGGAATATTGCAAATAATACGTTTAATAGTATAGAAGTGTGTGGAATTAAAATGAGAGGGGCAGCTTCAAATATCATTGAGTCTAACTCCTTTCTGCTTAACACAGAGGGGCTTTCAGTTGATCTTTCTTCTAAAGTTGGTCCTAATACAATTGTAAATAATCAGTTTACGAAGAACTATGTTATTGATTTACCTAAAGATCTAAGTATTGTTGAAAATAATTTCGCTGGCCAAGTGATTATTTCTTCCACAAAAATTGAAAAATTCGGATTGCCTGTGCAAATGATACTTTTTGGCACATTGGTTTCTCTACCAACAGTAATATTACTTACAATAGGTTTTGTAAAATATCTAAAAAAATTCCGTAAATTAAGAGTCACTAAATAAAAAATATACCATAAACATACCGAAAGGAGTCGTTATGAATATGAAAAAAACTACTAAAATTAATTTTGAATATGCTTTTGCAGAGCCACATAGATTATGTATTTGTAAGCCCGAATCTAGTAGAAAAACCTTGCTTGATGCTACTAAAACACAAATTATTATGTCCTGGGCTGACGGAGATACAAGAAAAAATCCTCTTGGTGCATACCTTCCATTACATACAGATTGGAAAGTTGTTTATACCGCTCAAGTAGATGGACAGGAAATGCATGCTGTAGAATGGCATAGGATTGAAAATTGGATACCGGCATTTTACTATGTATGGGAAGAATATGAAGTTAGGATTCAAGTGCGTATTGTTGCAACTTCTCGTGGAGATGTAATGCATATTCAAGCAAGTAATTTGGGAACTAAAGCATGCGTGACAAGTGTATTTGGTTCTGTAGTTGGCAATGTAATTAATACAAAGTGGCTGGATTTTGAAGATTCATATAGTATATGTACTCCTATATGGGGTGATCGAGGAGATCGAATGGTACTTATGGACAGCAGAAAATCCAATACTGTTCCTAAGGGCCGGGAAAATGTAGACGTAACCTTTACGTTGCCGGCAGGCGAGACAAAAGAAACTTATTTTATACGTCCTTATTTAAGCTATCTTGATGAGCGAGAAGACTTTATTGCAACTGACTGGGATAAGGAAATAGAAAAAGGGCTAGATTTTTGGAGAGAGCAGTTAAAGGCTGCACCTTTTATGGATTTGCCTGATCCTATAGTTGAAGATGCATATAAAGCAAATTTGTCAGACATTTTTGTTATGAGAGAAGAACAAGCTGACGGTCGTATAGCTGGTCTTGCGGGTACGGAAATGTATCGTGCTGCAAATACTGGAGAGCCTTGTTTTCAAGCTTCTGCACTTTGCAAATCTGGATATTTTCAAGCAGCAAGAGATAATATAGATTTCGTAGCGCAATTTCAAGAAGAAGATGGCAATTGGGAAGACGAAAAGCAGTGGGGTAGGCTAATGTGGTCTGCGTCTGGCTGGAAGAGCTATTGCATTCGTGAATATTACCTGCATACACACGATAAAATATTTTTGGAACAACAATTTGAGAGAATGTTGGCAAGCAGTAGATGGTCGCAGAAACAGAGAGACAAAACAAAAACGCTTAATGCAAATGACAGTCCACATTGGGGCTTAATGCCAAGAGGAATGGGAGACTGCGGCTTAATGAATGGGAATGATTTATTTGGAGTATTTTACCCTCATAATTTCATACATTGTTTTGGACTGGAAATTGCGGGATGGGCGGCGAAAGAACTTGGTAGAAAAGATGTTTATGATGAATTGTATGGCAATTATATGGATTTATATAATTGTTTGCAAAAATCATTGGAAATTGGCTGTATCGTAGAAGCTGATGGCAGTAGATGGATTCCAGGAGCGCCTTGCGTTACTACCGGTAGCAGATGGGGAGTGGCGGATGCTATATTTCCTACCGGTATTGTGGACAAAAATAGTGATCTGGCAGCTGGTACAATGGATAAGTTGCAAGGCCAATTGAGCGAAGGTGGATTACCCATTAACTTAGGTTGGATTAAAGGAGGGCTGTGGGTTGCTATCGCTTTGGATGCTATGGCGTATGTAAATATTATCAGAGGTGAAGCGGATCTGGCTGCTCAATATTTTTATGCTGCACTAAACCATGGAACGCCATTCTTTACATGGTGTGAAGAGCGATCGCCCGAAAGAGGTTCTGCAACTTTAGGAGGTGACTTAGAACATGCATGGACGCCTATTTGCATCGCGCGTTTTACCAGGGATATGCTGGTCATGGAGGATTTTGAAGAAGAAACACTTTATCTGACTCGGGCAGTTCCGAGATGGTGGTATGATGTTGGATATAAGATTGAGGTACGAGACGTTCCTACTTTCTACGGCGGAGTTAGCTTCAACGTAATGCGCCAAAGTGAAGAAAAAATCATATTTAGGATTCAATTAAATAATTTTCAACATGGCAAAGTTATAAAGCTTCAGTTGCGATTGACCGATATAGGCAAATGCTTTTTGGTTGATTCTATTACTGGTGCAAGTGCTAGGGTAGAGTTAGATTGTATTGTACTTCTGACGGAAGGTGACTTGGTTGAAGGTGAGATTTTAGTGGTTAACTGTGTAAAATGAGAAACATTTAACATTGTTATGTGTTTTTTAAGGTGATATAGTTAAATTAGAAGCTTCTTCCTTACTAAATGAAATGAAATTTTATTAAAAAATAATATTAGGGGGTCATATTTATGTTATCAAGAAAGATGAAAATTAAGATTACGTTAGGTATGTTTATAATCACAACCTTTATCTTGACTAGTTTTTCTGCTAGTGCCATATCATTTCTAACATACAAAGGAATTAACAGTAATAACAGTTTTGAGTTTCAGGATGTGAAAAGAGCTATTAGTGATCCATCGCAAGCTTATTTTGTTAATTATGTTTATAATCCAATAATTTCAGGCAAAAATTTATATGCTCCTGCTCCAATTAAAGTTGGGGCTACATGGTTCAACTTTGTAGGAGGTTGGAAAGTCGAAAGCGATACAAATGATGAAGTATATCTTTCAACAACGACAGACGATAGTCTTGTAGCAAATTGGAGTGCTTTAACAAAGGTAGTTCCGCACGGCTATTATATCCATGCAAATGATCCTTCTGTATTAATTAAAAGTAATGTATGGTATATGGCGTTAACAACTACTCGTCCTGATACTACAGATTGGGTTTCAATTATCACATCAACAAATGGTACAAGCTGGCCAGCTCTTAGCGATACTAGCAAAGAAATAACTATTAGTGGTGCCACGGTAAATTGTTGCGCAAGACCTTCTATATTGTGGAACGCCACATATAGTCGTTGGGAATTATATTTTGATGGTAAAATAAATGGCTCTGCAAATAACGAGCAGTATGTTGCTTATTGCACTGATGCAACTCCTAAAAACTTCGTATTTCAAGCTAAAATCGGTGATATGGTTGATGCAGATATAAAATTTGTTAATAATCAATATATTGTTGCTTATAGACACTTAGGAGAAACATGGCCAGAGCAAATAAGATCAGCTGTTAGTAGCGATGGGATTAATTTTACTAACGAAAAGATTATGTTAAGTCCTGATCCTTTGAATGCTTATGACGATTGGGGTGTTACAAATGGAGGCTGGGCAATAGATGGAAACGTTATCAAAGGATTTTTCTTTGGAGGAACTGACAGCACATCCTTTACTACACACAAAATTGGTGTGGCTCTTCCTCAATCTGGAGTTATGTTAAGATCAAATGGCTCTGTTTATCATTCTTGGAGGCAAGCTCTAAGTCCAAATAATCAAAGAGTATACACTGGAACTTATACTTCTATAGATAATGCAGAAGCTTATGATTTTCCAGGTGGTCCAGCTCTTTTCAATCAAGCCGTAACTGCTTTTAAAGGTGATGTGTTCTCTATAAATTCTACAGGTTTCGCTAATTCAACAAGAACAAGCGCTTGGGCATCTTCACAGATTGCTAATATGCCAGCTGGTTATTCAATTGATAGTAATAATGGAACTATGTACTCAAGTGTTGCTCACGCAACTCAAGCTAATGTAGAATGGCTAGCGGTAGATATGGGTACATCTAAATCAGTTAAAAGATTAAAAGTTACACCTAGAGGAGATGCTTTTTCTTTCCCTGTTGATTTTAAACTGCAATATAGTCCAGATGGATTAGTTTGGTATGATATACCAAGTCAAAATTATGTTGGTTTCACTAGTCCTAGTACTGAACGAATTTTTGCTTTTGACAGTGCAATTAATGCAAGATGCTTAAGAATATATGCGACCAAACTTGGTGGAGATGGCTCTGGAAATTATTATATGCAAATCGTAGAGATGAACCCACAGGAATAGAATTCTTATAATATTTTGATTAGATTCCACTCTTAAACAGCACTTGACGATAATTTGTCTTGTGCTGTTTTTGTTGTTAGAATAAATCAAGAAAACGCCTATAAATTATATAGAATATACTATTACTTAATGTATAATTAAATGGTAGGATAGAATTAGACAGCTAATTTCATAAATATAATACATAATAAAAAGGAGATAATACTTATGTCACTTTACGTATTGCCAAAGGAAAAGGATGTTCATTACGCTTTTCGTAGTCGTTTTACCGTTCAGGGGGCTAATAAACAGATTGTGAGTTTCAAACTTTCGGGTATTCATCAGTTTGTTATTTATATTGATGGTGAGTTTTGTGGCGATGGTCCGTCACGTTTTTCGTCTAATAATGTCCAATACACTGAATATCCTTTTGAGCTAAACAGCGGGGAGCATATTATTGCAATTATTATGCAGTATTATGATATTACTACTAGAATCATGGATAATAAACTGCCACCATTTTTATTTTGTGAGTGCGAAGACGAGAATAAAAATGTTGTTAGTATGGATTTTAAATACAGCCG
>Ga0123336_10003414_pt1 | contig 13274 bp, 12 predicted proteins | sample SSSSmetaG_FD_96466 | JGI IMG/M metagenome (GOLD analysis project Ga0123336, IMG submission 96466) | Glacier valley bacterial and archeal communities from Borup Fiord, Nunavut, Canada, to study Microbial Dark Matter (Phase II) - ​SSSS metaG | ecosystem: Environmental > Aquatic > Freshwater > Ice... | reverse complement strand
GCGCGGATGGTGCCCTTGTCGGCCTTCTTGGAGTCGGTGGCGCCCATCAGCTCGCGGTTGCGGAGGACGGCGTTTTCGCCCTCGAGGACCTGGACCAGACACGGGCCAGAGGTCATGAAGGTCACGAGCTCACGGAAGAAGCCGCGCTCGCGGTGGACGCCGTAGAAGCTCTCGGCCTCGACGGTGGTGAGGTGAACCAGCTTGGCCGCGACCTGGCGGAGGCCGCCGTCGTGAAGGTGCTGGACCACGGCGCCGGTCTTGCCGGCTTTGACTGCGTCGGGCTTGACGATGGAGAACGTACGTTCCTTGGACATGATCTAAGTACCCCTATCTGGTCGTGAATTTACTTGAGAACACTTTGCAGCGCGGCGCCCATCTCGGCAGGCGTGCGCGCGACTTTGATCTTGGCAGCCTCGAGGGCGTGGATCTTTTCTTTGGCGGTGCCTTTGCCGCCGCTAATAATCGCGCCGGCGTGGCCCATGCGTTTGCCCTCGGGCGCCGTTTGACCGGCGATGAAGGCAGCGACGGGTTTGGTCATTTTCGTACGCACATACTCGGCGGCGGCTTCTTCGGACGAGCCGCCGATTTCACCCATCATGAGGACAGCGCGCGTGCCCGGATCGTTCTCGAACATCTCGAGCACGTCGATGAAGTCCATGCCCTTGACCGGGTCGCCACCGATGCCGACACAGGTCGACTGACCGATGCCGAGCTGGGTGAGCTGGTGCACGCCTTCGTAGGTCAAGGTGCCCGAGCGCGACACCAGGCCCACGTCGCCCTCGAGGTGAATGTAGCCGGGCATGATGCCGATCTTGCATTTGCCGGGGGAGATGACGCCGGGGCAGTTGGGGCCGACGAGCCGCGTCTTCGACTGGGCGCCGAGGACACGCTTGACGTTGACCATGTCGAGAACCGGGATGCCCTCGGTGATACAGACGACCAAGGCCAATTCGGCAGCAATGGCCTCCAGGATGGCGTCGGCGGCGAATGGCGGCGGGACATAGATGACCGTGGCGTTGGCCCCCGTCTCTTTGACGGCCTGCGCGACGGTGTTGAAGACCGGCGTGCCTTCGAAGATGGTCCCGCCCTTGCCCGGCGTGACGCCAGCGACGACCTGCGTGCCGTACTCTTTGGCGCCCTTGGTGTGGAAGGCGCCGGTCTTGCCGGAGATCCCCTGGACCAAGAGCCGCGTGTTCTTGTCGACGAGGATACTCATTTGGACAGCTCCACGATCTTCTTGGCGCCGTCGGCCATGTCGGCCGCAGCGACGAGGTTGAGCCCAGAATCGGCCAGCATCTGTTTGCCGAGCGCGACGTTGGTGCCCTCGAGCCGGACGACCAGCGGCACTTTCAAGCCGACTTCCTTGACCGCGGCGATCACACCGTCGGCGATGACGTCGCACTTCATGATGCCGCCGAAAATATTGACGAAGATGCCGCGCACTTTGGGGTCGCGGGTGATGATCTTGAAAGCCGCGGTGACCTTCTCTTTGGTGGCGCCGCCACCGACGTCGAGGAAGTTGGCCGGGGTGCCGCCGTAGTGCTGGATGATGTCCATGGTGGCCATCGCGAGGCCCGCGCCGTTGACCATGCAGCCGATGGTGCCGTCGAGGCTGATGAACGACAGGTCGTACTCTTTGGCCGCCTGCTCCGACTTGTCTTCCTCGTCGGGATCGCGGAGCGCGTTGAGCTCCGGGTGCCGGTAGAGTGCGTTGTCGTCGAAGTTGATCTTGGCGTCGAGGGCCATGACCTTGCCGCTCTTGGTGATGACCAGCGGATTGATCTCGGCCAACGAGCAGTCGAGGTCGACGAAGGCTTTGACCATGGCGTCGAGGAAGGTCAACGCGTTCTTGAAAGCGTCACCGGTCAAACCAAGGCCAAAGGCGATCTGCCGCGCCTGGTAGGGCCGGAAACCGACGGCGGGATCGACCGCGACGCGCATGATCTTCTCGGGGTGCTTCTCGGCGACTTCTTCGATCTCCATGCCGCCTTCCGTCGAGGCCATGATGACCACCCGGCTGGTGACGCGGTCGACGACGAGGCCGAGGTACATCTCCTTGTCGATGTCGATGCCCTGCTCGATGAAGAGCCGCTGGACCTTTTTACCCTCGGGGCCGGTCTGGTGCGTGACCAGCTGCATGCCGAAGATCGCCCGCGCTTTTTCGACGGCATCGTCGTAGCTCTTGGCCACTTTGACGCCGCCGCCCTTGCCGCGACCGCCGGCGTGGATCTGGGCCTTGACGACGACGACGGGCGCGCCGGTCTCTTTTTGGACCCAGCGGATGGCGTCGTCAGCTTCGGCAAGCGACATGGCCGCCTTGCCAACGGGGATGGGGACGCCGTACTTCTTGAGTAGCTCTTTGCCTTGATACTCGTGGATCTTCACGCACGGCCTCCGAAGGATATCGCGCGGTCGAGTTAACACGGATGGCCGAGGCAAACAAGCTCTAGGCCGACCCAAATGCCCGACGCCGGAAAACATTGCGGTGAACGTGTATTGACGCAATGATTCCAACGTGGTGGACAGTTTCGGACCGTTTCAGATCGTGCGCCCTCTTGGTGAGGGCGGGATGGGCGCTGTGTACGAAGCGCGCCACATGCATTCCGGACAACGCGTCGCGGTCAAGGTCCTGCTGGCGCATTTTGCCCACCAGACCGAGGTCGTCTCACGCTTCTTCAACGAAGCCCGGGCGATGAGCGCCATCGACCACCCCGGCATCGTCCGCGTCATCGATATGGGCCGGCTGCCCGACGCCACGACCTACATGGTCATGGAGTTCGTCCAGGGCGAGACGCTCAACCAGCGCATCAAGCGGGTCGGGCCGCTGTCCACGCCAGCGGCACTGGTGGTCGGCCGTGCCGTCGGTGAGGCGTTGATGGCCGCCCATGCGCGCGGCGTGGTCCATCGCGATCTGAAGCCGGACAACATCATGCTCGCCGTCGACGTCTTTGGCAACGAGCACCCCAAGGTCCTCGACTTCGGCATCGCCAAGATCGCCCAGGATGCCGAGCTCGGCTCGGGCCTCAACGCCGTCCAGACCAAGACCGGCATGGTCCTCGGCACGCCAGCGTACATGTCGCCGGAGCAGTGCCGCGGTCAGCGCAACATTTCGCCCAAGACCGATGTCTACTCGATGGGCGCGGTCCTGTTTCATATCTTCGCCGGGCGACAGCCGTTCACCGGTGGCGTCGGTGAGGTCATCGCCGCCCAGGTGTACGAGCCGCCGCCGGATCTGACGGTGCTGGTGCCGGGGGTGCCGCTGCGCATCGTCCACCTCATCAACTGGATGATGCAGAAAGCGCCCGAAAACCGGCCCAGCATGATCGACGTCGTCGACGAGCTCGGTCGGTTGCAGCGTGGTGAGCCGGCCCAGGTTCACTCGGGCGGGCCAGCGACGATCATGGGCGGGCAGCAAGCGGTCACGCGACAGGCGATGACGGTGGTGCGTCCTGGTGGCGCCGTCCTACCCAACAACACGCCGGCGCCGGCGTCGGGCCGTGCTGGGTTGGTGGTGGGCCTGGTGGTGTTGTTCGTCGGCGCAGCGACGGGGATTGGACTTTTCATGATGGCGCGGGCGCGCACGCAGCCCGAGCCGCCGCCACCCAAGACGGTGATCGCGCCGTCGACGCCCGGTGTACCCAAGACCGAGCCGTCCGTCCCGCCCCGCCCCGCAGCGACGGGCGAGGTGTTGTTGCTGCTCAGCTCCAAGCCGAGCGGCGCCGATGTGTTACGCCCCGACTCGTCGGTGTTGTGTCGGACGCCGTGCAACGTCACCGAGCCACGCGGCGGAAAGCTGGCGGTGCGGGTGCACAAATCGGGCTATCAAGATCTGGCAGTGGATCTCGATTTGTCGACGGCGCAACATCAACAGGCGTGGATCCTGACCGCCAAACCGCGGTCCCACGGACGTGAGGACAAGCCGGATGATCTGCAAGTTGTTCCGCTTCAGTAGCCTGCTGCTGGTCAGTCTGCTGGTCAGTCTTGTCGCTGCGCCGGCCTTTGCCCAGCCGAAATCGGCGACGGCCCGGGCCGAATACGGCCGCGGGACCACGGCGTACAAAGGCGGCCGCTATGCCGAAGCGGCCGAGGCGTTTTCTGCGGCGTACACGCTGTGGCCCAAGGCGATGATCCTCTACAACATCGGCCAAGCGCAGCGCAAAGCTGGCCGTTTCGACGACGCACTGCTGGCGTACAAGCGCTTCATGGAGGAGGCCACCGACGCCGAGCGAAAGCCGCTCGAAGAGGAGACCCGTCGGGTGATCCTGGAGCTCGAGACCCACGACAGCTTCGTGCGATCGTTGCGCGCGCGGGAAGATCGCGCCGAGGTCGCCCGCCGTCGCACCGCCGCGATCCAGACCCGCGAAAACGACGCGCTCGTCGACAGCGATCCGGAGCTGCCGGCGCCCACCCAGCGGGCCGTCATCCCCGAAACCGTGATCACCGCCAAGCCCGACAAGCCCACGCCGGCGTACAAGCGCTGGTGGGTCTGGACCCTCGTCGGCGTCGGTGCCGTCAGCCTGGCGGTCGGGCTCGGGGTCGGCATCACCCAGCATCAGCCGTCGACCTCGCTCGGTATCGTCGACGGGAAATTCTGATGCGCGCCATCCTACTCGGCGTGTTGCTGCTGGCCGGCTGTGACGGCGTGGTGGTCTTCACTGTCCACAACATCCCGGCGGACGCGACCTTCATCGGCATTTCCGCCACCTGGAACGGCCAGACGAGCCAGCCCGAGATCTATACACCGCCACCGACAGGCTTTCACAGCGACGAGACGCTGGGCTTTCGCTTCCCGTCGGCGTCGAGCGACGTCACCGTGCTCATCACCGCGTTTCAGGACGTGGGGACGCAGCGCTGCATTACCTACGCGTACAGCACGCCGACGGCGATCAGCATTTCATCAGGACGCAGCGATCTAGAAGCTCCACTCGAGCTCCTAGATCGCCGGTTGTGGGTGTGTAGGTAAGGACTGCGAGGAGGGTTTTTTCAGTAGCGGAGCGTCGGAGGTTCGGAACCCGCTTAGGGTTCCGACGACTATAAACTCTTCGAGGCTTCGACGAGCTCTTTGACTGCGGCGGCCGACTTCTCGAGATTGGCCTTTTCTTCAGGCGAGAGCTCGATGGTGACGATCTTCTCGACGCCGCCTTTGCCGATGATCACCGGGACGCCGATGTAGAGGTCCTTGTAGCCATACTCACCAGCGCAGTGCGCGGCGGCGGGCAGGAGGCGCTTCTCGTCATTGAGGTAAGCGCGGGCCATGCTGATGGCGGCCGAGGCCGGCGCGTAGTACGCCGACGTGCCCATGAGCTTGACGATCTCGCCGCCACCACCAGCCGTGCGGGCTGCGATCGCGTCGAGCTTGTCCTTGGCGATGAGCTGCTTCAAGGGCACACCGTTGACGGTGCAGTACGACAGCACCGGCACCATCGAGTCGCCGTGGCCGCCGAGGACCATGGCGCGGACGTCTTTGACAGCGACGCCAGCTTCACGCGCCAGGAACAGCTGCATGCGTGCCGAGTCGAGGACGCCAGCCATACCGACCACGTGGTCGGCCGGAAGGCCAGACACGCGCTGCAGCTCCCACACCATGACGTCGAGCGGGTTGGAGATGACGATGACGAACGCGTCCTTGCACTTGGCTTTGACGTTCTCGGCGACGTTGCGGATGATCTTCAAGTTGATCGACAAAAGATCGTCGCGCGACATGCCGGGCTTGCGCGGAACGCCAGCCGTCACGATGACCACGTCGGCGCCGGCACAGTCGTCCCAGTTGCTGGTGCCGGTGATCTTGGCGTCATAGCCGAGGACGGCGCCGTTCTGCTCGAGGTCGAGCGCCTTGCCTTTGGCGAGGCCTTCTTTCTCGGGGATGTCGAAGAGGACCACGTCGCCGAGCTCGAAGCGAGCGGCGAGGGCGGCGAGCTCTCCGCCGATGTTGCCTGCACCAATGAGGGCGATCTTGTGTCGACGAGGCATGCGGACTCCTTACGTTGAGGCGCGGATGCTATCCGATCTAGTGCCGTGCGCCTACAGTTGCAACTTGCAACTTGCTAACGGGCGAGCGCTGGGGCGCCGGTCAGGTTGCTCGACGGGATGGTGGTTGGCGTCGACCAGGCGCCGCTGATGAGGCGGGCGTGACGGCCGGCGCCGTCGCTGTCGCGGGCCCAGACCAGCTCGGCATCGGCGCCAGTGACGCCGCTCGCGAGCGCGGGCGAGAAGTTGGTCATCTCGGTGCCCGAGGCGGGGATGGCGGCGGCGAAGCTGCTCGACGCAAACGTCGCGTTGGGGACCAAGGCCGTCGAGTAGACCTTCTTGTCCTTGCCACGCCAGACCACGACAGCGCCGTTGCCGGTGGTGGCGACGAGCGGCGCCAGATCGGAGTCGACGAGGCAGCCGGTGAGACCGGCACACAGCGACTTCGGCGCGGTGTAGTTGCCGCCAGACAAGCCGGACCAGTAAAGGTTGGTGTCTTCGCCGGCGAACACCACGAGGATCACGCCGCTCGACAACACCGTCGCTGCCGGCGACGCGTTCGAGGTGCCGCCGCCAGCTTCAGCGGCCGCGGCGCCGACGGTGCCGTCGTAGATCTTCTTGTCGGTGCCGGTGAAGATGGCATGGATGGAGCCACTCGGCGTGAGCACCACGGGCGCCAGATCGGTCAGGAAGCTCGCCTGCTGCGCGGCCGCGCCAAACTGGGTGCCGTCCCAGTGCGTGTCGTAGAGCCGCTTGTCCGCCGAGAGGCCACCCTGAAACAAGAGCTCGGCGCCGCCAAGCGCGGGCCGGTGCGCGGTGAACGCCGTCGCAAACGGCTCCTTCGGCGCGGTGTACGAGCCGGCAAGGCGATCCCAGGTGGAGACATTGAGATGCCCGTCGGAGAGCCGCATGGCGACGAGCGTGGTGCTGGCCTGCGAAACCGAAACATCCGTGATGGTGACGGTGCTGTCGACGGTGTAGTTGGACCAGCCGGAGGACGGCTCGAAGTCGGCGGTGGCGAGGCCGCCTCCAACGCCAGGCGCAGCCAAGGCCAGCGTCGGCGCGTGAAAGCCACCGTCCGGCACGATGCGCGCCAGATCCGGGTGCGCCAGATCGGGCACGGCCAGATCGCGCCCGAACAGATCGTCCACCACGCTGAAGTCGCGGACCCCGAGATCGCGGATCGCCAGATCGTCGGAGGACGTCGAATCACTGCAAGCCACGGCCACCACAGCGACGAGAACCAAGCAAGCGCGCATGCGCCACGATATCATGTCTGTATACTCAGTCGATGTGCCACTTCGTGACGGCGACCTTGCCTGCCGGCGTCGATCTCGATGCCGCAGCCGCCGTCTTCGAGGCGCACAAATGCGCACTGGCGGTCGTCGACAATCCGCACATGGTGTTGCCGGCCGGCGACGTCTACGTCTCGACGACGAGTGGGCCTTGTGACTGTGGCACGCCACTCGGATCCAAGCCGGAGGCCGATGGTCCCCCGGCCGATTCCGAGCTGCAAAGGCTACGCAAGAAAGGCTGGAGCGAGGCCAAGATCCGTCGCTGGCAGGCGCAAAAATCCGAGGTCGTGGCCCGTAATACCCGCAACAGCGACGACCGCGCCCGCACGCCCGAGGCCAACGAATGGCTGGCGCTCATCACCGCCATGCTGCGTCTCGGGCCGCGCTTTGGCCTCCTCATTCACTGGTACAAAGGCGGCGTGGCTACCGAGCGACTCGACCCCGCAAAAGAGCGCATCGCGCTCGCCGACCTCGACGCCGAACGACTTTTGAGGCTCTCGCAAGACGTGCTGTACGAGTTTCACCGTTGAGGATTCTCGACGTGGGCATCGTCGGGGCGGGCACGGCTGGCAGCGCCTCGGCCGTGTTTCTCCGTCGGGCAGGCCATCACGTCACCATCTACGAGCGGGTACCGGATCCGTCTCCCGTGGGTGCTGGCATCGTCTTGCAGCCGACCGGGGTCCAGGTCCTGGCGCGGCTCGGCCTCGACGACAAAGTCATCCGTCGCGGCGCGCGGCTCGATCGGCTGCGTTGCCAGACCGCGCGTGGGCGACGGGTGGTGGATCTGCCGTACGCGTTGCTCGGCGCGGGTCTGCATGGCCACGGCATGCATCGCGGCGTGATCTTCGAGACACTGTTCGACGCCGCGGCCGAGGCGGGCGCCGAGATCTTGACCGGGCATGGGGTGCGTGAGCTCTTGCCGCGCGCCGGCGATCGCCTGTCCGTGGTCGACGATCACGGTGCACGGCGCGGCAACCACGACCTCGTCATCGTCGCTGACGGCGCGCGATCCCAGCTCCGCGGTCACGCCGACGCCGAGATCCAGAAGAGCGTGCGGCCCTATCGCTGGGGCGCGCTGTGGTTCGTCGGCCAAGATCCCGAGCGCCGCTTTTCAGGCCAGCTGCATCAAGTCGTCGAGGGCACGCGACGTATGATGGGCCTGCTCCCGACGGGGCTCGGCCCGAGCGGCGACATCCCTCTCGTCAGCCTGTTCTGGAGCCTGCCCGGTGATCGTCGCGACGAATGGCGCCGTACGGGCCTCGGTCACTGGAAGAGCGAGATCCTCCGCTACGCGCCCGAGGCCGAGTCGCTCGTCGCCCAGATCACCGATCCCGATCAGGTCTTGTTCTCGCAGTATCACGACGTGGTCATGGACCGCTGGCACACGCGCAATGTCGTCTACCTCGGCGACGCCGCCCATGCCATGAGCCCGCAGCTCGGCCAGGGCTGCAATCTCGCGCTGTACGACGCCATGGTGCTCGCCGATACCCTGTGGGCGCACACCCACTTGCCGACCGCGCTCGCCGACTATACCCGCCGTCGCCGTCGCCATCTCGGTATCTATCAGCTCGCCACCCGCTGGCTCACGCCCTTTTTTCAGAGCGATTTGCCGCTCGCGCTCTTTCGCGACGTGGGCATGAACCTGCTCGGGCGCATCCCGTGGATCCGCCGCCGCATGGTGGCCAGTATGTGCGGCTACCTGCTCGGCCCCGTCGCCAGCCTGGAGCCCTAGACATGGAACAAGTCGTGGAAAAAGTCGAAATGATGAACACCGATCTCGGCCCGCTCGCCGTGACGCAACACGGCCACGACGGTCCTTGGGTGCTTCTCTGGCACTCGCTGTTCGTCGACGGACGAAGCTGGGACGCGGTGCTGCCGGCCCTCACGGCGCGACATCGCGTGTTGGTCGTCGACGGTCCGTGTCATGGACGCAGTCCAGGTCCCGATCGACGCTTCTCTCTCGACGACTGTGCAAAGGCAGCGTTGGCGGTGCTCGACCACAAGGGCGCCAGCCAGGCAGATTGGATCGGCAATGCGTGGGGCGGTCATGTGGGCATCGCGCTCGCAGCGACGGCCCCGCAGCGCCTGCGCAGCGTGGCCGCCATCTGCAGCCCGATGCAGGCCTTGCGCACCAGCGAGCGCCTGAAGTTCTTGGCGATGGCGGCCATCTTTCGCCTGAGCGGATGGACGGACGCCCTCGCCAACAAGATCGCTGGCGTGCTCATCCTCGAGACGGCCAACGCCGACGCACGCCGCTATGTACTCGAGGCCATCCGTGCGCCTGGGGCAGCTCGTTCGCGGCGGGCGATGAAATCGGTCATGTTCGGTCGGCCATCGTTGCTCGATCGCCTGCCGCGCATCGAGATCCCGACCCTGTTTGTCACCACCGACGGAAATCTGTTGTGGCCGCAGCCGATCGCGGAGGAGCACGCGCACCTCGTGCGCAACTGTCGGGTCGTAGCTCTCGAAGGTTCCCGCCATCTGCCGCCGCTCGAGATCCCCGACCAAATGTCGACGCTATTGACGTCCTGGCTGAACGCCTAGCCTCGTATTCTTCGGGCTTTCATCGTCGGTGGATTTGGTGTCTTGCAGCACCATCCATTGGGCCCAGTGTTCATGTGCCCAGCCTCGGGCATAGTACAAGGATGTATCGCCTGTTGCTGGTGGAGGACGACGCGATCCTGCTCGATGTGTTGAGGCAGGCGTTCACGCGCACGGGGTGGGAAGTGGAGGGCGTGCAGACCGTCGCCGACGCGCTGGCGGCATTCGAGCGCTCGCCGCCCGACGTGGTCCTCACCGACAAGAATCTGCCCACCGAGGGCAAGTCGGGCATCACCGTGGCCCAGGCTGGCGTGGAGCTGGTGCGCACCTTGCGCCAACGCGACCGCGCCGTCGGCATCGTGATGATGACCGGCTACGGCACCGCCGAGAGCGCCCGCGACACCCTCAACCTCGGCATCGACGAATATGTCGAAAAACCGTTCCCCAGCCTGGCCGACGTGCTCACCCGCCTCGACGCGCTGGCCCAAAAGGCGCGCCAGCGTCGGGCGCCGGCTCCGACACCGTCGGTGCTCGATCGTCAGATGACCATCATCGTCGCTGCCACCGGCAAGCGCCAGGCGGCGATCCTGGCCGTGCTCGGTGGTCATGGCGATCGGGTCTTGCCGATCACCAACCCCGAGGAGATGAAGCCCTCGGCGCGGTCAGAGGGCGCCGATGTGGTCATCCTCGACGGCAGCTCGTTTCCCGAGGACATCACCTGCCTCGTGGTGCAGGTCAAGACGCGCATCCGCTCGGCGGCGTGCGTCGTGCTGTCGCAGCATTTGCCGCTCGCCGACATCAAGCGGCTCATCGAGCTCGAGGTGCGCGCGCTCATCGAGGCTCCCGTCGACGACGAGACGTTCGCCGACGAGCTGCGTCATGTGATCAAGCGTGTCCGTCGGCTGGCGGTCTAGCGGCTCGACAGCGGGGCAACTCTCCGGTAGGTTGCGGCATGTTGCTCAAGTATTTGGTCGGGCCGTTCGTCGCTGCGACGGTTGTTCTCTCTGGCTGCGGCTCGACGCCCAACGGCACCGACGACGGTGGCGGCAACAACCCTGACCTTTCGCGCACCGGTGTCGACGGTGGTACGCCCTGCACCGGCACCGCGGCCGCCTGCGCCGCAGCCTGGGAAGACAACGCCTCGCTGCATTTTCAGTCGGTGTTGACCACGCCCACCGAGCTGACGGCCTTTCTCGCCGAGGTGCCCAAGGGCGGCGATCTGCACAACCATCTGACCGGCGCGGTCTACGCCGAGACCTGCCTCGACTGGGCACAGATCGACGGTGACTGCATCAACATGACCACCTTCTCCGTCGGTGGAGCGAGCTCGTGCTCGGCCACCAACCTCCCCGCGCCGTCGTCGGGCCCGTTCTTCGACAACATCGTGCGCGCCTGGTCGATGCAGGACTTCGTGCCGTCGCCGTCGCAGAGCGGCCACAATCACTTCTTTGCCACGTTCGGCAAGTTCGGCCTCATCGCCGGCGCCCACCGCGACGACTCCATCGCCGACCTCGCCCGCCGCGCCTCCGACGAGAACCAGCTCTATGTCGAGACCATGTTCAACATGGGCAAGAACGTCAGCACGCTGGCCTCGTCGGTGTGGACCTCGACCACGCCGCCTGCTGCCGGCGATCTCGACACGTTCTACACGCAGCTCGTTGGCAACGCGGGCTTCGCCGCCGCCGTCAACAGCGACGTGGCCGTCATCAACGCCGCCAACAGCGGCTGGAAGTCGAAGCTCGGCTGCGCCGGTTCCAGCCCGCCGTCCGCCTGTCAGGTCCAGATGCGCTTCATCGCCCAGGTGGCCCGCACCGGCACACTCGAAGGCATCTTCGGCCAGCTGGTCAGCGCGTTCGAGATGGCCGCGAAGACGCCGTACATCGTCGCTGCCAACCTGTCCTCGCCCGAGGACGACGCCACGTCGCTCAAGAACTACGACGTCCAGATGGCCATGCTCGACTACCTGCACAACAAGTACACCGTCCCCAAGACCAGCCCGCTGCACATCACGCTCCACGCCGGCGAGCTGGTCCCCAAATATTTGCCGACGGGCTCCACCGCCAACACCTTCCACATCCGCCACGCCGTCGAGACCGGCCACGCCGAGCGCATTGGCCACGGCATCGACATCCTGTCCGAGACCGATTCCTCGGGCCTCATGGACGAGATGCGCGACAAGAACGTTCTCGTCGAAGTGTGCCTGGCGTCGAACGATCAAATCCTCGAAGTCTCCGGCACCAACCACCCGCTGTCGCAATATCTGTCCCACAACGTCCCCGTGGCGCTGGCCACCGACGATCAAGGCGTCTCGCGCAGCAGTCTTGCCGGCGAATACGCCCGCGCCGCCAAAGACCAGATGCTCACCTACCGCCAGCTCAAGACCATCGCCCGCAACAGTCTCGAGCACGCCTTTATCGCCGGCGCGTCGCTGTGGTCCATTTACAGCAGCCTCACGCCGTCGACCGAGTGCGCCACCACCGCCACCATGATCCCCGGGTCCACCCCCGACGCCACCTGCCAGGCATTTCTCGATGCCAACGATCGCGCGAAGCTGCAGTGGGAGCTGGAGAAGCGCTTCTTGGCCTTCGAAAGCCAGCAGTAGGCGTCAGCGCTTCAGCGCACCGACGGTCAGGAGCGCACCGAGATCGGCCCCGCCAGCGGGCAGGAACGTCACCCGACAGTCGCTATCCAGTAGCTTCTGTGTCTCCAGCGCCTCGAACAGCGCCTTCAAGACGTCCGGATCGCGGCTGATCTCGTGCAGCGCCGCGCCGACGATCTGCGGCCGGGTCGCCTGCGCGCGTGCGAACTCCACCGACGCTTGCCGCTCTGCCGTCGACGAAATGATGTTCACCTGATTGGCGCCGTCCTGGCGAATGGCCGAGGTCACCTGCCTGAGCCGGTTGACGACCTTCTCCTCGATCTGTTTGACCATCTGCGCGTCGCGAAAATGGACCTTGCGCACGTAGACCGAACCGAGCTTGTAGCCCCAGTCGTGACTCTTCGGCGACACCTCGTCGCGCACGGTCTTGCTCATGGCGTGGCGACTCTCGAGCATCGCCGACAGCTTCATGTTGGAGAGGCTGCGCACGGCGGCGTTGGAGACGTTGGCGCGCAACGAGCCGCGCGGGTCGGCGTTCTTGAACAGATACGACACCGGGTCGGAGATGAACATCTCGTACCAGATGCCGACGCCCATCGGCGCGCCTTCCTCGGAGTTGACCGGCTGCGAGCGCAGATATTCCTGGTCGAGCCGCATATCGAGCACATGACACTTGCCGAACAGGCCAATGAAAAACGCGCGCAGGCCGAGTTTCGACGGCAAAAAGTGTAGGCCAGGCTCGCCGAGAATGCCGACCACGTCGCCGAACAAGACGTAGACGCGCGTCTCGCACTCGTTGACGACGACATACAGCCCCATCAGGCGCAGCACGAAAAAGATCGCCGGCACCAAAAAGAAACACGCGAAAATAG
>Ga0123336_10003412_pt1 | contig 13281 bp, 20 predicted proteins | sample SSSSmetaG_FD_96466 | JGI IMG/M metagenome (GOLD analysis project Ga0123336, IMG submission 96466) | Glacier valley bacterial and archeal communities from Borup Fiord, Nunavut, Canada, to study Microbial Dark Matter (Phase II) - ​SSSS metaG | ecosystem: Environmental > Aquatic > Freshwater > Ice... | reverse complement strand
GAATACTTCAAAGATAACGCTAAAGATGAAATCCTATCCAGACTTATCACAATAGAACATAAGAACAGAAAAGGCTATAAATCAGAAAAGGCTTATATCCCATTGAAAGGCTTCGAATTCTCGGATGACATTACAGTTCAAATTGATGATCTGGTAAGAGTAGTTAAATCAATGAGAGATATGTCAAACAGTATTTGTATATTCCCTCTTTCAATCGGAGAAGATGGAATCCCTATTCCAAAAATGGTTCCCTGGGATACAGTATTCCACCAGGTAAAGTTAAGAAATATGGGTGATACTCCTGTATCTGTATCCCTTATTGACTTTACAAGTCCCTACTTCATCAAGTAAAGGAGGGCAATCATTATGTCAGTAACATTTACAAATATTGAACTGAATCTGAATATCAGATCAACTGATCCGAATATCATGCAGATCCTAAGCACTTTAGAGGATATAAGAAGCTTAGGAAGCTCTGATCTTCTCCTGATACAGACCCAGTTTCATGTCACTGGTGAAAACGCTGATGCACTGATCGCTAAATTCCGGGACCTGGATAACATGGGAGCGGTAGAGAACAGTAAGGCGAATAGAATTATCAGTGAAATAGAATCGCTTAAAACACATTACTTGAAGTGAGGTGAAAGAACATGACCAAAACAAAAATGGATCATAGAGTTACTTTAGCTAAGGCGCTCTATGATCAAAGCCTCACCTTCTCAGAAATCGGAGATAGGCTTCAGATACCAGAGAGTACAGTCAGATCATGGAATTACAGGTACTGGAACCCTCCTAAGCCGTGGCCGAAGGAAACTATAGCCGAAGCTAAGAAGATGTACAGAGAGGGTAAGAGAGCTGTAGACATAGCTTATGTCCTGGGCATCCCAGACAGCACTATAAGACGCTGGGCTTCTATCTATGGCTGGGGTAAAGATACCAACTTAAGAAAAGAAGCAATCTCCAACCCAGAGATCCAGAGGCTTGAATCTATCATGATCAGGATCGAGAAGAGCTTAGAAAGTGTACGTAACTCAATCGAAAACTATATAAAATAAAATATTGGAGTTAATCAAAAAGAGGAGAAGATAATAGATATTAAAACTATAAAGCGGGTAGAAATATCCGCTTTATGGCTAGGAGGTTAAAAGGTGCACGACGTTTCAAAAACTGATCTGAATAAAGAATTGATAGCACAGTATAAAACCGGTAATGCCTCTCTTGCTAATACGATAATTGAAAACAATCTAGGCCTTGTAAGAGCAGTTCTAAATAGGCACCGCTGGTTATATGGTGATAATAACAGTGGAGTAGTAGATTATGATGACTTTTATCAGGAAGGCGTTATAAGCCTTTATGGAGCCCTTGAGGGCTACGATTCAGATAAGGCGGAATTCTCTACTTATGCGTACAAAACAATACATCAGGCTTTATATCGATTTTATTATAATAAAGGTTCCCTCATAAGGAAGCCTGATTACAAATATACTGAATATGGTAGAGTCAGAAAAGCAGAAGATGAATATTATCAGCTGCATGGAGAACAACCCAAATTAAAGGATCTCTCTTTATCAGTAGGAATGAGTCCTGATAATATTCTGGAATTAAGAAGAGACTTTCAAGGCGTTCAATCCCTGGATACTCCCCTGGGTGAATCAGATGATCTATCCCTTTCTAATATCATCCCGGATAATACTGATTTCCTTGAAGGAATTGAAAGAAAGATGACTATTGAAGCTCTAAGAGAAGATCTGGATCTCTTCATGGAAAATCTTATACCTGATAAAGAGGATAAACTAATACTGAAACAGTGTTATGCCTGGCATGGTGGTAAACCTAACGATTTCAAAAGGATTGCCAGGATTTACAGATATTCAGAGAGCCACATAAGAAGAAGAGTGCAGAAGTCAGTAATTACACTCTCCAGGAATAGAGAATATCTGGCCAAAGAATATATTGAGCTATTAAGTACACTGACTAGAACTTCATCCATGGATATTTTAGGCGGTAAATTTTCAAGAAATGTCACATCTAATACAGTGGAAGCGGTCATGAACCCAGGACAGACTTTAAACCTGATCCGTGAAAGTAATGGAACCTTCATTACTATTCTCGATGTAGAAAATACGCACTTTGATTATGTCAGAGTAAAGGATAGAGGGACAGAATTAGAATCAGTAGTAGATAGAATTCGATATAGCAGCATCAAAGATTATAGGACTGAAAACGGAGTGATCGTAGAGATTTACATATGAGTAATGCTTATTATAATCTCTTTCTATATCCTATTTACGTCCATTCCTATTTTTATCATTTCGTGAATGAGGCTTTTTAGACGTTGGATCTCTTCTTCTTTCTGCTCAATAACTTCTTTAAGCTTACGTTCCGCAAAGGTACCCTTTTCATACATGCCTATTTCACAGTTTTCAATATACGATTGAGGTATGCGTATTTCTCCTATACCTGGTATTCTTGGAATATCACCTTTTGTAACTTTTGATCTAACAGTTTTTTCAGCCAGTTGAAGATAATCAGCAACTTCCGATACTGTTAAGGATCTCATTTTCATGTTATTAACCTCCCTATTTATAGATTGATACCTACATTATAATTATAATTGGTCTTATTTTTATATTTTTTCAAAAAAAATAGAGCCAAAAGCTCTAATATGCCCACGGGAGTTATTAATTTCCACGTCTATTTCCACGTCTATTGCGTTTAAATGTCATGGAATTGTATTATATATAAATACCCTGCAACCCTTGATATTAGAGACTTTATAGGATGTCTTGAATGGTGTTGAAATGTGTTCCGTTATACCCATCGTCTCCACCAAAGAACCAATTAGGAATCTCTAAACCATGTGGTATCAACAGGTACACGGTTTAGGGGTTCCTTCTTTTTTTGCTCCACGTCTACGGCCACGTCTACCGAATATTCGTCTTTTTAAACGTTGAGATAGTTCGCAAATTTTTGCACTGTCTCTTCTTTTTTCTTCTCTGTAACATGGGCATAAATGTTCATCGTTGTCTGTACATCTGAATGGCCTAGTCTGTCCTGGACTTCCTTGATGGATGCCCCAGCTTCAAAGAGTAAAGAGCAGTGAGTATGTCTGAATCCATGAGGCGTGATTACCTTTAGATCTGTTTTCTTACAGATAGCAGCTACTTTCTGGCCAACTTTCTGAGGGTTGATATACGCATTCTTTAAGTTCGTGAATACTATCTGACTCTTCCCCATTGTATTGAAGCCAAACTTCAGCATGTCTTTAGCTTGCTGCGCCTTCCATTCTCTCATGGTATTCATAGTGATCTCATCCATTGGTAGTATTCTCTTACTCTTCTTTGTCTTTGGTGGCTGAATAATGAGCTTGTTCTCCAATCCTAGGGTAAGTGTTTTACTGATGTTAAGCGTCCCCTTATTGAAGTTGATATCCTCCCAGGTAAGTGCCAGGATCTCCCCTTTTCGACAGCCTGAGAAGGCCAGAAGCCTCAGCAGCGCATGCCATTTAGGGCTATTCCCTTTTTTCGCATGATCCAGGAACTCTACAAGCTCATCTTTGGTATAGTAGTTCTCGATCGGTTCCTCATCTACCTCTTCTTTATTTACCGGAACCGTCACAAGCTTTGTAGGATTGTCTTTGATGATCCCCAGCTTCATAGCATGATTGAAGACTAAGCCCGAATAGTTATTCATTATCCTGTAGTTCTTCAATTTCTTGAACCACTTATTCAAGCCTTCCTGGCAGTGAGTTACCTTGATCATATCTATGTACATTTTCCCATAGTGAGGGAGTATATGACCCTCAAACAGGCCAAGAGTCTTATTGAGCGTGGATTCTCTTACAGTATTCTTATACTGCTCCATCCATAGATCATAGACCTCCTGGAAAGTGTACTTCTCTGATTTCTTGTATTCTCCATCTTCAAACTTTATTCTCAGACGGTAAAACTCAAGCTCACACTCTTTAGGACTTAAGAAGCCTTGCCTGGTAACTCTGATTCTCTTTCCAGTCGCTGGATCAGTACCCAGATACCCCTGGAACATGTAATACGTTTTTTCGTCCAATGTGTACTTTTTGATATGCATTTATATTTCCTCCTCGGTACTCCCGTGGGCACGGGCTTATGAGTGAGGGTATTGTTATTTTTTATTATTCTTTGTTTTACTTAAACTTTCAATAATTTTATTAATGTCTTTTTTATGTGCAGTTGATTTACTATCCTTAATATTATCAAACAGTCTACTCAAACTATCTTCCAAATTTTTCTCAAAGGTAAATATTACATCATTCTCATGAGCATCTACTAAAAGTGATCTCATGCGTTTATTAATTCGTGTACCGGTATCTGCGTATGAAGTTGTATGAGTGATAAGTAGATACTCAATGTTATCATAAACGCTGTAGTAAACCTCAGACATGCTTAGATGAAGGATATTTGTAGTTTTTGAGTAAAATAATATCATTCTATTGATGCTTTCAGCTTCCTCTTTGCGCTTTCCACCTTTAGCATCGTTTAATATTGATTCTGCAATATCCCACTTCATCTCACTATTCATAGTTCTTTCTATCAATAATTCAATCATTACTTTCTCTTCTGCTTCAGCTGAATTATCACCGAACAGCTCAACTACTGATACTTCCAATACATCTGCAATCTTTCTTAACATATCGAAGCTCGGATCTCTACCATTTTCATATCTTGTGATTGTTACTCTCGATATGGATTGCCCATTATCGTCGAGTATACGATTTGAAAGCTCTTCCTGGCTAAGTTTTTTAGATTTTCTGATTCTCTTGATATTTTCTCCTATTACGCTCATTTAATACACCTCATAAATATTATACATTTTATAGTTACAAATTGGAACTATAATAACTTAATTAATTGTAAATAAAACTTTTTCGACATTTTCTATTGTAATGTACCGTAATAGTTACTATAATAGTCTTAAGGTACATTGTACCAATAGAGAACGAGGAGATGATAGATGTATGAAGAATTTGTCTTATAAGCTCAAAATCGAGAGAGCACGCGCTGGAATGACCGTCGATGATTTATCCAAAACTTCAAAAGTTGGAAGGCAAACGATTTCTAGAATTGAAAATGGAATAGCAGAACCCAGAATATCCACTCTGGGCAGAATCGCAAAAGCCCTAAACATTGATGTTGAAGAATTCATAGAAGAGTAATGAACCATTTAGAGGCAAAGGAGGATTATTATGAGGCTTACTAAATATGAACGCAAACTCTGAATCTTGGTTGATTCACTTTATATACTTGGAGCATTTCTCATGTTTTTTACCGGCCTAGTATTCGCACTCAAGTATCTATAAGGAGGTAGCTGTATGGATCATATAATGGCAGGGATTGAAGAATTTCTTCCAATCTACTTGGAAGAGTTCCTGGATGAAGAAGTAAAGGGAAGTTATGATCATCTTTCAGATAATCCGGTATACCAGGAACTGAAACTCCTGATTGATTCAATCAATCTCTACAGGCAGTACCTGGAGTTGCCAAAACTAAAACTATCTTCAGTTGTAAAAGCTGGACTTGAAAGGAGGCAATTATGAATATTAATATCCCAGTTAATGATAAATTCCAGGATGATTTCAGAAGGATGCTGGCATCTGTAGCACAAGAAGTAATCCAGGAAGTAAAGGTCAAAGAAACGAAGGCCAAAGACTACATGACCATAAAAGAAACCCAGGAGTATCTACAAATCAGTTTTGGAACTCTTCAGAAATGGCAGCACCTGGGCTTAAAATCCATCACGATCGAAGGAAAGAGACTCTTCAAGAAGTCCACCATCGACGAATTCATGAGAGGATTCGAAGAATAATGAATAATTTTCCTGAAGCGTTTAAAAATCTGAAAACAACAAAAAAGAACTCCTGTGGGCAAAAAGGGCAGGTTTATAGACGTGGAACAGCGAAAATAAACTCACAAAAAGCCTTGAAGGCTTGAAAACACAACAAATCAGAAGACAAGGGTATGGAAACTTCCAGTTTCCACAAAGTAAATAGAATGAGATCCCATAGTAAAGGCAGGTGAGTTGATGGGTGGAGTTTTTCAAATGGACAGAGATATTTTCAAGCACGAAATCTGGACACACGTGCCGGAATTCAGACTTTTTTTCTTTCTTGTAGGAAATGCTGTTTTTAGCGAAGACGGGGTTAAGAAAGGTGAAGTGACAATAGAAAGAGGCGAGTTCCTTAGATCTCTTAGAAATCTCAGACAAGACTTGGTTTATTTCGAAAATAATGCCGAAAAATATTACAGCTTGTCTACCATTAAAAGGATCATTGACAAATTGGTAATGGATGGAAGAGTAAAAACTACAGAGACAAAGCTTGGAACACTGTTCAGTATAGTAAATTATGAGTATTATCAAGGGTTTCAGCGTTTTGCTAATGATAGCTTAGAACGCAGAGAGAACGCAGAGAGAACGCAGAGAGAACGCAGAGAGAACAATAAGAATAAAGTAAAGAAAGAAAAGAAAGAAAATATACCTAGTGAAATTGAATTTGATAAGTATAATCTCAATTCTAATGTGGTACCTGTTCTTTCAGATTTCATGGAAATGAGGAAGAAGATCAAATCTCCGATGACAGAAAGAGCTGTTTGTATTCTGGTCAATCAGATAAATAAATTATCCACAAATCCTGATGATCAAATAAAAATATTAGAACAGAGCATCGTTAATAACTGGAAATCTGTTTACCCACTGAAAAATGGATTACAAGAAAAAACCAATCCAGATCTATCCCCTATCGGGAATGACTTTAACAAATGGAAGTAAAGAGGTGAATTAAAATGAAAAATACAATGGACCAGCACCAGGCTGAGTTAGAAGTGCTAGGAAGAATCCTAAAAGATCCTGATTTGATCTACAGTGTAAATGATCAGATCTCAGGCGAAGACTTCCTGATCGAAAATAACAGGACGATCTACGAAGGCATGAGAGCATGTTCAATATCAAATAAGCCCATAGAGATTGGTACCCTTTATAACGAGCTTAGAGGAAGCAATATAACCATATCTGATCTCACAAATCTGGTAAATAGCGTAGCTTCCACCAGTGACATCAAGCATTATACGGCTATCGTCAAAGAAAACAGTAAAATTAGAAATTTGAAATTAATCCTTGAAGGGTCCTTGAATAATATCCAGGATAAAACTTCTAATGAAATCGCCCAATACATAATTAAGCAGCTCTATTCATTGAGTGAAGACAGATCATCAAGCACATACATGAATCGCTCTGAAATGATGGAAGCAGCTCTGGCATACCTCCAGGAAGGGATAGTTACTAAAGGTGAAAATGTAGGCATGAAAACAGGATGGAAAAGCCTTGATATTCCACTATCTGGATTCAAAAAGGGAGACTTGGTAATTATCGGAGCGAGGCCATCAGTAGGGAAAACAGCATTCATTCTTAATCTTGCGAACAAATTGACAGATAAATATAAAGTTCTATTTTTTGAACTGGAAATGTCATCGATAAAAATAGCATTACGGGAAGTTTCAGCAAGAAGCCTCATCCCGATGAATAAATTCTCTGAACCACACATGATGAGCGATAGCGAAATATCCAGCTTCATGAGAGCAGCGGACCATCTAAGTAAAAAGGGAAATCTTATACTCGACGATAAAGCCAGACCCCCCTTAGAATACATCAGAAATAGGGTCCATTACCTTAAAAACACTCACAACGTGGATTTAGTCGTCATTGATCATATCGGCCTTATACCGCAGCCTAAAGGCGTTGCAAGCCGTAATGAATGGCTAGGCGAGATAAGCGCAACATTGAAGGGCATTGCGAAAGAATTCGATGTATGTGTAATTGGATTAAGCCAGTTAAACAGATCCGTAGAATCGAGACCCGATAAAAGGCCTATGCTATCAGATCTTAGAGATTCTGGCAATATAGAACAAGATGCAGATCAGGTAATATTATTGTACCGTGAAGGCTATTACTGCAAAGAGAATGTACCCGATAATGAGAGATTCGAAGTGATCATAGCAAAAAACAGGGACGGAATAACCGGCACTGTATATATGGTCATGAATACTAAAAAACAACTCGTTACAGAAGTTTATGAAGGGAAGTGAGTTAATGAGAGATAGTCCCCCACCTTTAACCCTGATCATCATCAAAGTTGGCCAGGATTACCTATCTGAAGACGATAAAGAAGTCAGAAAGTATATTGGTCAGATACTTGAGGGCAAAGTAAGGATGCCATATAAGAAAATTAAGAGAAACAGAAAATGATATACTCTAGTTGGTATTACTGTAAATTTGAAATATAAAGGAGACTGAAAATGAAAGAATTAAGAAAGATTTACGAGAACCTGAAATTAAGCACAGATGAAACAGAAAATCTGCTAGCGGTTGAAATGGTCAATATGATTAAAAATGATCATGTTAACGACCCTATGATGATAGGCATGGCAATGTTTGCATACGGGAAGAAGATTGGAAAGAAAAAAGAAAAATCCAGAAAAAACAGAGCGCGCCTCCTAAAAAAATATCCAGATATGACACATGAGATTGATAATGCATCTGATGAAGTAGTCTATATTATCAAAGAGATGCAGAAGCTCACCCAGGAAGAAAGAGATGCCTATGAAGTTTATTTAAATCATCTTTTAAAAGAAAAAAAGACCCTCTCCGAAGAGAAGATCTAACCGCAAGACCATCATAACACATTGTTTCTGAATTGCAATATGCAACGTTTATAAAGAGTAGACGTTGCATATTTTCATTTTTAAAAGTATGCAGAAACTTTGCACACAAAATCTTATGCCCTGGGCTTTGTACCAGGTAATCCCGAGGGTTACACCCTTGCAAACCCTAACATTTATGCCTAAGAAACCCTAACCTTGGATGCTAGTAATTGTTAGTATCAATACTCGTAAACCCTCGTATCGGATGCTGATAAATGCTGACATTAAAACAGACAATTCAGCTGCAGAACAGTGGACAATCGTTGACATTTAAAACGAACGGATATAACGAACGATGCATGATAAAGGGGTCGGTAAAATGAAGACTTCATATCATCCATATTGGATTGTATGACTTTCTGCCACAAGTGGCAGAAATCAAACAAGGCGACATGATCCCCGAACTCATGGGGGTAACGAATTGTGACGACCTAGATTCAATCTAGGGGGCTCAAAAATGAGCGGGGTGGTCAAAAATGACCGGGGCCATAACACTGGCCATGACAAATTAATAAAAAATAAGCATTACAAAAGGGTATCTATTACGGATACCCTTTTTTATTTGTAGAATACTGATACAATTAAAAGAAAAGAGGGGGCATATATATGATTTATGTTACTATCGACCACTCTCATGCTGATAATTATTTCATGGTTTCTGCTGTACGAATAGAAGTCGCAGATCCTGCTGAAAAACAAAGGTTAATTGAAGCAGTCAAAAGAAGCAATCTTATCGGATCTTTTGTTGATCGTTATGGAAAAATTTCGGAAGAAATTGCAGAAATGCTAAATGTTGATGCGAAAATGATTGATTTAGACACAGAGGAAATCGACTTTATGTAGTTGAATTTTAAAGAGGAGGTAGTGAAAAGGAAAAATTAAATTTTGAAATGTCCATGGTTTCAGCAAAGGCAGTGATTAAGGAACTTGAACCCTATTCCAGCGAAAATGATAAGTACTTATTTGAAATATACTTGAAGGAATCTAAACTAAAAGCAATTAAGGATCTCATTTCAATTATTGAAAAAGAGAATGGTATTACATTGTCACATAAACTATGGAGAAATTAGCCTAAATGCCTCAGACGTTGCCTGAAGTGATAGTGGGTGCCAAGAACGAATCGGATCGGTGAATGGGTATCAGCATCCTATATTAAGTTAAGTAAATGATTTAAGGGCCTCCAGTGTGAGGTCCTTTTTATATTTCAATAGTGTAATATAAATTCTATATATATATTCCCGCTACTAATTACTTTTAATGTATGCAGTCTCTTGGAAGGTTCTTTTTTTATTAATTAATATAGTATATATTAGAATAAAGAATATTCCAGGAGGGAATTATGGATAAAAAAATAGACTTTCACGATATCGGTTTTGTTTGGGATTTGACTACAGTTGATAAGAGGACAGAGCAGGTAGCTTTAGAATGTTACGGATCATTGAAAAAAGATTTTGAATTATTCAAGCAGTATTCTATTGCAGCAAATGATAGTAAGGAAATTGTAATGGAAATACTTGATGATAGTGATTCTTGCTTTTTTGGTGTAATGAGTAAGATAGAAAATCTGAAAGATGGAGTTCTCCGAGAGATTATAGCAGAAGATAAAACAATGAAGATATCTGTTAACAACTACACATATTTTTTAATGGATTTCAAGGCTATGAGAATCGCTACTATTTATAATACAAAAGTGCCTAAGTTAACTACGAATTTCCTCTCATACATAAGAGGGATGTTAACAAAAACATACTATATAATCGAGATTAATCCACTTCTAGACAAAGAACACAATAAATTAAATAGAGTTTCAGAAGTCAAAAGGATTTCAATGAAGTTCAGTGGTGGGACAAATGCGGCCAATAAACTTTTATCATTTAAAGAATACTTGCATCTTTCAACAGATTCCATTGTAGGCGCAACTCTTACTCTCGACGTAAAGCTAGAGAACATAAGTCCCGAAACAAGAGAATCATTTGCAAATACGCAGTATATTGGTGAGAACTTTCAAAAATTCCAGGTGCATGCTATCGGTGATGAAGATGAATATAATGAGTTTGATTTGATTGAAGGACTATTAAGACGAAAAATGACAATTGATATTGATGAAGATTACTTAAAATCAAGAGCTGATTTTATTAAAATAAAAGAGGCCTTAAAGGCCTCGATCAATGACTCATTTTGATAATAAACTAAGTTTGCTCACCTTATACAAGTAATAAGTAGAAAGATATGTCTCGGATAATCCTACAATAAAAATGGTTATTACTATTTTTGGTGCAATCCCAAATACTCCCATTGCCATAGCTGTCAAAAGACAAATTATGCCGATGATGAGAGTATTATAAATAACCTTCATGTACCCATTTCTTCTCAGTGTGTCAATGAACTTATTGCTTGGTAGTGCTATAAAGATACCAAGGAAAGTGAATAAGAATCCAGCAAGAGTCCCAGAAATTCCTGGTATGTGAGTTATAGCATTCGCAATATCAATTTTCAAGAAAAGATAATTGAGTAACCAAAAAAGGGAGAGGGTGATGCTCGGTAGTAATAAAAATGCATAGAATCTTGCATTTTCTTTAGTTGATTCTGTCAGATTATATAGCCTATTTGAAAGAGTCATATTAATCCCTCCTTCTTTTTACTAAATTATATATGAATTAGATCATTTAATAAACACCTGTTTGGAGAATCAGGAAAATTTTATTAAAAGTCCATACTTTCATTGTAAGTTAGATGGTAATATTGTTTTTTTTGCATAGTAAATCCCCGCACTTCATTGTGCTGGGCAACCGGATCACTCCGACTTCTCTTTTTTTGGTCTGTTTTCCAGTAGCCATACTATGTAACTATTCAAAGTTTCGCCCCGCTTGTCAGCTTCTTCATGTAGTCTTTCGTTCAGTTCTTCCGGTGTAATCACTGAAATCTGAGAGTTATCATTGTTTTGTTCCATATTATTTCCTCCCATAAATTCTGTTGTTTGTAATATCTTACCATAAGCGTAATACTATGTCGTGTTTCCTGAAAAAATAATAGTATGTGCAATACTTAGTGACAAAAGAGGGCGTCTACTCTGTAACGGAGTGGACTCCCTTAGTTGAACTTAGGAACCTTCTCTTTTTTGAGAGGGTTCCTAAAATGGAAAGCGAATCTCAGCTATTAGTCAATAAAGAATAACAGCATACTTTTGAACAAATTTGTTCAAAAGTCTTTATCTCAGTTTTGGGAGAAAGTATACGCTCAATTCTGAGCACTTAGTTTATCATAATTATGTTAGAAAGTTCTTTGATGCGGGAACTTTCTAATATATCTTTCGCTCAAATAGCAGCTATTTAGACGTGGAAATAAAAAACAATGAAATAAATCAGGCTTTAAGCGTTGTAAATAAACAGTTTTCACATTCAATAGGCGGAAAGTAATACTTTCCAACAATGAATTCGCTTTCCAGATTTGGGAGGCATAGATATGAGTTGCTTATTCTCCTGACTAGATTGAATCTAGCCAGCTCAAATAATGTTATTGCTCAATAAAAAGTAATAGCTATCTCAATACATCCTTGAACTGCTGGTAATATCTATAAACTGAAGTGGAGGATACATGATATTTATCGCCCAGATCTCTGTAGCTTTCCCCCATCTTATGCTTATAGGCTATTGTCCTTCTAGTCATACCGGTATGGATCTTCTTTCTTCCATTCTTCTTTCTGTTTCCCTCATCTAGATATACTCGGTCCACATCACCAAAAATAATTTTAACTAGGTCGCTCTTAGTGATCTTCCTGCACTTCCCACAGGTAGAAACGCTTCTATCTTCTTTACATCGGTGACAGTATACACTCATGAATTTAACCCCTCTCATTTCCCATTGAAGCGTTACAAAACATTGATATGTAACACTTAATATTGATATCGGCAACATCTGTCATTACTTAATCCTATTCGTCACAAGTGCCGAAAACAATATTTGAATATATGATTCCATGTTATAATTCTACTCGTATATACCCCTATCCCCTACACTCTTTATGATAAATCATGTTTTGTGTAAGGTTTCATTTTATTTAAATAATAGCTATACAATCCAGAACACCTGTGCTACAATGAGTGTAACGCTCGATGATAATAGCGTTCAACATTAACACCCCACAGTATAAAAAAGAATAAGATCCACCTCATACGATGTATGAAGAGGCCTAGAGCCCTGGTAAGTATTCAGATTCATTTCTGATTATTTACTGGGGCTCTTTTTATTCTTTTACTACTTTTGTAAGCAGCGTAATAGAGGGGTTTTCATCCTCGGAACTCTTCTATTACTCTCTTACAATTTCAATCGATTATCAAAATAAAATTAAAAGGAGAATCACGTAAATGAGCATCATTATTTTATCTGACACTCAGAAACAATCCTATCTAAACAGGATCATTAATACCAACACTCATTTTGACAAGATGGTCGCCGCCATCAATCAGAAATTATATGAGTATGGAAAAGTTGAAAACGGCCTAGTCCATGAAAGAATCCACCCTAACTTTGCTGCTACACAGAGAGAAGCACT
>Ga0123336_10003411_pt1 | contig 13282 bp, 10 predicted proteins | sample SSSSmetaG_FD_96466 | JGI IMG/M metagenome (GOLD analysis project Ga0123336, IMG submission 96466) | Glacier valley bacterial and archeal communities from Borup Fiord, Nunavut, Canada, to study Microbial Dark Matter (Phase II) - ​SSSS metaG | ecosystem: Environmental > Aquatic > Freshwater > Ice... | reverse complement strand
TTTAAGATTAATGTGCAGTAAGTTCCTTCTCAAAGCTGCCCAATAGATAGCAAATAATTAAACTTATGCCTGACATAAATCCATTAGTAATTCCCACAAGTTATTAAGTCAATATAGTAGCTAAAGTTTCGAATGTCAGGGTAGGTTCCCTCCCGTCTTTAAGGCCTTAAAAAAGGAGAGGATGTATTACAATAACTGATCTGCCGGAAGCCGGCGTCTAATAATCATCATTGACCTACTGAGACACTTTATAAATTATACTTCCACGACTTCCATATAACTTTCTACCGGTTCGCAGGTGCATACCAGGTTCCGGTCGCCATAAGTGTTGTTAACCCTTGAAACGGAAGGCCAGAATTTACTGGTAGTAAGATATTCTAACGGAAACGCTGCCTGCTGCCTTGAATAACTTTGCGACCATTCATCCGCGGTAATTGTTTTCAAAGTGTGGGGTGCATTTTTTAAAGCATTGTCGATCTTGCTGCTCCTGCCTGATTCAATGTCTTTGATCTCACCGTGAATATTTATCAACGCATCACAAAAACGATCCAGTTCTGCTTTGTTTTCACTTTCGGTAGGCTCTATCATAATAGTGCCGGCTACCGGGAAACTCAATGTAGGCGCATGAAAGCCATAGTCCATCAGGCGCTTGGCGACATCTTCCGCTTCTACCCCTGCCGATTGTTTAAAAGGGCGAAGGTCAACGATGAACTCATGGGCGCAGGTACTGCTCTTATCTGAATATAAGATTTTAAAGTTTTTCTCCAGTCTTGCTTTCATATAGTTAGCATTCAGGATGGCATACTGGGTAGATTTTTTCATACCGGGAGCACCCAACATTTTTATATACGCATAGCTGATAAGCAGGATACTTGCTGAACCATAACGGGCGGCAGATACAGCGTGAAGAGGCTCATAAGTTTCAACGGGTGTACCTCCTTTTGTAATATGTCCCGGAAGAAAAGGCGCCAGTTTTTTATTTACACATATAGGTCCCATACCGGGTCCGCCGCCACCGTGCGGAATGGAAAATGTTTTATGCAAGTTAAGGTGACAAACATCTGCGCCAATGATACCGGGAGAAGTAAGTCCAACCTGCGCATTCATATTAGCGCCGTCCATGTATACAAGTCCGCCATGTTCATGAATAACGGTACATATCTCTTTGATGCTTTCTTCAAATACACCATGAGTCGATGGGTATGTTACCATCAGTCCGGCAAGTTGGTGTTTGTTTGATTCCGCATGTTTGCGGAGGTCTTCAACATCTATATTTCCTGCATCATCACATTTGGTAACCACTACTTTGAATCCAGCCATGACAGCTGAAGCAGGATTGGTACCGTGCGCTGAGATAGGGATAAGGATTACATTTCGGTATGCTTCTTCCCGCTTCGCATGATAACCGCGGATAGCAAGCAAACCGGCATATTCTCCCTGCGCCCCGCTGTTAGGCTGAAGCGAGCAGGCATCAAAACCCGTTATTGATGCAAGCCATTCTTCAAGGTCGGTAATTATTTCCTGGTAGCCTTTCCATTGGTCGGATGGAGCAAAGGGGTGAAGCTTACCAAACTCCGGCCAGCTGACAGGAATCAATTCAGTGGCGGCGTTAAGCTTCATTGTACAGGATCCGAGCGCTATCATCGAAGTGGTAAGCGACAAATCTTTATTTTCCAGAAATTTAAGATAACGCATCAGCTCCGTCTCACTATGGTGGCTGTTAAAAACAGGGTGTGTTAAAAACTGAGTCATCCGGGTTAGCACTGTCGGAATATTTTCAAGGTTACTATCCATATCGAAGTTAGCGCTGTAAGTGTCCATTCCCTTCACCCCGGCGAAAACACCTATGATGTTCATTACATCTTCCTGGGTAGTAGTTTCATCAAGGGAGATGCTTATCTTATTGCCGGAATATGAAAAGTTGAGTTCTCTTGACAATGCGACAGACCTGATAACATCGGTATCTTCTCCCTCAATCGTAAGAGTGTCAAAATAATATTCATTGATGATGTTATAACCGAACTCAGCTAAAGTTGAGACCAGTGTTTGGGTGAGCACACAAATTCGTAAAGCGATATTCTTTAAGCCTGCCGGTCCGTGATAAACAGCATACATGGCGGCCATATTAGCCAGCAGTGCCTGGGCAGTGCAGATATTAGAAGTAGCCTTTTCCCGACGGATATGTTGCTCGCGGGTTTGAAGAGCCATGCGTAAGCAACGGTTATTGTTCGCGTCGATGGTAACTCCAATTATGCGTCCGGGGATATTGCGTTTAAATTCATCCCTGGTAGCGAAAAAAGCTGCGTGAGGTCCACCGAATCCCATAGGCACTCCCAATCTTTGAGAAGAGCCGATCGCCACATCAGCACCCAGTTCTCCCGGAGGTGTTAATAATGTAAGTGCCAGCAGGTCGGTTGCCATAACCACCTGCGCGTTGACGTTGTGAAATTTGTTGATGAAAGCCCTGTAATCATCTACATTACCAATACTGTCGGGATACTGGACAATAGCGCCGAAATAAGTATCATCGGGATTTACGCTATGATGATCACCAAAAACAAGTGCTATGCCCACAGGTGTGGCGCGGGTGATCAGCACTTCCTTTGTCTGGGCAAAAATGTTGTTGTCAACAAAAAATTTCGGCGCGGTAATGTGTGCGAGTTTATTTTTATAATTAAACAACATAGCCATTGCTTCAGCTGCCGCCGTGCCTTCATCCAGTAATGAAGCGTTTGCAATTGGAAGTGCGGTAAGATCGCTTACCATTGTCTGAAAGTTAAGCAGGCTCTCAAGGCGCCCTTGTGCAATCTCAGCCTGGTAAGGCGTATATTGTGTGTACCATCCCGGATTTTCAAAAAGATTTCTTAATATAACACCCGGCACAATAGTATCATAATAACCCTGACCGATATAAGACTTAAAGACTTTATTTTTTGAAGCGATTATTTTAAGCTCCTTGAGATACTCATGTTCACTTTGGGGTTCATGCGTATTGAGTGGCAGCTCCATACGTATGGAGGCTGGAATGGTCTTATCAATCAGCTCTTCAAGGTTTTGCAGGCCCAGTAACTTTAGCATCAACGCCGTTTCTTCTTCATTGGGTCCGATATGACGGGCCGCGAATTCATTAGCTTGTTGTTCGAAAAGATTCATAAGAAGTTTGGTATTTTAGCATATAACACATTTGATTACCATCTTGTTCCGTAAGTTTACTGCATAATTCTTCCGGCTATGTCACTGCAAGGTAGATGGAGGAATATCCGGATCAATTTCAGAAGACAAACATTAAGTGAAGAGCTTCACGAAGGTAAGGTGTAACGGTGAAAAATAACAGGCTGTTGGAAGAGTAAAAGAAGGATGTTAGCAATATGTTTGAAGTGATTTGTCAACGGGCAAAGCTCACTGATACTTTTTACAATATGATTATCGCAAAAGATTTGCTAAGACCGCTTTGTTTCTCAATCAATAATGTAACTAATGCCGTGTCAACCATAAATTTGACGTTCTGGCTACGAGGCGTCAGCATTCAGGAGGATCTTCTATTACATATTGAATTACCAACGGCTGATGGCAGATTTATCAGACCTCTAATGGTTAGCACAACATTAGATTGTATAAATACTGTATAAAGATCAATGATTATTATTTTACTCTCCCATATTCTTACTTTTAACGGAAAGGGCAGGATCTTTAGATAGCATTTCCTTCTGCCGCATTTCTTTGCTGGTCATCCTGCTGCCATCGTGGCTCCAGCCGGGAGGTCCGAAAACATAAGCCAGTTTTTGTTTCACACTTAGGTCTTTCCTTATTACATCTTTGGTTATCATCTTCCATTCATGAAAAATAACTGTTAACGGGTTTACTGTTTCCAGTGATTTTGTAAGGCCATATTTAATGGGGTTGTATTGTGACACATCCAGCTCCTGCTGGAAAGTGCCGAACAGCTTGTCCCAGATAATTAAAAACATACCCATGTTCCGATCAAGGTACTTTGGATTGGAAGCATGATGCACCCGGTGATGGGAAGGGGTAACGAAAATATATTCCAGCCAGCCCATTTTATGAATCATTTCCGTATGTACAAAAATCCCCCAGATCTGTGTAACCGAATAGATAAACATAATATCCACCGGTTTAAAGCCGAGCAATACCAGCGGGATAAAATATATAAAACGATACAATGGTTGAAAAACGGAGGACCGGAAGCCTACCGCTACATTCATCTGTTCCGAAGAATGATGCGTTACATGAACGGCCCAGAAAAGCCTTATTGCATGATCGAAGCGGTGAAGCCAGTAATATAAAAAGTCTTCGAGCACAAGCAGCAACGACCAGTAAATAAAAGGGTTACTGATAATATAAAAATGCCGGTTAAAAAAATACACCAGCACGCCTACATACAAAGCCCTGAACAACAGGTCTAAACTTCCATTAGTGAGTAACAGGTAAATATTAGTAACGGTATCTTTGAAAGTGTAAATCCTGCGCTGCTGAATATTGCTGAGAATGATCTCACAGGCTATAATAATAATATAAACCGGTGTGCTGATCAGTATTAATAATTGTTCACTGAAGGATTCCATGAAAAGACAATTGATTTTGGATTGAATAAGCACGATTGATAAAAGCTTTTTCTAAAGAGCCTATCTTGCGATATTATACTTATAAATAATAGGCATGTTCCTGGAAAAGTATCAGAAATAATAATCATCCTTCACGCGACAATACAATGAACAACGACGTCCTACAAAATTGGGAAAAGAAATCCAAAGAAAAGCAAAAGATTTATAAACGGTTTTTAGATAAGGCTGATAAGAATAAAGTACTTAAGCAATTACCAGACTTGCATGATGAAGCTTTTGAAAAGATTGATTGTTTGAAATGCGCCAACTGTTGCCGAAGTTATTCCCCGCGTTTTAAAACACCTGATATAAAAAGAATTGCTAAACACCTTAAAATTAAGGAGAGCGATTTTATAGAAACTTATCTTCGGGTGGATGAAGACGGTGACTATGTGGCACGCTCTTTACCTTGTCCGTTTTTAGGCGCTGATAATTATTGCAGCATCTACCACGAAAGGCCCTCCGATTGTGTTCGGTTCCCTTATACTGATGAAGATGTATTGATCAAACGCCCGAACATTACTTTAAAGAACAGTAGCTTTTGCCCGATCGTTTATTATGTGCTGGAAAGGTTGATAAAATAAGGTTTTCAATATTCCATCTTCCTGAGTGACGGTGCTTTAAACCAGGTAAAGGCTACCACTGCAATCGTCATACATCCGCCGAATACCACTGAGCGAACAGTACCCATTAGTTTCGCCATGATACCACTTTCAAATTGCCCCAGTTCATTGGATGAGTTTATAAACATAGAGTTTACCGAAGAGACCCTGCCACGCATATTGTCGGGCGTTTTTAACTGAACAATGGTGCCACGTATCACAACACTTATTCCATCCAGCAGCCCGCTGCACATAAGCGCAATAAAAGAAACAACATACCATGTAGACAATCCGAAACAAATAATACATAAGCCAAAACCAGCTACGACATACATGAGCGTCCTGCCCTGTTTACTGCGTAGTGGAAAGAAAGTAAGTATAAGAATGATGGTAATAGAACCAATATCCGCCGCAGCATTCAGCCAGCCAAAACCAACAGGGCCTACCTGCAGGATATCACGTGCGAACACAGGTATTAACGCGACCGCCCCGCCGAATAACACCGCGAAAAGATCCAGCGCTACGGCACCTAGTACTTCTTTTGTTTTGTATACAAACCGTATTCCTTCCATGATGCTGTCAAGCGTTTTTGTATCATTCGTTTTTACCATCTTAGCCTTCGGCGATAAGGTAAACAAAAAATACAAGGCTATTAATATGTATGCCGCTATAATGCAGAAAGTGGTAGCATAATGCGTATGAGCGATAAGAAAACCGGCGCTGCCATGGCCGATCACAGAAGCCGTGAGCCAGGTGCTCTGGTTAAATGTTACGGCGGATGATAGTTGTTCCCGGGGCACTATCTGGGCGATAATAGCATTAAGGGAAGGTCCGGCAAAAGCCCTTACTATACCGGAGCAAAATATCACGAAATAGATAAGCCATTGTAACCGGCTCCTACCAAGATGATTACCGGTATATGCCAATGTAAGCGCCAGCAAAACCATCACACATAACAGGTAGCCCATAGTAGTTTTTAACAACAACGCTCTCTTGTCGCTTTTATCAACAACGTGCCCTGCATATAAAGCAAGACAAAAAGCGGGTAGAAATTCTGAGAGTCCCAGCAAACCGATATCGAAGGGGTTACGGGTCAGTTCATATATCCACCATCCCACTACTGTTGTTATCATCCGCATGGCCATGATATAAAAAAAACGCGCGGTAATAAATTGCCTGAATTCGCTTATTCGTAATACTTCCGTTGCACTTTTATTTCCTTGCCGGATATCTGTCATGGGTCAGGTATGAGCAATGAGGTTTTCAGGTAGGGGATGAGAGTGTTTATTATCAATCATTTTATTTTTTGCAAATTTAATACTATCGGTATTGGAATGTTTAATAACCCGATGGAAAAAAAAGTTATTTAAAAAGTGTGATGCAGTTGAACCACGGAGGCAGGGTGGCACAGAGAAATATGGTTTCTGATTTTTAAGTCGGACGCGTGCTCCTCTCTGTCTCCCTGCCTTTGTGGTTGCGCACACCTCATACCCCACAACCTCACACCTCACATCCCTCAAGGCAAACTTATAAAATGCTGTCCGTTCTCATAAACTTTATCCAGCGCGTCGAGTATTACCCTGAGGTGTTTCTCATTTCCAAGGAAGTTGGCATTGCTGGCTTCTATGACCAGTGTCTTTATGTTATGCTGTTTGATATACTGAGTATAAGTAAGCTGCAGTTTAAGAAGATACTCATCATCAATAGAAAGTTCATAAGAGCGGTTGCGTTTTTTTATATTGCGTTGCAACTGACTTACCGGCACATGCAGGTAAATTAAAATATCTGGTTGTGTCAGCTGCTGGTATATGATGTCAAATAATTTTTGATACAGGTGGAACTCTTCTTCAGGCAGGTTGATCTTCGCGAATAGCAGGCATTTGGTAAACAGGTAATCTGAAACAGTGATATTTTGAAAAAGATCTTTGGTATGAATCAGCTCTTTTAATTGCTTGTATCGCTCGGCCATAAAGAATAGCTCGAGCGGAAAAGCATACTGGTGAGGGTTTTCATAGAACTTAGCCAGGAACGGATTGTCGGCGAACTCTTCCAGTATCAACCTGGCATTGTAGTGCTTCGACAACATGTGCGCCAATGTTGTTTTACCCGCCCCGATGTTTCCTTCTATCGTGATAAAGTGGTAATCCATTTTATTGGTTTATTAACGGGTAGTGTCATATCAATTTTTACAATGTTGTATTTGCTATCAGCCGTTTGCTTTGAGCTATCGGGAGGAAAGTATATCATAGTTTGAATTACTGACAGCTGACGGCTGACAGCAATCTTTTAAGGCATTTAAAAATTGACATGTTAGTATTGACTATTATTTATACAATTATTTTCTCCTCCTGAAAATTAAAGCTAATCATTTAAGTACTTTCCTTAAGCATTCATAATTTATCATTTATAATTTTTTCACTGAGGAGTGATCCGTACATTCTTCCAGCAACTGTTGAATAGATTTATTTAACACCGGGTGTATCAGTAAGGGTACAATTTCTGAAAGAGGCTCCAGCACAAAACGCCGGTTTTGTAATTCCTTGTGAGGTATTGTTAGTTTAGCAGCCGTATGAATTTCATTATTAAAAAAAAGTATGTCAAGGTCTATAACCCGGGGGCCGTTTCTTTCCTGCCTTACCCTGCCCAATTCTTCTTCTATGCTTAGCAACCGGGTCATAAGACTGTTAGCGTCGTACTTTGTATATAGTTCAAGCGCCTGGTTTAAAAACGAAGCCTGATCGGTATTGCCCCAGGGTGCGGTCTCGTAAATAGATGATCTGGCAATTATATTCCCGCATTGTTTTTGTAATAAGGTCACCGCCTGTTCCAGGCAAGAAAGCTTATCGCCGACATTGCCGCCTATCAGCAAATATGTTTTATTTAAATTTTCCATCAGGTTAAGGACTCAAATATCTTTATTTTTAACTTTCGCAAAAATAGTTTCAAAACATATGAGAAATTTTTTTAAAATATTCTTCGCCAGCTTACTGGCAATGATAGTCTTTTTAGTGATCGGTATTTTTGTTATAGGAGGATTGATGGGCGCGCTTGTAAGCAACCTGACTTCTTCTACAGAGGCGGAAACCGGTTCAAAAGCGATCCTGGTGGTTGATCTCAGTCAGTCTTTCCAGGAACAGACTCGCGAGAATCCAATTGCAGCTTTCAGTTCTGCAGACCAGTATGATTATCCCGGGTTATATGATGTGGTAAGGATGATCCGTTATGCCAAGTCGGATTCTTCGGTAAAAGGCATATACCTTAAATGCAGCGATAACGGAAATGGTTTTGCCACCAGTGAAGAATTACGCAATGCACTCGCTGATTTTAAAAAAAGCAAAAAATTTATTTATGCTTATGGAGACGTCATTTCACAGCGGGCTTATTATGTTGCCAATATTGCAGACAAAATTTATTGTAACCCTAAAGGCAGCCTTGAATGGAGAGGATACGCGCTTCAACTGATGTTTTTTAAACAGACTTTGGACCGGCTTGAAATAAAGCCCCAGATTTTTTACGCGGGTAAATTTAAAAGTGCCACGGAACCTTTCAGGGAAGAAAAAATGACAGAACCCAATAAAATACAAAGCAGGGAATTTCTAAATTTTTTATACAACGGCTTACTCCTTAACACTGCTGAAGCAAGAGGAATCGATACTGCCAGGCTGCATTCATACGCTAATAATTACACCATAAGAACTGGATACGACGCTTTTAAATATAAGCTCATCGATGGTGTCAGGTATGATGATGAGGTGCAGGATGAATTAAGACAAAATCTTAAACTTGAAAAAGATGCTAAGATCAACCTGGTTCCTTTAGGTAAATACGCAAAATCGGTAAATTATAAACCTGGCAGCGGAAGTAACAGGATCGCACTTATCTATGCACAGGGAGATATCGTTGATGGCAAGGGCAACCAGAATCAGATCGGTTCAGAAACCTATCGCGCGCTTATTCGCAAAGCCAGGCTTGACAAAAATGTAAAGGCGATTGTATTCAGGGTTAACTCCGGTGGCGGTAGCGGACTTGCCAGCGAAAACATCTGGCGCGAACTTACTATCACCCGTAAAGAAAAACCGGTGATACTAAGCTTCGGCGACTACGCCGCTTCAGGTGGTTACTACCTGGCTTGTAATGCAGACAGCATCTTTGCGCAACCTAACACACTCACAGGTTCAATTGGTGTATTTTCAATCATACCTGATCTTGAAGGATTTTTTAAAGACAAACTGGGCGTTACTTTCGATGGGGTAAAAACAGCGGAACATGCCGATGCCATGACGGTAGCAAAACCATTAAGCCAAACTGAAAGAACATTTATCCAGAATGATGTAGATACATTTTACCAGACATTTTTATCACGGGTCTCCACCGGCAGAAAACTTTCCGTTGCCAACGTAGACAGCATTGCACAGGGCCGGGTATGGATGGGTGAGAAGGCGGTAGAATTGGGACTGGTAGATAAACTGGGTAATTTACAGGATGCAATAAACTGTGCTGCCCGGATGGGTAAAATCAAAGACTACAAAATAAGGGAATACCCTGAGCCGCAAGGGCTTTTAGAAATGATCCTGGGAAACTATAAGAAAGTAAGTAAAGCGGAAGCAATCAAAGAAGAGCTTGGCACAAACGGTTATAACATTTATACCTCCCTGAAAAATATGCAGGAATTGATTGGTTCCACACAGGCAAGGTTGCCGGTGCAATACAATATCAAATAGCGTTTACCCGTAGAAGTTCGAAACCTGGTAAAATAATTCTCTTACAGCTTGTTTGTAAACGATGGGAGATTTGCTTATCAGGTATATTTGATTTATTTTTCGAACTTTTAACACAAAGCTGTACCATGATCTCACGTGTAAAATCATTTTTAAAAAAATCGCAGAATAGTTATGTTGAGATCGCGTACCAATTAAGGCATTTCACTAAATGGAAAAAAATAAACGCTGTTGATTTATGTATCAATGATGAGCTTATATCCAAAAAAATATTTGGTAATATACTTCGCGGAGATTATGAAATTGATGAAAACAAAAAGTTACAGGAAACATTTACCCCAAATGATGTTCTGCTGGAACTCGGCACGGGCATTGGCTTTAATGCTATCTACTGTGCCAAAATAAACAATGGCAAGGTGCTCACTTATGAAGGCAATCCGAAAATGATTCCATTGATAAGGAAAAATATGGCGAAAAACAATGCCGATTTCCTCTTAAAAAACGAAATTGTTATCTCAAAAAATTTTCATGTAAAAAGCATCTCTTTTAATATCGTTGATGACTTCTGGTCTTCCTCCTTCAAATCTATTAATGCTAATATTATAAATAAAGTTGATGTGCCAACCACCGATATCAATACTATTATAAAAGATCATAACCCTACTTACCTGGTTATGGACATCGAAGGTGGTGAAGAAGACCTTTTCGACAATTGTGACTGGCTGGATAATTCATCCATAAAAAAAATAATGATTGAACTGCATGCTGATATTATCGGTGAAGAAAAATGTTTTATGGTAATGAACAATATTGTTAAAAAAGGCTTCAAAATGCATTTTGACGGAGGACCGAAAAATGTCGCTTACTTTTTTAAGTAGAATCTTTGAGAGTTTTATTTCTGTCCTAAGAAATCTATCACCAATACCTTATCCAAATACGGTTTCAATATACTTCCAAATTCTTTATGTGCCGGGTGAACAAGGTAGGCATCTCTGTCTGCAGCATTTTTAAAAGCTACAAGAAAGCAGTGTGTAAATCCCTGTGCAAGGTTTTCGGGACTGATATTAGTACCCCATTCATAACTCACCATAGTGGGTATTTTTCCCGGCAGCGCCGAAAAGGCTTTTTGCACTTTTGTAACTTCGGCAGGAGTGGCGTTGTCTTTAAATTTAAATAATACTACATGCCTTACCAAGGCAGATGTTGCGGGGTGCTGGGTCATAATCATTGGTTTTGCTGAACCCTGGCATAAAGCCAAATTACTGGCGGCGCCGGATAACGCGGCAGTCAGGGAAATTAAGATAAATATTTTCATTGTTACTTTTATAGTTATCGCTAATATAGTTATTTATCGGTAGTAAAGTAATGTAATCTGCAGCTATAGCCTTCAGCGTGCGTTAAGGCTATGGCAGGGCAGCAGTGGGAAAACTTGCAGACATTTGTCTACTGATAACTATTATATAATAGCAAATCTAATCATTGATTATAAATGTATCATTACTTCATAGTTATTCACTCCGAAACATAATGCCCGTGTTATACCAGGCTGAAAGCTGACTGATAGCTGAAGGCTGAAAGATGTTAGCATTAATATTAATTTGCCAACGGTAAATAATCAAATAGATTTGCCGCCTGTTAAAGGCAGTAAATTTTTTTTCATGCAGAAGCCTTATAATCAATTCAGAGCTATGCTGGCTATAACAAAGGCCAGCTTTAAATCTATTTTCAGAAGTCCTTCCGCCGTGGTATTTAGTTTTGCTTTCCCGCTGATATTTATACTAGTATTTGGTTTCGTTGGCGGCGGTGGTGGTGTGTCACTGAAAATAAGCATGGATAAAGCTTCCGATACGTTGAATCCTGTCTTTAAGGCCATGCGACAAGTGAGCGGATTGAATATAATAAGCAAACCGGAGAAAGATATCAAGGAAGACCTGGAAAAAGGACGCTTGACAGCCGTGGTTAGATTCCGCAAAAATGCCAAGGCATCACCGGGATACATCATCGACATAAAAACTTCTGATGCAGTTAATCCGCAAAATATACAGGTACTTCGGTCTTTATTAAATGGTATCATAGGAAGTTTAGATAAAAATTTATATCCGGAAGCAAGCACTGTTGCTTTTGTTAACCAGGATATAGAAAAGATAAAAGGCAGAAAGTACACTACCATTGATTTTATTCTGCCGGGCCAGTTAGGATTTTCCCTGCTAAGCGCCGGGGTATTCGGCGTAGCTTTTATATTTTTTAACCTGCGCCAGACATTGGTGCTGAAGAGATTTTTCGCAACGCCTATCAATAGAAGTTATATCGTTACGGGAGAAGCATTAAGTAGAATATTGTTTCAGTTGATCACTGCCATTACTATATTATTGATAGGGCATTTTATTTTTAATTTTACACTTGTCAATGGATGGATAACATTCGTTGAATTATTGTTTCTCAGTTTCCTGGGTTTAATGGTTTTCATGGGTTTTGGTTTTATTGTAAGCGGATTATCGAAGAACGAAAGTTCTATTCCGCCATTTGCAAACCTGATAACACTACCGCAATTTTTATTATCGGGGACTTTCTTCACCATCGATGCCTTTCCTTCCTGGCTTCAACCGATTTGCAGGGTATTGCCGTTAACTCATTTAAATGATGCTATGCGTAACGTGGCTTTTGAAGGGGCGCATCTTACCGACTGTGGTAAGCAAATCGGCATCCTGTTATTGTGGGGAGTAGCCGCTTACGTGGTAGCTATTAAAGTTTTCAGATGGGAGTAATTTAAATTCATGTCAATATTAAATGTATAAAAAATCTGTTATCAGCCGTCAGTTATCAGCTGTCAGTAATTTGATATATTTAAAACCTTTCTCCTGACAGCCGACAGCTAATAGCAAAACTGCCAAATTTGAGTTGACAATTTAATCCTATGGTTCTTACAAATTTTCTTCATGAATTTAATCAAATTATTTCTTATCAGTGTTGTCGCCCTCTTCCTGATATTAACAGCATTCTCAACGCTTATGCCTTCAACGGTGCGTATCTCCAGGGCTATCGATATCAGGGATACCCCGGCTAACATAATAGGTAAAATTAAAAACATGAATGAATGGGAACTGTGGAATGAATACACAAAATTATTACCGGTTAAAGAAGTAACATCAGACAGCATTCATTCGTCGTTACTAGCTGTTTCGATAATGGCATCAGACAGCACTTCGGTTACAACTACCTGGCATCAGCAAAACAAAAGCGCTTTCCCCGGAATTTTTAATCTTGTTGGAGGTACTTCACAAACGACCGTTCAGTGGTATTTCGAATTTTCTATAAAATGGTATCCCTGGGAAAAGTTTGG
>Ga0123336_10003410_pt1 | contig 13283 bp, 11 predicted proteins | sample SSSSmetaG_FD_96466 | JGI IMG/M metagenome (GOLD analysis project Ga0123336, IMG submission 96466) | Glacier valley bacterial and archeal communities from Borup Fiord, Nunavut, Canada, to study Microbial Dark Matter (Phase II) - ​SSSS metaG | ecosystem: Environmental > Aquatic > Freshwater > Ice... | reverse complement strand
GGCCACGACGTCCACACCACCGTTCTCATCGGCACCGCGCGCACCCTCGCCGCGCACAAATCCCAATGGCACGGCACCCTCATGATCCTCGGCCAGCCCTCCGAAGAGACCATCGACGGAGCCAAAGCCATGCTCGCCGACCACCTCTACGAGCGCCTCGGCAAGCCCGACATGATCCTCGGCCTCCACGATATCAACACCCTCGCCGTCGGCACCGTCACCTTGGTCTCCGGCCCCGCCATGGCCAGCAGCACCTCCATCGATGTCATCATCCGCGGGATCGGCGGCCATGGCTCCGAGCCCTACGCCGGCCGCGACCCCATCGTCCTCGCCGCCCTCTTCATCAGCCAGATCCAGACCATCGTCAGCCGCGAAGAAGACCCCCGCGACCCCTCCGTCGTCACCGTCGGCACCATCCACGCCGGCACCAAACGCAACATCATCCCCAACGAGGTCAAGCTCGAGCTCACCGTCCGCTCCTTCACCGAAAAGAGCCGCAAGATCGTCATCGACGGCCTCCGCCAGATGGCCCTCGGCATCGGCACCTCCGCTGGCCTCCCCCCAGACAAGATGCCCACCGTCACCGTCCTCGAAGCCGAATCTACCCCCGTCCTCGTCAACGACCCCGCTCTCAGCGCCCGCGTCCGCGCCTCCCTCGTCCAAACCCTCGGCGCAACCAACATCATCGACCAGCGCCCCGCCATGGGCTCCGAAGACGTAGGCGTCCTCGGCCTCGAAGGCCAGAAAATCCCCGTAGCCTACTACTGGCTCGGAGCCATGCAAACAGACCGCTTCGCCGCCACCACAGCCGCCGGCACCCTCCTCCACGGCCCCCACACCAGCAAATTCGAACCCGATCCCGAACCCACCCTCGCCACCGGAGTCAAAACCCTCACCGCGACCGCTATCTCGCTTCTCCAGTAGCGCATAACGAGCCGCTATCTGTTCACCTTCATCCCACCCACAATATTGTCATCCTGAGCGAAGCGCAGCGTAGCCGAAGGACCCCGAAACCATCTACACACCCCAACCGCCCGACACATTCCAACCACCCCGCCCAACCGGTGTCTTTGCCGTTGCCTCTTCTCTTTTATTCACCCACCCCGCCCACACAACACCCACACCATCAACCCACCAAACGCCGTCATTCTGAGCTTCGCTCAGAATCTCCGTATTGGCCGTTGCCGTTATTTTAGCCTTCGCCTCTGCTTTTGCTCTTGCCCTTGCCCTTGCCTTTGAGATAGGTCCGGGCTTCAGCCCGGACATCCCAACCCAACCCAGACCCTGGCTTCAGCCCCTGAGACATGCCTTCTCCTAACGCGATTCAGACATTAATCCCCTAACAATCTTTAGATTTTCAACCGTCGCCGGAATAACACCGCAGTCATGCGCAAAGATAGGCTTCTCATCCGTCGGGAACATGACGATCTCTTCCGTAACGTCAGGTCGGGGCGAATAGTAGCTGGTCACGACCTCTCTCACCTCGCCCACCCGCCATGCAGTCCCTCCCTTCATCCTCTCCAGCAACCGATACGCGTGAGGCCCATCCGCTAATGCTCCAGGCTTATCCACCTTCTCCACCAAAACCAGATTCTCCGCGGCACCCACTAGCTCTGCCAACGTGTAATCGCATCGTCCAATCCGCTCTCGCGCAGCGGCATGTATCCGCTGTTCCGCAACATAGCGGGCCCACGCAGTAGGCATCTGGTCCCCTTGATTCACGCATGGCCGCCAACGAGTCATGCACGAGAAGTCGAACGCCGTCAGCCATTCAAGGTCTTCCTTCTTGGCTGCAGGCGTAAATTCGGTAAAGAAATAAGATAGCGTTCCACCTCTCAACCGCATTTCATACTCGGGATGAGGATCCTTTTCCGGCCAGAAATCTAGCTTCTCCGGCTACACCGCCGACCGCGCAGTGCTCATCATGGAGTCGCCAGGCAGTGTCGAGCTAATCATGGTGAATTGGACGCCAACGACAACCTGGTTACGAATAATGAAGCTGGTAGAAATATCGGTATAGTGGCCGCCAACAAACTGGAACAACCTCGCTACAGCCGACCAGACCCGATCCGAAAGGCCAAGTGAGTCACGCACCTTTACAAGAACACTTTCAGGCCATCCATTAGAGGAAATGTAATATTTACAGCTCTGAGCATCACATGTCTCCTCATAGCTGCCCCAGGCTCCCCACCGAGTCATTAGCCGCTGCGCATCCGCCCACGTACTTCGATTCAACTCCAAAGCGCGGACATCAGCGAAAACACGCTCGGCCCGCCGCCGCGCCACCCATTGCCCCGTCTGAACCACGAGAAACAACAGCACCATCCCCAGCAAGCCGCCCACCAACCCTCGCCGCACCCACCTGCCCACTCGCCAGCCAAGTCGCATGAAGCCTTATACCACCACCACCCCTACTTCTCCTCCCCCGCCTGCTTAGCCGCAATCAGCTCCAACTGCCGCCGCCAATCCAGCTCCTCCACAAACCCCCGGCTAGACCGCCACTCCTCCTGCACTTTCACAAACAACTCCAGAAACACCCGAGTCCCCAGCAGACTCTCAATATCCTTCCGCGCTGCCGTCCCAATCCGCTTCAGCATCTCACCCTGCTTGCCGATCAGGATCGCCTTCTGCCCTTCACGCTCACAGAAGATCGCCGCCGAAATCTTCGTCACCGGCAGCTTCCCATCCTTCATCTTTTTCATCGACAAGGGTTCTTCATACTTCTCAATCACCACCGCCGTCGCATAAGGAACCTCTTCGCCCGTCAGCATCAGGATCTTCTCCCGAATCAGCTCCGCCACCAGGAAACGCTCCGGCTGGTCCGTCAACTGGTGCTTCGGGAAGTAGCGTTGCCCCTCCTTCAACTGCCCCACAACCTTTTCGAGCAGCACCTCCAGCCCTTCCTTCTTCCGCGCCGAAATCGGAATCACATCCGCAAACGTATGCAGGCCCGACCAGTGCGCCATCAGCGGCAGCAGTTCACTCTTCCGCACCGCGTCCATCTTGTTCAGCACCAGGATCACCGGGCACTCCAGCTTCTTGATCAGCGACAACGCAAAGTCATCCTCCGCCGCCGACTTCTTCATCCGCCCCGTCGTCTTGATCTCCTCGCCACCCTCCGAAACCTGCGCCAGCCGGTGCGTCACATCCACGATAAACAGCACCGCATCGCGACTCTCCAGCGCATCATGCACCTCCTGCATCATCCGCTTGTCCAGCTGTGTCTCCGGCTTATGCACCCCCGGCGTATCCACCAGGATCACCTGCGCCGCCGGATGCCCCACCACCCCCGGCCCCTTCTTCTTCAGCGGAACCTCCACCACTCCATGAATCCGCGTCCGCGTCGTCTGCGGTTTATGCGTCACAATCGCCAGCTTCTGCCCCAGCAGGGCATTCAGCAGCGTAGATTTACCGGCATTCGGCCGGCCAACAATCGATACAAATCCAGATTTAAAAGCCATCCTTCAATTATGCGCTGGAAACCCACCCACCCCCACCAACCGCATAACTGAAAACTGATCCAGTTGTCCTTTGCAGTTGCCTGTTCTCCTCCATATATCAAAAAACCCAGTCATCCTGAGCGAAGTGTTTGACAGTCCCATCGTCAAACACGCGGTCGAAGGACCCCGAAACCGCCCACCCACCCCGCCCAAGCCCCAATAGTCTCCGCACTCGCTTCCGCTCTTGCACTATCCGCCTTTATCCATTAAATCCGTGCCATCCGTGATAAGCCTCTGTACTTCACTGCGTCCGTCTTTTTCCCTGTCAACCCCCAGAAACCGTCGAAAACCCCCCAACCCCAACCAACCAAACAAGATAAAAATCCCAAAACCTGGCCGACTAGTTATGGTCAATTTGGTAAAATGGACAAAGCAAAAAATGCCCCGGCCAACAAGCCGGGGCATTTCCTATCAAGCCGTCAGCAAAAGCCGTAACCCCTTTGCTGCCAAATATTTGGCCGTAACCCGTTTGTTTAGAAATATTTAGCGTACGAAGCCCTCGCTAAGCCAAACAATCGAAGGAATTTACACCCCGCGTATAGGGGGGGGCCTACCGCCCCGTCCAAACTGGCAAACGCTTCTCCAAAAACGCCGTCGTCCCTTCCTTCTTATCTTCGGTCCCACAAAGCCGCCCGAAGATCTCGGCCTCGACTTCCATCGCCGCCTCCAGGCTCAGTTCCCCGCCCCAGCGCACCGCCTCCATGCACCCCGCAACTGCCAACGGAGCCATCGCCACAATCGACCGCGCCAGCTCCTCCGCCCGCGCCATCAACCGCGCCGCCGGAACCACCTCATCCACCAGTCCCAGCCGCAGAGCCTCCGCCGCCCCCACCATCTCGCCCGTCAGCAGCATCTTCAACGCCGCCGGCTTGCCAATCAGCCTCGGCAGCCTCTGCGTCCCGCCATACCCCGGCACCAGCCCCAGCTTCACCTCCGGCTGCCCCAGCCGAGCCTTATCACTCGCCAGCCGAATCGTACACGCCAGCGCCAATTCACAACCCCCGCCCAGGGCGAACCCGTTCACACAAGCAATCACCGGCTTGCCACACGTCTCGATCAGCCGAAACACTCCCTGACCCCGCACTGCCATCGCCTCCCCGACGATCGGGTCCAGCGCGACAATCTCGTTAATGTCCGCTCCCGCCGCAAACGCCTTATCCCCGCTCCCTGTCAGCAGAATCACCCGAACGTCAACATCTCCCGCCAGTTCCATGAACACCCGCTCCAGCTCATCGAACACCTGGGCATTCAGCGCATGAAGCACCTTCGGCCGATGCAGCGTCACCCGGGCTACCTGCTCATGGATCTCACACAGCAACGTCTCAAACGCCATCGATTCTTCTCCCGTTACATAACCAGATTTTGGCAACGCAAATAAGACATCAAATCATTCACCACAGCTCGGCCCCTAACTCAACCAACAATTTCAAACGATACAATCAATCCTGACACGGCAAAACAAATCGCCCAACAAATCAGTAACTGCATTGCAGCACTGCCTCGGAAAGCAAGAGAAGAACATGATCAAAGGCATCACCCTCGTCCAGCCCATCGCCTCGCCGGACACCTTCGAGCAACTCGGCCAACTTCTCACGGCCCTCGGCTTCGAGCAGGGCAAAGGCTGGCAGGACGCGGATGGCCGCGGCGCAGCCTTTCTCGCCCCCCTCGGCAACTTCGAGCTCGTCACAGGCCGTGCGCCCGCCGTCCCCGCCCTCCTCATCGAGGCCTCCCACCTCGACCAGGTTCACACTGCTGTCCATCAGTGGCTGCTAACCCGCCACACTGCGGAGCAGTCCGCAGTCCTCCTCTCCGAGCCCGCCCTCACCCACTGGAACAGCCGCCTCTTCACCCTCAATCTCGGCCCCGACGCATCAAGCCTCACCATCGGATTCTGGCAGTCCGAAAACCCCCTCCACAACCAGCCCGAAGCCCTCGAAGGTGATCTCTCCGCCGTCGGCATGTCCTTCGCCATCGTCACCGCCCGCTGGAACGCCGTCATCACCGACCGCCTCCTCCAGGGTGCCCTGGACGCCCTCCACCGCAGCGGCGCCACCCGCGCCGCCATCCAGATCGTCCGCGTCCCCGGCGCCTGGGAGATTCCCTCCGCCGCCCGCACCCTCGCCGAGTCCCACAAGTACGACGCCATCATCACCCTCGGCGTCCTCCTCCGCGGCGAGACCGCCCACTACGAGGCCATCTACAACGAGGTAGCCCGCGGCATCGGCCAGTCTCAGCAGGAGACCGGCGTACCCCACGCCTTCGGCGTCCTCACCTGCGAATCTCTTGAACAGGCCCTCGATCGTGCCGGCCTCAAAGCCGGTAACAAGGGCTTCGAAGCTGCATCAGCCGCCATCGAAATGGCCTCCATCCAAAGAAAGCTGGCAAATCAATAATGGGAACCCGCCGCAAGTCTCGAGAACTCACCATGCAGATGCTCTTCCAGGGAGACCTCGGCAAGCAGACCCCCGACGAAGTCCGCAAGCTCTTCTGGACCTCCCGCGACGACGTCGACGACGAAACCCGAGGCTTTGCCGAAGACCTCTACCGCATCGCCACCACCCGCCAGCCCGAGATCGACGCCCTCATCGAAGCCCACGCGCAGAACTGGCGCATCGAGCGCATGGCCGTCGTCGATCGTAATCTCATCCGCGCCGCCGTAGCCGAAATGCTCGGCTACCCCACCACCCCCGGCCCCATCATCATCAACGAGTCCCTCGAAGTAGCCCGCCGCTATGCAGCCCCGGAATCCGTCCAGTTCTTGAACGGTGTTCTGGACGCCATCGCCCGCGATCTCCTCAACAAGCGACTCGGCTAGCTCCGCCTCAAAGATCACGCACGAAAAAAGCCCTCTCTTGCGAGAGGGCTTTTTCGTTGTCGAAGTACTTCGAATCAACCGCCAGTAGCTTTGCGCGGACGCTGCACCAGCAGATTCGGTATAACGACAGTTCCGTTCGTATCTGTTAGCTTCGGCGCGATTGGCGTTGTCAGTCCATCCTGGAAGCCCGCCGTGCCCTTGGTCAGAATATGCACCAGGTTATCCCCGGAGGTCCCAACATAGAACGTCGTATTGTCGGCACTGAACACACCGGCAACCGGCGCAACGGCTGTACCGGAAAGCTTCACACTCCCAAGCGTCCCAGCTCCACTCGCTGCCGGAGCATACTGCGGCACAACACCACCGCTACCCGTATATGTAACAAACGCCGTAGCCGAATCAGAAGTCGGAACGACACCCGTAATGGCAGTTGCTGTCACTCCGCTCAGTACGCTTGTCAGCACCGCCGTATTGCTGAAAGTCAGCCCAGCGGAGGGGCACGATCCAGTCGGAATCATCACCCGAAGATCGGTGAACGTTGCCGTAGGCGTGGTCGTAGCACCCAGCACATGCAGCCCGTCATTCGTAGCCGCCACGCGGTCCGACGTCGGCCCGGTCACGCCCGCATTCGGGTAGTAGACGTTGGTCGTCGTAGTTTGACCGTTCGTGGATGTCACCGTCGTCACCGGGCAGTAGCCACGCGCAGTCGTCGTAGCTCCGGCAAAGAAGGCACCGACACTTGGCGAAGTGATCGTCACATCCGTCGCTGTCACCGCGAGCGGGATGCTGACCCACCCCGTAAACACGGAGTGCACAATCAACTGGTTGCCGGTCGTGATGTAAACCGTCTGGCTATCCGGCGTAAATTGCGCCCGCGTCGCCACACCGCCGTAGGTGCTTTGAATCGCCCCAGCGCTGCTGTACAGATACACCAACTGCCGAATCGGGTCGCTGATAATGAGCGTATTGTTGTCTGGCGAAACCGCCAGCACTTGCCCGTTTACGGTCGTATCTTCGCGCGATAGTGCATTGCCCAGCGCGTTGAAGACCATCAACTCATTCGCGCTGCCCATGTAAATTGTCGATCCATCCTGCGAGATGACCATCGAGTTCGGCACATAAGGCAGTCGCACCGGCGCACCCTGCGCGGTCGTCGTAAAGTCCACCGGAACGATGTACTGCGACTGCGTACTTGCGATGTAAAGGATGGTGCTATTCGTGCCGGGCGACGTAACCGAAATTGGATTCGAGGCCACCGGCTTCCCGTTCCCAAACAACCCAATCTGATTAATCGGAGAAGGATTGCAGGTTGGCGGCTGGCAGAAAGCCGTAATCGCACCAGCACCTGGGAAGACAGGCGTCACCGATCCCGAACCAGCCGGAATCGTCGTGGGCGTCGTCGATTGATACGTCAAATTCACGCCGGTCAACGTCACTCCGTTCGTATCCTTGATCGTCGCCGTAATCGGCTGCGTGTTGTTCTGGTTCACAGTCACGCTCGTCGAATTCGTATTTGGAAGACTCAACTGAATCGAAGCTGGAGGACACGTCGAGAAGAAGCCCGCCGAGCTGCCGGCCTGCGACAGGAACGCGCTGATGATCGTCGAGCCCGGAGCGTGCGCCGTCGCCACACCGTTTTCGTCAATCGTCACAATCGACCCATCCTGCGGTGTGTAGCTCAGGTGTCCCGCAAGGCAGCTGATGTTCTGACGGGTCGCACCCGTTCCCGAAAACACACGGGCAACCAGTTGCCCCGTCACGCCTTGCGAAAGGCAAGACGTGCCGGAATAAGGCGATGCCGTTACCGTAGCCAATGCGGCCAGCGGGCAGCAGTTTGTTGTCGGATCATTCGTACAGTCAGTCGTTGGGCTACCAAGCACAACACTCGTGACCTGCGGATGCACAAACACGGGGAGCGGATTGCTGCTTCCACCATTCGCACTCGCCGTAATGTAGGCCGTACCGCTCTTATTCGTAGGAACACAAGTCGTGTAGTCCGGAATGCCGCCGCCCGTATTACGGTTCCACGTACCCGCGCAGAGACGTCCACTGGAGGGCACGATATCCGCAATCGTCATGTCCGTCGTCCCGTAGGTAAAGGCATTTACGCTGACGGAGTTACCTTTGCAGTCCGTGGCCGAAGGCGTGTTGATCAGCCCGATCTGGGCATAGTTCAACGAGACACCATAGATGCGAGGCTGTAGCGTGATGGTCGTCAACTGACCCACCTGCACACCGGAGTCGCCTCCGTCGCAATACACAACCACGCTCGTCTTGGAACAACCCGAAATGGAGATGCCGAAAGGAATCGTGAAAAGTAGCAGCACCACTAAAGTGAAAAACCGACGCATTGAACCTCCCCGTCCAACCGGAACGCAAGCTGAACGGTCATACCGCAACTGCTGAATATCCGAATCCATAGTGTAAAAGCTGCTCACACGGGAAGCAAATGACCGATCTGTGGTTAGAGTTTGGTTAGGCCAAAGATTAGACGTAACTCACACCACACCGACTACCAAATTCTTCGCATCGCGCCTACGGCATCTCGGTCGCAAACCACTGCAGCATCCTCTCGTTTCGATCGCGAATATGCTCCGGATCGCGGAAGCCATGTCCTTCATTCGGATACACCACAAGCTGCGTCTTCACCCCGGCAGCACGCAGCGCATGCCAGAATTCAAAGCTCTGCGGCGCAGGACACTCCCCATCACGGTCGCCCACAATTACCAGCGTCGGCGTCTTTACCTGCTTGATGTAATTAATCGCCGAGCTCTTCGCGTACACCGCTGGATCGTCATACACGGTCGCGCCAAAGAACGGCACCATCCATTGGTCAATCGAGTTCTCTCCGTAATAACTCAACCAATTCGAGATGCCTGCTCCCGCCACCGCCGCCTTGAAGCGCGTCGTCCGCGTTACGCCAAACATCGTCATAAACCCGCCATAGCTCCAACCTGTCAGCCCCTCACGGTTTTTGTCGATAGGCACTTTCTTCTCAATCACGTCCATACCCGCCAAGATGTCGCGCAGATCCCCGTAGCCGAAGTCCTTCATGTTCGCCTGGGTAAACTTCTCTCCCTGCCCATAGCTGCCCCGCGGATTCGGCGAGAAAACGAAGTAGCCCATCGCCGAAAACAGCGCACCACCCCCACCCCACGTCGATCCAACCGACGACGACGGCCCACCATGCACGCTCACAATCAGCGGATACTTCTTCGCGGGGTCATAGTCCGCGGGATACATCAGCCATCCCTGGACGTTGTATCCATCATTGGTCCACTCAATCGACTCGCCCTTACCCCAAACAGGCTTTGCCCCATCATTCAAGTGAGTCACCTGTTTCAACCCGTCCAGCGGCCCTGCCCACACCTCCGGAGCCTCGTTGAAAGAACTTCGAATCAACGCAAGATTCTCCCCATTGCTGCCCGAAATCGCCCCCTTGATCCCGCCCGAGCGTACAGATTGCTCCAACGTCAGATTCTCTTTCGCCGACTCCTTACCCGTCGCCAGGTCATAGATAAACAGGTGGTTCTTCCCGCGCACGTCTTCGTTGATGCCCATCGAAGAGTTGTTCTCCCACTTGAACCACACCGGCGTAGCCGCCCGCCCGGGCATCAGATTGTGTGGCTCTCCCCCTGTTGACGGCATCACGTAAATATCCCCACCCGTCGAACCCTGATCGCTCATCAGCCCGCCGATGAAACCAATCTTCGTGCCATCCGGCGACCAGCGCGGCACGGCCAGTTGCAAACCATGCAATGGCCCCGCGATCTTCATTGTATCCAGAATCGATTTCGGCTCTGCGCCTATCTGTTGCACATACAATTGCGCAATCCACCACGTATTCTCGCCCGGCGGATGTGCCGCCACATAGGCCATCTTCTTTGAGTCGGGCGACCAGTCATACTCATACACATGCAGCGTCGCAGGGGTTACCTGCGCGACAGCCCCGCTGGCCACATCCACCACCGCAACTCGCTGGATCTCAACACCATCCTCGCCAATCACGCCACTCCACGGCTTCATCGCCGCCAACGCACCCGCGCTACGCGTCGCATTCTCCACAAACAGAAATCCAATCTTGGTTCCATCGGGAGACCATGCACCTTCCTGCATCAGGCCTGTCACATGGGTCACCTGCTTCAACTCATTGCCAGCTAGAGTCCACACAAAGATCTGATCCTGCTGCCCACGCGCCCACGCCCCATCTTTTTCTTCGCAGCTCGAAACAAACGCCAGCTTCTTTCCATCCGGCGACCACACCGGCGAGCCCGCACCGCAGATTCCGCCCTTCCGGTTTGTGACGTCTTTATAGGTCTCGGGCGAAATCACCCGATCCCAGGAGGCATCCAGCATCGCTCCTGTCGGCGCCAATCCCGTAAGGTGCAACTCGCCACCACCTCGACCGCCCAGCACCCAGGCCACCGTCGTGCCATCCGGCGAAATCGCCGTAAAACCAGGGGTCTTCACCCGCTGCATCGCCTCCGTTACCTTCGCCAGTCGCGGATCGTGAGTTTTCATCGGCTCCATCGGAGCGGGCGTACCACTCTGCGCAGTCGCCAGGGAGCACAATCCGATAAAGCTCAGAGCTAGGCCATAACCGCGCCCCGAAGGATGCCGAACAAGAGGGAAGAGAGTAAATCGCATGAACGAAAGCCTAGCACGCACAAACCTCACCCTCAATTCCGCCACTCACAGGCAAAAATTCAATTTTCTTTGCCTCAAAGCGGCCTTTATTCACAGAAATTATTGACGCGAACCCGACAGATTGATATTGTTAGAAGGTTCCGCACGTATCCGGAGCGTTACGTCGGCTCACCCCGACGGGACTGCAGGGTGGAGAAATACCCGCGCAAGCTGAAAAATCAAGTCTGCGTTACACTGGATACAAGAGATTCACCGCAGGGTGCCTAGGTTCGTAATGGTCACCATTAAGTCTGCGGCCTTTCGCAATCGTGCCTGCGACACCCTCCCCCCGGCTGAAGTTCAAGCCGGATCCTATGGGACTGGGCTATGTGGGCCGGGACAGCGAAACGGAGTCGGCTCCTTCCTCTTTATTGAGTTTCGGACGCTCGGCCACCGTCGACTGTTTTCGTCTGACTTGTTGTACCGGTCTCCGGCACGTGTCGGTATGTGACGTTAAGCAGGAAAGATCTTCGCCCCGCACTCCGGGATGAGAGGCGCTTCAGCGTCCTCACATTTTGGCATGTACGGCAAATCGCGAAGCTCGACCTTCTTGCGTGCCTGTATCCGCCATCGAGTTTGTTTCAAAGGTTTTGCGCGATTTTCAAGGAGCTTCAGTGCCTACGTTCCATCAGCTCGTCAAGCAGGGCCGCACGCCCACTCGTTATAAGACCGCCAGCCCCGCGCTTCAGGCTTCGCCCCAGCGCCGTGGCGTCTGCACCCGCGTCTACACACAGACCCCGAAGAAGCCGAACTCGGCCCTCCGCAAGGTTGCTCGTGTACGCCTCACCAACGGAATCGAAGTCACCACCTACATTCCGGGCATCGGTCACAACCTGCAGGAGCACTCGATTGTGCTCATCCGCGGCGGCCGTGTGAAGGATCTCCCGGGTGTCCGTTACCACGTCGTTCGTGGCACGCTCGACTCCGTCGGCGTTGCCAACCGCAAGCAGAGCCGCTCCAAGTACGGCGCGAAGCGTCCCAAGGCTGCTGCTTCTAAATAGTTTGCTGTCCATTAGCTCGGCTCCGCGCAAGCGGACCGCATAAATTCAAGTCCAGCTCTTGAGAAGTTCACGGAGCTGGAGGAAGACGAGAAGAGAAAGCAATGCCGAGAAAAGGTTATATCGCGAAGCGTGAAGTTGCTGCAGACCCCGTCTACAACTCCACCTTGGTTACGAAGTTCGTCAACTCCATGATGTGGGGCGGCAAGAAGTCCACCGCTCAGGGCATCTTCTACACCGCTATGACCAACCTTGAGCAGAAGGGTGGCGACGAAGCCCTCAAGTTGTTCAAAAAGGCCATCGAGAACTGCAAGCCCCTTCTCGAGGTCAAGTCCCGCCGCGTTGGCGGTGCCAACTATCAAGTGCCGATCGAAGTCCTTCCCGAGCGCCGCACCTCGCTCGCTATCCGATGGCTCGTGACCTACGGCCGCGCCCGCGGCGAAAAGGGAATGGTCGAAAAGCTCACAGCTGAGCTGCTCGATGCCGCCAATGGCCGTGGCGCCGCGATGAAGAAGAAGGAAGATGTTCATCGGATGGCCGAAGCCAACAAGGCATTCGCCCACTACCGCTGGTAACGCAAAAGCTTTGTCTTTTGTTTTGGTTCTAAAACTTTTTATACCGCGAGTTCAGCTCGCAGAGTGAGAGACATACCGTGGCACGCACTATACCTCTGAATCGTTGCCGGAATATCGGAATCATGGCGCACATCGACGCCGGCAAGACGACGACGACCGAGCGCATTCTCTTCTATACGGGCATCACGCACCGTATCGGCGAAGTGCATGAGGGAACTGCGACCATGGACTGGATGGAGCAGGAGCAGGAGCGCGGCATCACCATCACCTCCGCTGCGACCACCTGCACCTGGAAGAACATCCGCATCAACATTATCGATACGCCGGGCCACGTAGATTTCACCGCAGAGGTCGAGCGTTCGCTCCGCGTTCTCGACGGCGCTGTCGCCTGCTTCGATGCCGTTGCCGGTGTTCAGCCCCAGTCCGAAACGGTCTGGCGCCAGGCCACCAAGTACCGCGTCCCCCGCATCTGCTTCATCAATAAAATGGACAAGGCTGGCGCGGACGCTGTCTACGCGACCTCAACCATTGTCGACCGTCTCGGCGCACGCGCCATCCCGATCAACATCCAGATCGGCGCGGAAGCCAAGTTCCTCGGTGTCGTCGATCTCGTCACCATGAAGGCCATCTATTGGCACGATGAGACGATGGGCGCTGAATACACCGTCGAAGAGATCCCAGCTGAACTGCTCGAGACGGCCAAGACCGC
>Ga0123336_10003409_pt1 | contig 13287 bp, 11 predicted proteins | sample SSSSmetaG_FD_96466 | JGI IMG/M metagenome (GOLD analysis project Ga0123336, IMG submission 96466) | Glacier valley bacterial and archeal communities from Borup Fiord, Nunavut, Canada, to study Microbial Dark Matter (Phase II) - ​SSSS metaG | ecosystem: Environmental > Aquatic > Freshwater > Ice... | reverse complement strand
TCAGAGGAGCTCGAGCGTTTCCATCACGCGCAGCATCTCGTCGCCGATGCCGACCAGCGACTCGCCCTGGTGCGCGATCTCCACGAGGTCGATGCGATGCTCGCTGCGCAAGAGGACTTCACGCGTGAAGGTCGTGTACGGAGCCTTCTGTCCCCTGATCTTGCGGCGCATCGCGTACGCGCGGCCCTGGGCGTTCCCGGTCGCCATCGGTACACGCCCCGCGACGAGCTCGGCGCCGGCGCTCTTCGCGTCGTCCTCGTACCGATCCATCACGTCGCGCCACGAATCGACGGGCGAGTCGGTCCGCTCGTAGATGGCGAACATGTACGCGTTCGGCGAGACGTACTCGATGAAGCGCCGCTCGCGCGCCGAGCTGGTGCGCCGGATGGTCCAGTTCTTCGGCCGCGAGAGGTGCACCGTGCCGCCGAGGATCGCGACGCCGATGTACTCCGGCAGCCCGCCTCGGGCGGCCTGGTCGAGCGGCGGGTACGGGACCTCGGCGGCGCCGGCGGCGGTTCCCATCGCGAGGTCGTCGTTCTTGTAGAACACCTGCCTCTCCGTCGCCGCGACGGGCGGGGCCTTGTCGTTGCCGCCGCCACAGCCGATCGCGAGCGCTGCCGCGAGCCCACCGAGAAGACCGAGGGGAAAGGAGTGAAGGTGCGGTCGCATGGGTCGATCACCAGCAGACGAGCGAGCCCGAGTACCCACACCCGGGCCGCTGGAGCATGGCATACGAAAGGCCCGTGAGGGCGCCGGTCACGAGCCCCGCCGCACTGGAAATGACCACGGTACCGCCCGTCTCCCAGTTGCCCGCGGCACGCCCCGCCGAGGTCACGACCGCGAGCACCAGCGGTATCCCGGCGTTGCCCACGAGCGAGCCGACGCTGAACTGTCCGTCGCTCCACTTGAGGGTATCGGTGAAGAACGTCGCCGCGCCCTGACCGAGCGCGGAGAACGCGAGGAACGAGTGCGACGAGAGCGTCGCGTAGTCCGAGCACGGCGCGACGAGCCCCTGGTTCGTGTCGTCGCAGCCGGGCCGGTGCCCCCTGATGGCGTCCTTCAGCGCGTACTCGTTGAGCAGCGTGAGCGACACGTTGGCCAGTGTCGGCGCGAGCACGGAGACGTGCCAGCGCGCCTTCCACCCCGCGGTGCTCTCCGGATCGGCGTAGAAGATGCGCGGCATGAGCGTGGTGGTGGCGATGGCCGAGACCATCGTGATGGCGGTAACGGTCTTCCAGCCATCGCTGCGCGACAGGTCGTCGGCCCGCGCATCATGCGAGCTCGCGCAAACGGCCCCCGCTGCGAGCGCGGTGGCGACGATGCGAAGAGGCCAGCTGCGTGGTGGCCGGTTGGTCGAGCGGAGGCGCATCAGGTCCTGTTCTGGGGGTCAGGGGGCCGCTGCTGCGGTGGCCACGGAGTGGGAGGAGCTGCGGGGCGGCCCTGGGCCGCTTCGCCGGATTGTTTGTACTCGGCCACGAACTCGGGGCCGAAGATGACACGGAAACGCTCGTTCTCTTCGTCGGCGAGGTCGCCGTGACGCTCACGATAGAGAGTCCAGCGGTCCTTGGCCGCTCGAAATGAACCGAAGAAGCGGCCGAGCACGCCTCTTTTCTGGAGGCGACGCCCGAGCGCCTGATCGATGGTTTCCGGCGAGAGCTCGTCGAGCAGCTGCTTGACGCCACGCATGACGCCGTTCAGGACCGCCACCTGGTGCATCGTGAGATCGACGAGGTCGGTCCGCACCGCGCGCACCGCATCGTCGCTCGGATCGCGCCAGTTGAACAGCCGGCGCGCGGCATCGCGCGGGACGCGCGGCAGCCGCGACGAGTGCGCCGGGGCATCGGGATCGCGCGCTTCGAAAGGGCGGAGCGCCATCTGCTGCTCGAACCGGTCGAGCCCCGCGAAGAGCGGCACGAGGCCGAGCAGCAGCTCGTCGATCCCCGACTTCAGCTTGCGCGCGAACGCAAACACCTCGGTCGCGTTCGCCAGCGGCGGCTGGTTCGCCACGTACCAGCGTGCGAGCTCCTGCAGCGCGAGCGCCGCGCCCGACTCGAGAGTGTGCGGGAGCGACGTGCCGCCGTGGCGTTCGAGCAGGACACGCACGCCGGGCTCCCGCTCGATGCCGCCGCACGCCTTCAGGATCTCGCGTACCAGCGCGGGGCGCTCGGCGAGCGGCGTCGCGTCGCAGACCTCGGCGACGGACATGACGAGGCCGTGCCGCGCGCCGATCAGCATCGCCCACGCCCGGGCGATGCGCAGCGTCGACGACGCGACGACCTGCGTTGCACCGCCGAACGATGGCGGCAAAGCCGCGGCCGCGACTGGCGCGACGCCCGAGCCCACCGCCGCGGACCCCGCGGACCCCGCCCCCGAGGCGGAGGCCAACGCGCTGCGCAGCGACGCCTGGTCGATGTAGTCGGAGAGCTTCGCTCCCAGCGGCAACGGCTGGCGCGGCTCGGGCGGTACGGCCGTGAGAAAATCCTCGATCTGCGAGGCGTCGGTCGACGGGATTTCGACGACGTTCACCTTGAGGATCCACTCGGCGATGCGGATCTCGCACATTCGATCGATCGCACCAGCGACCACCCAGCGATCGAACGGAAGCCGCTCACCGTTGACGAACGTGCCATTGGTGCTGCCCGAATCGCGCACGCAGATGCGGTCGTCACGGATGTCGAAGCTGGCGTGGAGACGGGAGACGCGCCCGTCCGCGAGGACGCAGTTCGCCACCGCGCCGTCGCGCCCGACGAGCACCGGACAGCGATCGAACGTCCGCGAGAAGTGGAGGTTCGATTGCGGTCCGTGAGCGGCTTGCACGGCGAGTCCGAGCCTCACGCGCGAACGTTGGACCAGTGACTCCGCGAACGCAAGGACGAGATGCGCGGCGCGGACGGCCTCGCTGCGGATCCGGCCGTACGTCGAACGGGCGACACGACGACCCGCGCGACCGGGTGGCCGGCGCAACCGGTCCGTGCGAGGCTCACCGGAGGCGGATGGGGAAAGGCAGCTTCCGTGCGCTCGTCACCGCCGGCGTGCTCGTGCCGATCATTATCGTGGCGGCGCTCCTGGTCCATCCGCGCACGCGCGCCATGTTCACGGCGTTCTTCGATCCCTTGCCCGAGCCCTCGCGCGATGCCGGCACGGTGTCGCTCCCTCCTCTGGTCGCCGCGAAGGGCCCCGAGTCCGCCGAGCTCCGGACCCTGCGCGAGGACGCCAGCGTCAGCACCGACGCGGGCGCGACCTCGGTGCGCCCGCGCCGCGCGCTCTTCGGCCTGAACGCCGACGGCGACATCCCCGCCCGCACCGAGCGCTACGCGCGCCCCTCCGGCCTGCACCGTCCGGAGATCATGGTCCGCGACGATGCGAGCATCGACCGGGCGGTGCAGCACCTCACCGCGGACACGAGCGCGCGCGATCGCTTCGTCGACGTCCTGCGGCGCACCGGCCGCTTTGCCCCCGAGATCGCGCGCATCCTGCGCGCCTGGAAGCTGTCGGAGGTGATGATCGCGGTCGTCTTCGTGGAGAGCGGCTTTCAACCCGCGGCGGCGTCGCCCGACGGCGCGATGGGCGCATGGCAGCTGACGCCTGACGTCGCGCACGTCTACGGCCTGTCGATCCTGCCCGCCTACGACGAGCGCCGCGGGATCACGAGCGGCACGGAGGCGGCGGCGCGCTACCTGGCAGATCTCCGCGAGCGCTTCGGCTCGTGGGAGCTCGCGCTCGTCGCCTATGCCATCGGCTACAAGCGCACGGGCGACGCCGTGACGAAGCTCGGGAGCACCGATTTCTGGGAGATCGCCGCGGAGCTGCCGCACGCCGCGACGGTTTACGTGGCGGAGGTGATGGGGACCGCGGTGCTGCTCGCCAACCTCGATCGCTTCGGGCTGGACACCGTCAAGCGCATGGATCCGGCGACGGTGAGCGACCTCGAGGTGGCGTCCGGAACCGCGCTCGCGCTCGTGTCCCGCGCGGCGGGCGTCGCGCTGCCCACGCTGAAGGAGCTGAACCCCGAGTACGGCGCGGAGGTGGTACCCGTGACCAGCTTCCCCATGGTGGTCCACGTCCCGGGCGGCGCGCTCGCGCGGGCCCGTGAGCTCCTGCCGCTCCTCGCCGAGGGCAAGGACGTCGACGCGTTCGTCGAGGCGGGCGCGCCGCCGGACGACGCCGGGAGCGGTGCGAAGCCCCCTGTCGTCCTGTCGCGCGGCGCCGACAAGCGAATGTTCTACCGGGTGAAGGAAGGCGATACCCTGGCGTCGCTCGCCCGCGAGTACGCCGAGCCCGTCGAGACGCTCGCGAGCGACAACGCCCTCGACTCCACCAGCAGCCTCCAGCCCGGTTCGATCCTGACCATCCGACTCGCCGACCTCGACAGCGGGGCTCCGTCCCCGCGACCGTTGAACGGCCCGCCCCCCCGAAATCGCAGGAAACCGGCGCGCTGATCCGGCCGATACGAAAGTGAACCATGCTCCTCGTCGAACCCCGGACCCTCATCGCCAAGCTGAATCCGACCTGCCGCCGCGCGTTCGAGCGTGCGGCCGGTAGCAGCGTGACCGCCCGCCAGCGGGAGGTGACGGTGGAGCACGTGTTGCTCGCGCTCCTCGACGAGCGGGAGAGCGACCTGGTCGCGCTGCTCGAGCACTACCGGGTCGACGCCACGCACGCGCGGGCGGCGCTGCAGAAGTACGTCGGCGAGCTGGCGGCGGGCAACAGCGGGCGACCGGTCTTCAGCCCCACCTTGTTCGAGTGGTTGCAGGATGCATGGGTCCAGGCGTCGGCGGAGCTGGGCGAGGCGGCGCTCCGGTCCAGTTCACTGCTGCTGCGGCTGCTCCTCGCGCCGCTGCGCTACACGGCCATCGATCTCCCGGGCTTCGAGGAGATCCCGCGCGACGAGCTACGGAAGACCCTCGGCACGCTGACCGCGGGCACGCCCGAAGCGAAGACGACCCCGCAGTTCACGAGCGCCGCAGCGGACGGATCGGGCGCGGGCGCAGGGGGCGCGCCCGCCGACAGCGCGCTGGCCCGCTTCGCGACGAACCTCACCGAGCGCGCCAGGGAGGGCAAGCTCGATCCGGTGTACGGCCGCGAGGCCGAGGTCCGCCAGATGGTCGACATCCTGTGTCGCCGCCGCAAGAACAACCCGATCCTGGTCGGCGAGCCGGGCGTCGGCAAGACCGCGCTGGTGGAAGGCCTGGCGCTCCGCATCGCCGAGGGCGACATCCCGGAGGCGCTGCAGAACACCCAGGTGGTGACGCTCGATCTCGGCATGCTGCAGGCCGGCGCCGGCGTGAAGGGCGAGTTCGAGCGACGACTGCAGGCGGTGATCGCCGAGGTCAAGGCCAGCCCGCGCCCCATCATCCTCTTCATCGACGAGGCGCACACCCTCATCGGCGCCGGCGGTCCGCAGGGCGGCGGGGACGCGGCGAACCTGCTGAAGCCGGCGCTGGCACGCGGCGAGCTGCGCACCATCGCCGCCACCACGTGGGCCGAGTACAAGCGCTACTTCGAGAAGGATCCGGCGCTGGAGCGGCGCTTCCAGCCGGTGAAGGTCGAGGAGCCCTCGGTCGAGGGCGCCATCGTCATGCTTCGCGGCGTCGCGCGCCGCCTCGAAGAGGCGCACGGCGTCATCATCCGCGACGAGGCGGTGCGCGCCGCGGTCACGCTCTCGAGCCGCTACATCACGGGCCGTCAGCTCCCCGACAAGGCGATCGATCTGCTCGATACGAGCGCGGCCCGGGTGCGCGTGCTGCGCGGCGCGCAGCCGAGCATCGTCGAGGACACGAAGGCCCGGCTCGCCGCGCTCGACTCGCAGCTCGCCGCGCTCGAACGCGATTTCTCGGCGGGTCTGCCGCTCGACGATCACGACAAGCGCCAGGCCGCGGCGATCGCCGCGCGCGAGGAGCTGCGCACCTCGCTGGTCGGCCTCGAGGAGCGGCTCGCCGTGCAGCGCGCGCTCGTGGCGGGCATCGAGCAGCACCGCAGCGACGCGAAGGAGGCCGAGGGCGACTCCGACCGGAAGGAGGCCTCGCGCCTTCGCTTGCGCGCCGAGCTCGAGAAGCTGCGCGACATCCCGGCGCCGGACCGCCTGATCCATGCCGACGTCGACGATGCGCTGGTGTCGAGCATCGTCGCCGACTGGACGGGGATCCCGGTCGGTCGCATGGTGAAGGACGACGTGGCGGCGATCCTCTCGATCGAGCAGCGCCTGGGCGAGCGCGTCCGCGGTCAGGATCCGGCGCTGGCAGTGATCGGCCGCGAGCTGCGCTCGGCGCGCTCGGGCCTGAAGGCGCCCGAGGTACCGCTCGGCGTGTTCCTGCTGGTGGGACCGAGCGGCGTAGGCAAGACGGAGACCGCGCTCGGGCTCGCGGATCTCCTGTTCGGCGGCGAGCGGTTCATCGTCACCATCAACATGAGCGAGCTGCAGGAGAAGCACAGCATCTCCAAGCTGATCGGCTCGCCGCCGGGCTACGTCGGCCATGGCGAGGGCGGCGCGCTCACCGAGGCCGTGCGGCAGCGCCCCTACTCGGTGGTCTTGCTGGACGAGGTCGAGAAGGCCGACCGCGAGGTGATGAACCTCTTCTACCAGGTGTTCGACAAGGGCACGCTCGCGGACGGGGAAGGCCGGGTCATCGATTTCTCCAACACGGTGATCGTGATGACCTCGAACCTCGCCACCGATCTGCTGACGCAGGCGGCGGATCCGTCGGGCCCGCTGCCCTCGCACGAAGATCTGGTGGCGCTCGTGAAGCCGCCGCTGAGCGCGTACTTCAAACCTGCGCTGCTGGCGCGCATGACGGTGGTGCCGTTCATCCCGATACGGCCCGCGGCGCTGCTCGGCATCGTGCAGAAGAAGCTCGGCCAGGTGGTGGGCCGCGCGCGCGAGGCGCACGATCTGGAGCTGGTGATCGAGCCGGCGGTGCCGGAGGCGATCGCGGCGCGCTGCCGCGAGGTGGAGAGCGGCGCGCGCAACATCGACCACATCCTGCGCGGCACCATCCTGCCGCTGGTCTCGACCGCGATCCTGCTTAACATCGCCGACGGCTCGGCGAACGTGCGAATGCGGCTGGGCGTCGACGCCGCCTCGGGTGAGTTCACGTGCAGCTCGGAAGGAGCGGCGGGAGCATGAGGCGCGCACGGATCGCCGTCGGGATGGCCGCGCTGGTGCTGGGGGCGTGCGGCGAGACGCTGCCGGTCGCGAAGGCGCCCGAGAAGTGCCCGGTGCAGAGCATCACGGTGTCGGTGCTCTCCTCGCCGGTCATCAACCGCACCGAGGCGGGGGAGCCGCGCCCGGTGGTGGTGCGGCTCTACCAGCTGAAGGCCGACGCGCGGCTCTACAACGCTTCGTTCGAGAAGATCTGGAAGGAGGACAAGGCCACGCTCGCCGACGATCTCGTCTCGTCGCAGGAGGTCGAGGTCTACCCGGGCACCCGCACCGACGTGAAGTTCGAGCGCCCGCCGACCGTGAACCACGTGGCGGGCGTCGCGCTGTTCTCGAACCCCGCCGGCAAGGCGTGGTTCGCGAGCCTGGATCTGCCGCCGGTACCGGAGCCGGGCAAGTGCGGGGCGGCGTGCCCGCCCGGGGACGAGGACTGCGAGAGCGCGAACGTGCTCACGCCGCACTTCGTCTACTACGTCGATGGCAGCAAGATCGACGATGGCGTGGAGCACCTGGACGACTACCCGGCGCAGGGCCGGATGAAGGCGAAGAAGTAGCAAGAATCGCGCAACCGCAGGGGATGACGGCCGAATGGCGCGCATGACCCTCACGATGCTGGTTGTCCCACTCGCGCTCGCCTTCGTTGGCTACTTTGTCTGGCTCCAGAAGAAGCGCATGGCCTCCGCGCTCGCCGGCAGCACCGAGTACACCGTCGGATCCATCGCGCAGCGGCTCGGGCTGAACGTGGTGGAGGGCGATTCCAACCTCAATTTCCTCTACCTGATGCAGCCGCCCGGGGACGACGCCTTCGGCGAGTTCGAGCGCCGCGTTCGCATGGTCGGCGCGCCGTACGGCCGTCACACCGAGCTCTCGTTCGCCGACGGCGTCACGGTCGCGAAGGATGCGCTCAACCTGCTGATCACGCGCGAGGCCATCCATCACTACCGGGCGGCGCTCACGATGTCCCTCAACGCGAACGTTGCCCCGTTCGAGCTCACGCTCCGCACGCCGAACGAGTACCTCCGCCCACGCTGCGCGATCACCGGCAGTCCGGGCGTTCGCGAGGCCTCGCTCGGCAACCCCACGTGGGACGCGCAGTTCCGGCTGGCCGCGCTCGACCCGCGCGTCGGGCCCGTGATTGCCCATGCGGTCTCGGGTCTCGCCCATCACCTCTTCGTGCACGTCCACGCGCATGACGGCCGCCTCGAGATGTACATCACGCGCATGGGCCTGCCCTACGTCGCGCACGCCGCCGAGGAGTACCTGCTCGCCCTCGAGACCATAGCCTGCGCGCTCGAAGGTCGATCCGCTCCGGTTCGCGCCGACGTCACGCTCGCGGGGGCCGCATGAACGATCTCGTCCCGATCCCGTGCGCGCGCTGCGGCGCGGCGATGGCGGCCGATCAGCCGGGGTACCTGCATAGCGCACCGGTCGCCATCTGCCGGTTCTGCGGCAGCTCCGAGACGCTTCCGCCGGAGCAGGGTGAGCGCATCCGCTTCCTGCGCCTGCGGCTCGTGCAGCTGCGGCGCGCGGCCGAGGCGGTCGAGGCACCGGCCCGGAGCCTCGCGCAGATCCGGAAGAGCTGGGGCTCGTACTTGCCCTGCCTGCTCATTCCGGCTGCGCTGCCCTTGCTCTCGGGCTCCGTCACGCAAACCGTGGAATGGGCCTTCGCGCAGGCCGCGAAGAATCCGTCCCCCGGCGCGCTCGTCTCGCTGGTTGGCAATCTCTTGCCTGTCCTCCTCGTGCCGGCCGTCGCCGCTGGGGTCATCGTGGGATATCTGATGATGATTCGCGCCTTCGATCGCGCGGTGCGCCCGTTGCTCATGGCGAAGCCGCCGCTGGCGCCGAATGGTCACGCGCGCTGTCGGACGTGTGGCGGCGAGCTCGCCATCACGCCGGCGCCGAGCGTGACCTGCTCCTACTGCAACGCGTCCAACTTGCTGGGCGCGGAGCTGACCACGAAGCGCGCGGAGCTGCTGGAGCGCGAGGCCAACGTGTACCGCGAGCGCGGGCAGGCGTTCAGCAAGGCGATCGGCGAGCCGTTCAAGGCACCGGCGCAGGTGTTCTTTGCGGCGGCGGCGGTCGCCGCGGTGGGCACGTTGGCCATCGGCGCCCTCGGCAGCGTGGCCCTGGTGATCCTCACGCGCTGAGTCGACGAGAGGCGGGTGACCGCCGTCCAGGGGACGACGGTCGCTCGCTCCCGCCGCGGGCGCTCACTCCTTGTCGAGCTTGCCGACCAGGCTCAGCGTGAAGAACGCGCCCATGTACTTGAAGTGCGGGCGCACCTTCATGTCGATCTTGTACCAGCCGGCGTCGCCCGGCACGTCGCTGACGGTGATCTGCGCCTGACGGAGCGGGCGCTTTCCGCGCACCGCCGCGGTGGGCGACTCCATGTCGGCCACGTACTGACGAATCCACTCGTTGAGCTCCGACTCGAGGTCGCCGCGCTCCTTCGAGGTGCCGATCTGCTCGCGCTGGATGACCTTCAGATAGTGGGCGATCCGGCAGGCCACGAACATGTACGGCAGCTGCGTGCCGAGCTTGTAGTTGAGCTCGGCCTCCTTGCCTTCGACGGACTGACCGAACGTCTTCGGCTTCTGCACGCTGTTGGCCGAGAAGTACGCCGCGTTGTCGGAGTCCTTCCGGTAGGTCAGCGCGATGAAGCCCTGCTCGCTGAGCTCGTACTCGCGGCGCTCGGTGATGAGCACCTCGGTCGGGATCTTCAGCTGGTCGGCGCCCATGGCCGAGTACTGGTGCAGCGGCAGGTTGTCGACCGTGCCACCGGCCTGCGGGCCGATGATGTTCGGGCACCAGCGATACTTGGCAAAGCTGTCGGCGAGGCGCGTCGCAAATGCGTACGTGCTGTTGCCCCAGAGGTACGATTCGTGACTGCCCTCGACAGTCTCCTCGTAGTTGAACATCTTCACCGGCACGGTGGTGGGACCGTACGGCAGTCGGAGCAGGAACTTCGGGCAGAGCAGGCCGACGTAGCGTGAGTCCTCGGACTCGCGGAAGGCCTGCCACTTCGTGTACTGCGGCCCCTCGAACACCGAGTCGAGATCCTTGAGGTTGGGGAGATTCAGGAAGTCCTTCGAGCCGAAGAACTGCGGACCGGCCGCCGCAAAGAACGGCGCGTGCGACATGGCCGCGACGGCGGCGGTCTTCTGCAAGAGCGCGACGTCCTGCGGGCCAGGTCCCATCTCGTAGTTCGAGAACACGGCGCCGTAGGGCTTGCCGCCGAACTGCCCGTATTCTGCCGAATACACGATCTTGTAGAGGCCGCTCTTCGTGATCTCGGGCGCGTCCTCGAAGTCGGTGAGGAGATCGCCCTTCGAGCAATTGAGCAGCTCGACCTTGATGTTCTCGCGGAAGTCGGTGCGGTCGACGACGAACTTCAGACCGCGCCACGCCGACTCGAGCTTCTGGTACTCGGTGTGGTGGATGATCTGATCGACCTGCTTCGAGATCTTCTTGTCGAGCTCGGCGATCATCGCGTCGACGAAGGCGCGGTCGATCTTCTCCGACGCGTTTTTCGGGACCAGCAGCTCCGCGACGAGCGCCTGCACGCCGCGCCTGGCCACGGCATAGCCGTCGTCGCCCGCGGGTAGCTTCGTCTCGTTGAGGATCTCGTCGAGCAGGGACCCCTCGGCTTGAACGGCTGCCGCCGCCGGCGCGCCTGCGCCCTTCGCTTCTTCTGCCGCCATGCTCAGCCTTCTTCCTTGGTAGCGAGCCCGAGCTCGGCGATCAGCTTCTCACGCGCGCCGGCGTCGCCGAGCAGCGCCTGCAGTTTCTTCCGGAACGCCGGCACGTTGCCGAGCGGGCTCTTGAGAGCGGTAAGGGCCGCGCGCAGCTCGAGGAGCTGCCTCAGCTCGGGCACCTGCTCGGCGATGGCGTCGGGGGCGAAGTCGGAGAGCTTCTTGAACTTCAGCTTGACCGCGAGGTCACCGGCATCCTTGTCGTCGACGAGCGCGTTCGGCACGCCGAGCTCGAGGGTCAGGTTGTGCTCACCGAGCACCTGCTGGAAGTTGTCCTTGTCGACGTTGACGGGCTTCCGCTCCTCGAGCGGGCGGTCGTCCGCGTGACCGGTGTAGTCGCCGATGAAGAGCATCTTGAGCGGCAGCTCCACCTCGGCCTGGCGATCGCCCGTGGCGGGCTTGTAGGTGATGTTGACGCGCTCCTTCGGAGCTACGGATTGATCGTCGGCCATGTCGGATTCTCCTGATTCGGTCGCTTCGCCGGGGCGCTATCGCGCGGCGATGATGTCACGCGCGGGAGCGTAGAGCGGCGTGGGGATCGAGCGCCAGCAGTCTTCGAAAAAGCGAAAACTCCTTTTGCTCGTGGCCGTCCTGGTCGGCCGCTCCGGGCTTGCGGTTGCGTGCAAGCTGCCGGAGGACCTTCAAGAATCCGCCGAGCGCCTCGGCCGAGAGGGCGGGCTCCCACTGCTCGAGGGTGGCGTCGACCTGCAGGATCAGCCGTTCGTAGAGCGCGTACGCGACGTCCAGCCGGTCTTTGATCTGGGCTTGCCGCGCCACGGCGAGGTGCGCGCGGAAGCGGGAGCGCGGGCTCACGAGCTGCTCGGCCTCGGCGAGGGTCGTCGCGAACGCCTCGTCGGGGGAGCCGTTGGCGAGGCGTTCGTCGAGCGCGGCGAGCAGGGTCGCGTCGTCCTCCGACGGGTGGGCCCCGCCAGGGCGCGCCGCGCCGTTGCCGCCGCCCTTCGTGAAGCGGGCTTGCTCGGCGGCGAGCCAGTCCACGGTCTCGGGCGAAGCGAAGGGCGTGCCGTTGGAGAACGCGAGGGACGTGAGGCCGGGGACGCGCTCGACGAGCGCGGCGATCTCGCGGCCGACCGCCAGCCGCGCGGCGCGGAACTCCGGGCCCTTCTGCTCGAGGGCCAGCGCCGTCATGCGGTGCGGGTCGAGCCAGAGGATGTGGGTGGCGGCCATGTCCTCGGCGGCCTCGATGAGCGCGTCCCACTGCCCGTTGGCCTGCAGGTTCGCGAGCAGCTCGCGGTCCGCCCCCTTCGGGGCGCGAAGCGGGGTCTTCTGACCTTCGGCCTCCGGCGCGCGCTCCACGGTGAGCCACGCGGCAAATCGCAGGATGCGGTACGGCCACCCGGCCGCAGGCGCGACGCGACGCGCATGGTGCGCGAGCGTGAACAGCGGATCGCGAAGCGCGCGCGCCGCGTCCTGCGTCTGCTCGAGGCCCGCAAGGGACGCGGCATCGACGGTGACGGCGGCGATGCTGGCGGCGGTGCTGGCGGCGATGCTGGCGGCGATGATGGGCGGAGGTCCGGCCGAAACGGCGGGGGCGCCGTCGGTGAGGAAGGGCGGGACGGAGGGAGCGGCCGCGGAGGCCAACGGCGGGGGCGGCGGCGGCGCGGCCTCGGCGAGCGCGCGCAGCTTCTCGCGCAGCGCAGCGCGAAGGGACCCGATGCCCGGGTCGGCGTCCTTCAGGTTCTCGGTGAAGAACGCGGCCAGCTCGGCGATCCGCGGCTCGAGGCTGCGCGCCACCTCGAGATCCGCGCCGTCGACGGGCAGGGCCGCGACGCGACGCGCGAGCACCCCCCAGAGCCACTCCACCTGGCCGGCGCGGGCCCGGAGGCGATTGGCCGGCGGAAACAGCGTCGGCCAGAAGGACCGCGTCAGCGTCGCGTACGACGCCAGGCCGAGCCTGATCCCGTTCCAGCCCCCCGTGAACGCGTGCGCGGCGACCAGCCAGCCCATGACGCGCAGATCCTTCGACTTCTCGCGCAGGGTGCGCTCGCTCTCGGCGAGGACGTAGTGCCAGTCCGGCAGCTGCCCCGCGAGCGACGTCATCTTGTCGATCTCGGCGAGCAGCTTCTCGAAGTCGGGGTCGTAGCTGAGGTCGGCGCCCGCGGGTTGCGCATCGGTGATCGGCGCGATAAGGCGCGGATCCGGCTCGTACTGCGCTGTCGTCCCGACCTCGTTCATGGCGTCGACACCTCCACGCTTCGCTGCTCCCCGAAGGCACACCGGTTTTACGCCTTCGCGATGCCGATTGCAGCGTCGGCGAACGGATGACAGCGGATCTCGCGCCGGGCAGTGCGCTCGACGACCGTCAGGCAGCGCTCTCGTCGGTGCTCGAAAGGGTATGCAAGCCAAGGAGACGCGGTCTTG
>Ga0123336_10003406_pt1 | contig 13294 bp, 9 predicted proteins | sample SSSSmetaG_FD_96466 | JGI IMG/M metagenome (GOLD analysis project Ga0123336, IMG submission 96466) | Glacier valley bacterial and archeal communities from Borup Fiord, Nunavut, Canada, to study Microbial Dark Matter (Phase II) - ​SSSS metaG | ecosystem: Environmental > Aquatic > Freshwater > Ice... | reverse complement strand
TACTTGACGCAGTTCCTCGAGCGCGTGAACGCGCTCGGCGCCGGCATCAGCCGCGACTTCCTTGTTCCCGTAGCGCCCTGAGATCGCTCGGCCGGAACCCGGCCGAGACACTGAAAGCCCCTCGCATGTCGATCCACGTCGCGCTCAACCACATCACCCATTACCGCTACGACCGGCCGGTGATGCTCGGGCCGCAGACCGTGCGCCTGCGTCCTGCGCCGCACTCGCGCACGCGCATCCTCAGCTACTCGATGAAGGTCGAGCCGAGCAATCACTTCATCAACTGGCAGCAGGATCCCCAGGCGAACTACCTCGCGCGCCTCGTCTTTCCCGAGCGCACCAGCCACTTCCGGGTCGAGGTCGATCTCGTCGCCGAGATGGCGGTCTTCAACCCGTTCGACTTCTTCCTCGAGCCGAGCGCCGAGACATTTCCCTTCACCTACGAGCCGGAGCTGCTCGTCGAGCTCGCGCCCTACCTGCGCAAGGCGCCCGCGACGCCGCTCTTCGCCGAATATCTCGCGCGCATCGATCGCACCAAGCGATCGACCAGCACCTTCCTGGTCGACATCAACCAGGGCCTGCAGAAGGACATCGCCTACCTGATCCGCATGGAGCACGGCGTGCAGACGCCCGAGCTCACGCTCACGAACGCGAGCGGCTCGTGCCGCGACAGCGCCTGGCTGCTCGTGCAGCTGCTGCGCCACCTCGGCCTGGCGACGCGTTTCGTCTCGGGCTACCTGATCCAGCTCAAGAGCGACGTCAAGTCGCTCGACGGCCCGAGCGGCACCGAGGTCGACTTCACCGACCTGCACGCGTGGTGCGAGGTCTATCTTCCCGGCGCCGGCTGGATCGGCCTCGACCCGACGTCCGGCCTCTACGCCGGCGAGGGCCACATCCCGCTCGCGTGTTCACCCGAGCCGTCGTCGGCGGCGCCGATCAGCGGCGAGCTCGAGGCCTGCGAGACGACCTTCGAGCACCACATGTCGGTGCAGCGCGTCTGGGAAGCGCCGCGCGTGACGATGCCGTACACCGAGCTGCAGTGGGGCGCGGTCGACGAGCTCGGCAAGCAGGTCGACGCCGATCTGCGCCGCATGGACGTCCGCCTCACGCAAGGCGGCGAGCCGACCTTCGTCTCGGTCGACGACCGCGAAGGCGGCGAATGGAACACCGAAGCCATGGGCCCGACCAAGCGCGGCCTCAGCGCCGAGCTGATGGAGCGGCTGCGCAAGCACTATGGCGCCGGCGGGCTGGTCCATTTCGGCCAGGGCAAGTGGTATCCGGGCGAGCAGCTGCCGCGCTGGTCGCTCAACCTCTTCTGGCGCCGCGACGGCGTGCCGATCTGGCACGACGACGCGCTCATCGCCAACGAGCGCGACGACCAGGGCGCGACCGCGGCCCACGCGCGCGAGTTCCTGCGCCGCCTGGCCATGAGCCTGGGCGTCGACCGCCGTCACGTGTTCGCGGCCTACGAGGACGTCGGCTACTGGCTGTGGCGCGAAGGCAAGCTCGCGATCAACGTCGAGCCTGGCGACGCCAAGCTCGCCGACCGCGCCGAGCGCGACCGCCTGCGCCACGTCTTCGCGCGTGGCCTCGGCGAGCCGGTCGGCTATGCGCTGCCGATCGCCCGCGACGAGCGCGACGACCACCGCTGGCGCTCGTCGCCGTGGTACCTGCGCGGCGACCACTGCTACCTGATCCAGGGCGACTCGCCCGTCGGCTACCGGCTGCCGCTCGATTCGCTGCCGTGGGTGCGCCCGGCCGACATGCCGTGGATTTATCCGCCCGACCCGAACGAGGACGCCGCTCCGCTCGCCGTCGAGGGCATCGGCGATGATTCTTCGGGCCCCGGCTGGCACTCGCTCGACGAGGCCGGTCGCCCTGACTCGCAGGCGCACGAGACGCCGGCCGGCACGCACGACATCGAAGGCCTCGAGGCCGAAGAGCCCATGCCGCACGCGCCGCTCGCGGCCGACCAGTCGGCGGGCTTCGTCGTGCGCACCGCGATCAGCGCCGAAGCGCGCCACGGCCGTCTCTACGTCTTCATGCCGCCGACGTCGTCGCTCGACGACTATCTCTCGCTTGTCGCCGCGGTCGAGAAGACTGCGCGCGCACTGCGCCGGCCGGTGGTGCTCGAAGGCTACGAGCCGCCGAAGGATCCGCGCCTCGTCGTCCTGCGCGTCACGCCGGATCCGGGCGTGATCGAGGTCAACATCCATCCGGCGTCGAGCTGGAGCGAGCTCGTCGACCAGACGACGCAGCTCTACGCCGCCGCGCGCGAGACGCGCCTGACGACCGAGAAGTTCATGCTCGACGGCCGCCACACCGGCACCGGCGGCGGCAACCACTTCGTGCTCGGTGGTGCGAAGCCGGCCGACTCGCCGTTCCTGCGCCGGCCCGACCTGCTCGCCAGCATGATCGGCTACTGGCACAACCATCCGGCGCTCAGCTATCTGTTCTCGGGCATGTTCGTCGGCCCGACGAGCCAGGCGCCGCGCATCGACGAAGCGAGGAACGATTCGGTCTACGAGATCGAGATCGCGTTCGCCGAGCTGGCGCGCGTGACCGAAGCGGAGGCCGGCAAGACGCCGCCGTGGCTGATCGATCGCCTCCTGCGCAACCTGCTCACCGACGTCACCGGCAACACCCACCGCGCCGAGTTCTGCATCGACAAGCTCTACTCTCCCGACGGACCGACCGGCCGTCTCGGCCTGCTCGAGATGCGCGCCTTCGAGATGCCGCCGCATGCGCGCATGAGCCTGGTCCAGCAGCTCCTGATGCGCTCGCTCGTCGCGCGCTTCTGGGCCGCGCCGTACAAGCCGGCGAAGCTGGCACGCTGGGGTACCGAGCTGCACGACCGCTTCATGCTGCCGCACTTCATCTGGAAGGATCTCGACGACGTCGTGGGCGAGCTGAACGACGCCGGCTATCCGTTCCAGCTCGACTGGTTCGCGGCGCACCGCGACTTCCGCTTCCCGTTGCTCGGCGACTTCTCCGCCGCCGGTGTCTCGGTCGAGCTGCGCATGGCGCTCGAGCCGTGGCACGTGCTCGGCGAAGAGAGCGGCGTCGGCGGCATGGCGCGCTACGTCGACTCTACGGTCGAGCGGATCGAGCTGCTCGTCAGCGGCCTGGTCGGCGATCGGCACATCCTCACCTGCAACGGCCGGCGCCTGCCGCTGCAACCGACGGGCACGGCGGGCGAGTACGTCGCCGCCGTGCGCTACCGCGCGTGGACGGCGCCGTCGTCGCTGCATCCGACGATCCAGGCGCACGTGCCGCTGGTCGTCGATCTCGTCGACACCTGGATGAACCGCTCGCTCGGCGGCTGCCAATACCACGTCGCCCATCCCGGCGGCATCAACTACACGACCTTCCCGGTCAACGCGCTCGAAGCCGAAGCGCGTCGCCTCGGCCGGTTCTTCCGCACCGGCCACACGCCGGGGACGTTCATCGTGCCGGCGGAATCGGCCAACCCGGACTTTCCGCACACCCTCGATCTGCGCCGGGCACCGGCAGCGCGGTAAGTTCGTTCGATGCTGGATCAACTCCTCGCCGGCTACGCGGCGCCAGAGGGACGCTTCGACGAGCTCCTCTCGGGGCCCGGCCGTCCGCGTGCGCACTGGGATGCGTTCGTGCGCGCGCTCGCCGAGCGTAGCGAGCGCGAGGTGAGCGACACGCTCTCGCTCACCGAGCGGCAGATCCGCGAGCACGGCATCACGTACAACGTCTATGCCGACGCGCAGGGCGCGCACCGGCCGTGGGAGGTCGATCCGATCCCGCTCGTGCTGCCGCCCGAGGAGTGGGAGACGATCGCCGCCGGCATCGAGCAGCGCGCCGACCTGCTCAACCGCGTCCTCGGCGATCTCTACGGTCCGCAGACGCTGCTCAAGGACGGCACGATCCCGCCGTCGGTGATCTTCGGCCACCGCGGCTTCCTCGCCGCGGCCGAAGGACTGCGCCCGGCCGGCGGTCGCCACTTGCTGCAGTACGCCGCCGACCTCGCGCGCTCGCCCGACGGTCGCTGGTGGGTCGTCAACGACCGGACGCAGGCGCCCTCGGGATCCGGCTACGCGCTCGAGAACCGGCTCGTCGTCTCGCGCGTCTTCCCGCAGATGTTCCGCGACCTGCACGTGCAGCACCTCGCGACCTTCTTCGACGCCCTGCGTGCGTCGCTGCTGCACTGGGCGCCGCGCGGTGATGGACCGACGCGCATCGTGCTGCTCACGCCGGGGCCGTACAACGAGACCTATTTCGAGCACGCGCTGCTCGCGCGCTATCTCGGCTTCGCGCTGGTCGAGGGCAGCGACCTCGCCGTGCGCGACGACCGCGTCTGGCTGAAGACCATCGACGGCCTGCAGCGCGTCCACGCCATCGTTCGCCGCCAGGACGACGACTACTGCGATCCGCTCGAGCTGCGCTCCGACTCAGCCCTCGGCGTCGCCGGCCTCACCGACTGCGCGCGGCGCGGCAACGTGCTGCTCGCCAACGCGCTCGGCTCCGGCGTGCTCGAGTCGGGCGCGCTGCTCGGCTTCCTGCCGCAGCTCAGCAAGAAGCTGCTCGGCGAGCCGCTCTTGCTGCCGTCGATCGCGACCTGGTGGCTGGGCGAGCCGGCGGCGTTCGAGGACGCATGGCGGCGGCCCGACCGCCTTCTCGTCAAGCCGATCGAGCGCTCGCCGAACGAGCCGTCGATCGCGCTCGGCCCGTTCTCGCCGGCCGAGCGCGAGGCGCTCAGGCTGCGCATCTCCGAGCGGCCGCAGCACTACATCGCGCAGGAGTGGGTGCGCGTCTCGCAGGCGCCTGTCCTCGAAGGCACGACGATTGGCGCGCTCGCGGCACGCACCATCGGCCTGCGCGTCTTCGCCGTCGCGACGCCGAGCGGCTGGCGCGTCATGCCCGGCGGGCTGACGCGCGTCGCCGGCGACGACGACGCGCCGACGATCGCGATGCAGCGCGGCGGCCGGTCGAAGGACACCTGGGTGCTGTCGGAAGGACCGGTCAACGCCGAGTTCTCTCTGCTGTCGACGACCGTCAGCGCCGCCGACCTGGTCAACGCCGAAGCGACGCTGCCGTCGCGCGCGGCCGAGAGCCTCTTCTGGTTCGGCCGCTACGGCGAGCGTTGCGACGCGACCGCGCGGCTGCTGCGCGTCGCCATCGGCCAGGTGCTCGACGACAGCCGCGCCCACCTCGGCGTCGCGCCGGCGTGGACGCTGGCCGAGAAGCTCGGCATCGTCGAAGCCGGTCGCAGCCAGGCGCGCGCGCTCCGGCGCGCCGCGACGCACGCCGACGGCGCGCTCGCGCAGCGCCTCGGCAGCCTCTCGCGCGTTGCCTTCAGCCTGCGCGACCGGATGTCGGTCGACCACTGGCGCACGCTCAACCGGCTGATCGCCGATCCGGCGCTGCAGCGCGAGCCGGCGCTGCCGATGACGCTGGTCTGGCTCGACCGCGCGATCACGTCGATGATGACGCTCTCCGGCTTCGTCCTCGACGGCATGACGCGCGGCATCGGCTGGCGCTTCGTCTCGATGGGCCGGCGCGTCGAGCGGCTGTCGACGATGTGCGCCGCGCTGCAGGTGGCGATCGACGAAGGCCGCACCCACGAGCTCGACTGGCTCCTCGAGCTCGGCGATTCGAGCGTCACTTATCGGTCGCGCTATCTCGCCGCGCCCGAGTGGCTGCCGGTGCTCGACATGGTCGTGCGCGACGAATCGAATCCGCGCTCGATCGCGTTCCAGGTCAAGGGGCTCGGCGACTTCATCGCGCGCCTGGAAGCGACGCACGGCGCGTTCGCGACCGTCACGCTCGCACCGGCCCGCGCCGCGCTCGAGGCCTTGACGACGGACGACCTGTGCCCGGAGAGCGAGATGCTCGCCGAGACGCTCGAGCGGCTGCAGCGCGCCGCCTACGCGGTCTCGGACGCGGTCTCGCTCAAGTTCTTCTCGCATGGCGTGCCGCGCAGCGTGCTGTCTCCTGCGGCATGACACTCGCCGCATGAAGGACCGCTACACCGTCGAGCACGAGACGCGCTACGCCTACCGCGTGCCGGTCTCGCAGTCGTGGCAGCTCGCCCGTCTGACGCCGAAGAATCTCGCTTGGCAGAAGGTGCTCGCGCACAAGCTCGTGATCGAGCCGAAGCCCGACGAGCGGCGCGAGGCACGCGACGCGTTCGGCAACGGCGTCACCCACTTCGCCATGCACGGCCCGCATCCGCTGCTGCGCGTGCTGATGTCGTGCGACGTCGAGGTCTCCGACCGGCCCGATCCGTCGCGCGTCGTCGCGGGCAGCTGGGAGTCGGTGCGCGACGCGCTCGTCGAGACGCCGACGCAGGATGGCCTGCACGCCGTGCGCATGCTCGAGCCGACCGCGCTCGTGCCATGGTCGGACGCTGCGCGCGCCTACGCCGAGCCGAGCTTTCCCGCCGGCCGCGATTGGCTCGACGCGACCACCGACCTGATGCACCGGATCCACCGCGAGTTCGAGTTCGACGCCGACGCAACGACGGTGACGACCTCGGTCGACGAGGTGCTCGAGCTGCGCGGCGGCGTCTGCCAGGACTTCGCCCACCTCATGCTCGCCTGCCTGCGCACCCGGCGCCTGCCCGCGCGCTATGTCTCGGGTTACCTGCTCACCGATCCGCCGCCGGGTGGAAAGCGACTGCTTGGCAGCGACGCGTCGCACGCGTGGGTCGCCGCGTATTCATCGCAGCACGGCTGGGTCGAGTTCGATCCCACCAACGACCATCTCGCCGACCGCCGCTACATCACGCTGGCCAGCGGCGGCGACTTCGCCGACGTCGTGCCGCTGCGCGGCGTGATCCTCGGCGGGCGCGGGCAGAAGATGAGCGTCGGCGTGAGCGTCATCCCCCACTAGCCTCGCCCCCGTCGGCGGGTGCGTCGTCCCCCACGCGCCCCGGCCTTGGCGGGATGGCCGGCGCGACCCGGTCTCGGGACACTGGCGGCCTCGCATTCGCAGGCACGCCATGAAGAACACAACGCATCCGATCGGCCCGGGCTGGTTCGACTCGAGCCTGGACCTGCGCTCGGGTCTCGACGTCGTGGAAGCCGAGCCCGCCGACCTCGACCTGCCGTCGTGGATCGAGGCCTTCCTCGCAGGCGTGGCGTCTCAGCCGCGCGCGGCGCGCGTCGCCTCGCCGAGGGTGATGACGGCCATCGCGTAGTAGCTCGACCAGTTGTAGCGCGTGATCGCGTAGAAGTTGGTCGTGCCGGCGACGTAGGTCGGCGCCGCGTCGCCGTTCTGCAGCTCGACGAGAGCGAGCAGGCTGTCGCAGGCCAGCGCATCGTCGCCGAGCCGTGCGCCGTGCGCGACGAGGTCGGCGGCGGTGAAGGTCGGCACGATGTCGGGCGCGAGCAGGGTGGCGCGCTCGCTGGTCTCGATCGGAGGTGCGATGTCGAAACGCGTCGCGAGACCGCGCTTCCAGCCGAACTCGGCGAGGTAGTTGGCGACGCTGCCGATCACGTCGGCGCTGCTGTTGTGCAGGTCGACGTGGCCGTCGCCGTCGAAATCGACCGCGTATTTGTTGAAGCTCGACGGCATGAACTGCGCCATGCCGAGCGCGCCGGCGTAGCTGCCGCGCCAGGCCGTGGGATCGAGGCCCTCGCTCTTGCACAGCACGAACCAGCTCTCGAGCTCGTCCTTGAAGAAGGCACTGCGGTCCTTGCGGCCGGCGGGGAAGTCGAAGGCCAACGTGGCGAGCGCGTCCAGAACGCGGAAGTTGCCCATCTGCCGGCCGAAGATCGACTCGACGCCGACGATGCCGACGACCGCTTCAGGCGGCACGCCGTAGATTTCCTCGGCCTGCGCCAGCCAGCGCTCGTTGGCGCGCCAGAAGGCGACGCCGGCGCGGATGCGGATCGGCTCGACGAAGCGGGCGCGATAGGCGCCCCAGTTCTTCGCCGTGCCCGCGACCGGCGGCATGATGTAGCGCGTCACGCTCGGGATGAATCGCGCCTGCGCGAGCGCGCGCCGCACCCAGGCGGCGTCGAGGTTGCGCCGCTCGGCAATGGCATCGGCGAAGCGGACGACGTCGTCGCGCAGGCCGTAGCTGACGACGTCGGGCGCGTCGTCGGTCGGCACCGCGGTGCGCTTGCGCGTGTCCTTGGCGCGCGACGTCTCGGCGAACGCGAGCGCAGGCAGCGCGAGCGCGGCTGCGCCGAGGACGATGAGGCGACGGGACGCGAAGGACATGCGTCCGATTATCGCGGCGCGGCCGAGCGCAGCCGTCGCGCCGCGAGCTCAAACTCGCGCGTCAGGTCGCGATCCGGCCGGCGCGTCGCCGCGCGGCTGTAGCGCTGCGCCTCGAGCCGGTCGAGATGCGCGGACAGCGGCTCGCCCGACGCGCCGAGGCGTTCGCGCACGCGTGCCGCGAGCGTGCGTGGCGCTTCGTGCGTGGCGGCAACGATGCCGAGGCCGCGCAGCGCGCGCTTCATCCGCTCGAGCTGGCGCACCCAGGGATCGACGCGGTGGCGATCGAGCCAGGCCCAGATCGCACCCGCGAGCGCGAGCCCGCTCAGCGTGCCGACGAGCAGCAACGCCAGATCCTCCCAGGTCGGGGCGACGAAGCCGAGCTCCTTCAGCACGTCGAGCTGCTGCCCGCGCGAGTAGTTGAGCACCCGCTGGTTCCAGCGGTTGTTGATCGCCTCCCAGCCCGCGCGCAGCTGCTCGAGCAGCTGCGGGCTCATCGCGTCGAGCGTGCCGGCGACGAAGCCGGCCTGCGGCGCGAGGCGGGTGCTGCGGCCGATGCGGTCGGGCGAGACCGCGCCGGTGGGATCGGCACGGGTCCAGCCGACGCCCGGCTGCCAGTACTCGGCCCAGGCGTGCGCCGAGCTCTGGCGGACGATGTAATAGCCGTCGACCTGCAGCAGGTCGGTGCCCTGGTAGCCGGTGACGATGCGCGCCGGCACGCCCATCGCGCGCATGACGACGACGAAGGCGGACGCGAAGTGCTCGCAGAAGCCGGCCTTGCGATCGAGCCAGAACTCGTCGATGGCGTTGCGGCCGTAGTCGCCCGGCGAGAGCGTGTAGTCGAAGGCTTGCGTGCGGATGTGCTGCAGCACCGCCTGCACCAGACGCGCCGGGTTCGCGCCGCGCCGCTCCGGGTCGTCCCGAAAAGCCTGCGCCCAGGCGACGATGCGCGGATTGAAGCCGTCCGGCAAGGCGAGGGCGTCCTGCAGCTCGCCGGGCCGACGAGATGGGCCGAGGACGAAGCGGGTCGTCGCCGTGCCCTTGAGGCGCAGGCGATCGAGCACCGGACGGTCGGCGAGCCACTGCAGGTCTTCGCGCGCGACGATCCGATAGCCGTCGACGCCCTGCACGTCGGTCGTCGCTTCGAGCAGTGGCAGCGACGCGAGGCGCTGGGGCTCGAGCGTCGCCTCGTAGGTCAGCGGCGGGCTGTTCGTCTTCAGCGTCGGCGGCCGCGACGGCAGGCTCGCCGCGGCGTAGGGCAGCCCGGTCGGCGTCCACTCGACACCGTCGAAGTGGGTCAGCACGGGACCGCGGAAGTACATCTCCGGCGGCGTCGGCGCAACGCCGTCGAAACGGATCCGCATGGCGATGGCCTCGTCGCGTGCGACCTGGGTCATCGTGCCCATCTTCATGGTGTTCGACAGGCCAGTCTTCGAGATGCCGTCCTGCGGCACGCCCCAGAGCGGGCCGATGCGCGGGAAGAGCAGGAACATCAGCGCCATCACCGGCGCACCGAGCAACGCGGTGCGCGCCGCCAGACCGCCGGCCTGCTTCAGGCTCGGCTGGCCGACCGGCATGTGGGCGAGCACGACCGCTGTGAGCAATCCCCACACCGAGATCAGCATCGCGATCGCCACGCCGAGCGACTGCGAATACAGGAAGTGCGTGAGGATGATGAAAAAGCCGAGGAAGAAGACGACGAAGGCGTCGCGCCGCGCGCGCAGCTCGAGCGTCTTCAGCGCCATCAGCGAGACCGCGAGCGCGACGCCGGGCTCCTTGCCGAGCAGCGAGTGGTACGACCAGAGCGTGAGCGCGACGGCGACGACGAGCACGCCGATCAGCACCCAGCGGCCGGGCAGCGCCGCGTTGGCCAGCGCGATGCGGCCGCGCCAGACGAGCACCAGGGCGGTCAGCACGATCGCCCACGCCGGCAGGTGCTCGGCGTGCGGCAGCACCGTCCAGGCGATGACGCCGAGCAGAAACAGCGTGTCGCGCGCCTCGCGCGGCAGGCGATTCCAGCCGGGCCAGCTCGGGACGAGGCGGCGCGCGGCGGCCAGGGTCGGTGCGTTCACGGCGACTCCGGTTCTCGCGTCAGCGCCAGAGCGCCAGGGCCTCGAGGCAGCGCGCGCGCTGGCCGTCGCCGTCGCCCGGCTCGATCTCGAGGCCGGGCAGTCGCAAGCCGTAGTCGGCGTCGGCGCGATCGGCGGCGAGCGTCCACGCGGCCAGGCGCGACAGACGCTCTTCGGGCGCGATCGAGCCGCACGCCGCCCAGTCGAGCCAGAGCTCCTGGCGCGCCGACGTGCTGGTGTCGCGGCTCACGAGCTCGGCGCCGGTCTCGAGCGCCTGCGCCGCCTTTTTCCACGCGACGAGCTTGAGCGGATCGCCGCGGCGGTAGGCGCGCACGCCTTCGATCTCGCCGCCTTCGGTGCGGCGCGAGGTCGCTGCGCCAGCAGCCACCGGCCGTGCCGCGGGCAGGGCGGGCGCCTGCGACTCGATGGCCGGATAGACGAGAAGCCGCGCGACCGGCCGCCACACGGTCCAGGCGCGGAAGAGGCCGAGCGGAAATCGCGTCTCGACGCTCAGCGTCGGCACCTCGTGCAGGCCGCGTGCAGCAGGCACGAAGCTCACGTGCGCATTGGACTGGCCTCCCGCTGGCACGTTGACCCAGGCGAGCGTCGCCGCGGCCGCATCGAGCAGGCGCAGGCCGACGCCGAAGCGCTGCGACGTCGGGCTCGACATCACGACGTCGAGCACCGCCGGGCTGCCTGCGAACGCCGGCGCGACCGGCCGCAGGTGCAGCGTCAGGCCGCGCAGCGTGCCGTGCGTGAGGTGCATCGATACCGCACCGCTGCCCGCGAGCAGGAAGGTGAGGACGAAGCCGAGGTTGAGCTGGTAGTTGATCGACGCCAGCAGCAGCACCAGCAGCGTCGACGCGAACATCCAGCCGGCGCGCGTCGGCAGGATGTAGATGTTCGACTGCGTCAGCAGCTGCGTGTCGCTGCGCGGCAGGCGCGACTGCCACCAGGTGCGAAAGCGGGCGCGCGCGAAGGCGGCGGGATTGAGCGCCGACAGCGCTTCGCTCATGGCAGCGGCACGGCCTCGATCATCGCCCGCACCTGCTCGCTGCGACCGCGTCCGGCGCCGGCGACCGGCACGAGCCGATGCGCGATGGTCTGCGGCAGCACGTACTGGATGTCGTCGGGCGCGACGTAGTCGCGGCCGCCGAGCAAGGCACGAGCGCGCGCGGCGCGCAGCACGGCGACGCCGGCGCGCGGCGACAGTCCTTCGACGAACCATGCGCCCGAGCGCGTCGCCGCGATCAGCGACTGCAGGTAGTCGAGCAGCGCATCCGACGCGTGCACCGCCTGCACCGCTTGCTGTGCGGCGAGAAGCTCGACCGGCGTCATGACGTGGCCGAGCCGGCCGATCGCCTCGCGCCGGTCGGCGCCCGCGAGCAACTCGCGTTCGCTCTTGCGATCGGGATAGCCGAGGGTGATGCACATCAGGAAGCGGTCGAGCTGCGATTCCGGCAGCGGATAGGTGCCGAGCTGGTCGGTCGGGTTCTGGGTCGCGATCACGAAGAACGGCCTGGGCAGCGCGCGCGTCTCGCCTTCGACCGTGACCTGATGCTCTTCCATCGCTTCGAGCAAAGCGCTCTGCGTCTTCGGACCGGCGCGGTTGATCTCGTCGGCGAGCAGCACGTGCGCGAACACCGGCCCGGGATGGAAGACGAACGCCTCCTTCGTGCGCTCGTAGACACTGACGCCGATCAGGTCCGACGGCATCAGGTCGGCGGTGAACTGGGTGCGTGAGAACCTGAGGCCGAGCGAGACTGCGATCGCGTGCGCGAGGGTCGTCTTGCCGACGCCGGGAACGTCCTCGATGAGAAGGTGTCCGCCGGCCAGCATGCAGGCGACGCAGTCTTCGATCTGCGGCCTTTTGCCGACGATGATCGTGCTAATCTGGTTGACGAGTTCGGACAGCTGGGCGGCGAGAGGTCGGCTCATCGACTCGACATTACTAGAAAACGACCTCGCGCAAAGAACGATGACTACGGCGTTTTACACACATCCCGACTGCCGGGGCCACGACATGGGCGCCGGGCACCCCGAATGTGCCGCCCGGCTCGACGCGATCCACGACCACCTGATCGCCACCGGCCTCGGCGCCGCCCTCGAACATCGCGAGGCGCCGGTCGTCGCGATGGCAGATCTGGCCCATGCCCACAGCAGCGGCTTCGTCGCCGAGCTGCGTGACGTCCTCGAGCGCATCGCCGGCAGCGGCGAGCGCTGCGCGATCGATCCCGACACCGTGGCCGCGCCCGGAACCTGGGCCGCCGCGGTGCGTGCAGCGGGAGCAGCGGTCGCCGCCACCGACGCGGTCATCGACGGCGATATCGCCAATGCGTTCTGCTCGGTCCGACCGCCCGGCCACCATGCGACGCGCGACAAGGCGATGGGCTTCTGCTTCTTCAACAACGTCGCCGTCGCCGCGCGCCACGCGCTCGACGTGCGCGGGCTCGAGCGCGTCGCCATCGTCGACTTCGACGTCCACCACGGCAACGGCACCGAAGACATCATCGCCGGCGACGAGCGCGTGCTCATGGTGAGCATCTTCCAGCATCCGCTCTACCCGTACAGCGGCGCGGTGCCGATGGGCACGAACATGATCAACGTGCCGGTCCCGCCGTACTCGCGCGGCCCGGCCGTGCGCGCGCTGATCGAGGAGAACTGGATGGCGCGCCTCGACGCCTTCCGGCCGCAGATGATCTTCGTCTCGGCCGGCTTCGACGCCCACCGCGAGGACGACCTCGGCCAGCTCGGCTTGGTCGAGGCCGACTATGCCTGGATCACCGAGAAGATCCTCGAGGTCGCCGACAAGCATGCCGGCGGCCGCATCGTGTCGTGCCTCGAAGGCGGCTACAACCTCGGCGCGCTCGCGCGCAGCGTCGCCGCCCATCTGCGCGTCCTGGTGAGGTGATCCGGTCCTTCGATCCCAGGGAGCTCGACGAGCTCTTCACCGAGCTGTTCCGCCCGGGCGCGGTCGCCGAGATCGGCATCCTTGCCGGCTGCCTGGCGATCGCCTGGATCGTCGTTCG
>Ga0123336_10003400_pt1 | contig 13312 bp, 18 predicted proteins | sample SSSSmetaG_FD_96466 | JGI IMG/M metagenome (GOLD analysis project Ga0123336, IMG submission 96466) | Glacier valley bacterial and archeal communities from Borup Fiord, Nunavut, Canada, to study Microbial Dark Matter (Phase II) - ​SSSS metaG | ecosystem: Environmental > Aquatic > Freshwater > Ice... | reverse complement strand
TCCATGAGAAAAAAAATGAAAAAACAGTAAAAAAATTATCTAATTTTAACCCAAGAAATCATCAGCAAAACAACTGTCCACTTTGCTCCGGAATAGGGTGTCCACTTTCATCGGAATAGTCAGTGATCGTAAGTCGCGAAAAAGTATCCGATTTCAAGGCTTGGATTGGATAGTAAAAAAGCGTAAAAAAACTGTTTCAAAAGTGAGTTCAAAAAATCCTGGAAAGGATAAATCTAGAACCAGCTTTTGAAACAGTTTGAATGATTTTTAAATCTTGAAATTATTCAAATAATGATTTAATTTCTTTCTCGGTCTTTCCAACTTTCTGTTGAATTTTTCCCCAAGTTTCATCTTCTTTACCTTCTTCAAACAATAAATCGTCGTCAGTTAATTCAGCATACTTTTGTTTGAGTTTTCCTTTTAACTCATCCCATTTTCCATTAATCTCTTTTGAATTCGGCATAATTTTTAAGTTTTAAATTACTATTTATTCTTATACAAATTTGGAGATTTAAAGTCTAAAAACTGTTGTGAAATTCTAATGATTTATTGTATAATTCCCATACATTGCGTTATAAATCACAATTAATGTAGAGTTTAAAAATGCAAGATCGTATTTCAATTATGAGATTATATAGAAGATATTAATATATTGGTATTCAATTATATATAAATTCAATATAGATAATATCTATAGTGATTTTAGGGCTTAAAAAACATCTTTCTAATTCCAATTAAGATAAAAATAAACAAAGTATAAACGATGAAAAAAGGAATGATGTATTCTATTAAGTTTAAGGGTAACATAACGGCAATAATTAGCAATTGAAAGCCCAATCCATAAATGGAAACGAATGTCATAAACCAGTTTGGGAAAGTCTGTACTTTATAAGCATCACTGTCCAAAGCGTGAATTATTTTGTCGAAAACGCCATAAACAATCGTGTATGTTAAAAACAAAATATCTACTGATTTTTGGCTTTCACCTGGTAAAGCTCGGGGTGATTTATCTTCAAAAATTTTGCTCGTTGTGTCTCCTCCAACCGATTTATTTCTCAAAATCACATAGTAATAATTGTATAAAGTGCCTTGCAATTGAACACAAAAGAAGGCTAAAATTGTCGTCCAAAAAGAGGTTTTTGATACGTAACAAATCGACATAAAAAACAAAAAGTTCAATATAATATCGGATACACTATCGAGGTATCTTCCAACATAAGAAGGCGTGTTTTTTATCCTAGCCAATTCGCCATCGGCAGCGTCAATAATTGATTTTAGAATGATGAAAAAACTGGCTAATAAGTATTGATTTTGCAAAATGCAGTAAATGGCAATCAAGCCTGAAACACCAAAAAGCAGTGTGACATGAATGGGAGTAAATCGGGTATTTTTTAAACTATTGGCAAACAGTTTTCCAATTGGTCTTCCATAATCTGATAAATCCAGGAATTTATCTTCGGGAGCAAGTTTAGACATTTTAAGTTAAAGAAAAAGAGAAATGCGACAATATAGTCAGTTGTAATCTTATCAATTGCCCACGGTTTCAACGGTGGGTTATTTTTTATTTCGACAATCTGTGCAAGGTATAAATCATCGAAGTTAGTAAAAAGAAAGCCACTACTTGATGCGCTAGTCCCAGCCAAATCGGAACGCTGTAAAGTAGGGTAAAAACACCCAATGTAAATTGTAAAAATACAATTGTAACCATCGCATTTAAACCATTTTTTTGTTCGTTTGTAAGGGTGTATTTTTTGCCTTTATAGAACAAAAGAAACATCAATCCAACGACTACATAAGCCAAAGTTCGGTGAACAAACTGCACTCCGCTTTTGCCTTCGGTAAGTCTGAGAAACCAGCTGTCTTTTTCTAAAATCACACTTTCGTGAAGAAATTGTCCATCGCTCATCAATGGCCAATAATTATGAATTAAACCCGCATTCAATCCCGCTACAAATCCTCCGTAAATGATTTGAATCACCAAAAAAACCAACGAGATGCGGGCTAATTTTTGCAATGGTAGTATGGCTTTTACCTTGTTTGGATAAATTAAATCCAAGGCTACCCAAAGTGTATAAGCAAAGGTGATAAAGGCAAACGTCAAGTGCAATGCAAGTCTATAATGACTCACGTCTGGATTGTCGATTAAGCCGCTTCGTACCATAAACCAACCCAAAAATCCTTGAAAAGCCCCCATTCCTAAAAGTATGAAGCATTTTTTCAAGGTTTCGCTTGAAAGTCGTTTTCTAATGAGGAAATAGATGAATGGAATAATGAAAACCAAACCAATAATTCTTCCTATGAAACGGTGAAACCATTCCCAAAAATAAATAAACTTGTAATCATTAAGTGTGAAGTCGTTGTGGATATTTATTTTTTGGTATTCTGGAAATTTTTTATATTCTTCGAATGCTTCCGACCATTTTTCCTCACTTAGTGGAGGAAAAGTATCGGTAACCAAATGCCAATCGGTCATGGATAATCCTGAATTGGTCAAACGGGTAATTCCCCCAACTACAACCATTACAAACAATAAGAAGCAACCTGAAAGCAACCAGATTATTACGGATTTATTTTTATTTTTCATTTTATTTTATTGGAAAGTCTTGAGGATTTTGGCGCGTGTCCCAGATATCTAGGACAACAATTTCAATTAGGGTTATTTTGTAAATAATTTCAAAATGGCTTACAATTATTAATTTTGAATCTTCTCTAAAAGTAGGTTTGCCCAATTCGGGAAGTTGTAGGACGATTTTTAAATTGGTATTGAAAAGTAAATTTAATCTTCGACTATATACTTTTGATTTATTTCGATTATTCCAGTAGTCAAAAATATTTTTTCTCGAATTTTGGGCTTCTACAGACCAAATTAATCTTCTAGCCATTCTTGAATTTCTTTTTGTGCTTCTTCATCAGAAATACATTCGCCGTTTTCATATTGTTGTATAGCAAAATTTATTTTTCGTTGTTCTTCTGCCGAAAAAACTCTGATTCTATCATAAGTTATGGTTGGTTCATTTGCTAACGAATTTGATTCATAATCGTTTATGATTTCTAGAATTTTAATCAAAAGTGCGACATCGTCAGTTGCGACAATTTTTGCTATTATTTCTAATTTTAATTCGGCTATGTTCATAATCAAAATTTTTATAAAATTAAGAATTTTTTAAATAAACGAAGTGTAAACAATACTTAAACTTTTGTCAAACCTAATTTCGTTCCTCTTTTCAGAACAAAATCGTAAGCAGCTTTATATTCATTTGGGATTTCGCCTTCCATTATCTTCTTTTACGGCTTCTTTCAGGATGCCAATTTCTCGTGAAGGTTGTAAATTAAAAATCGCCATAATTTCTTCACCGGAAATGGGTGGTTGAAAATTCCGAACATGATCCCGTTCTTCCACTTCCACGATTTTCCTTCGCACAATCTCAAAATTCTGATGGTATTTTTTGAATTTATTCGGGTTTTTGGTAGTAATATCGGCCTCGCACAAAGTCATTAAACTTTCTACATCTTCGCCAGCATCAAAAACCAAGCGACGCACGGCAGAATCAGTTACCACTTCTTCGGACAATACGATAGGACGTGAACTCATCATCACCATTTTTTGAACAAATTTCATTTTGTGGTTTAATGGCATGTGTAATCTTTCGAAGATTTTTTTGGCCATTTTTCCGCCTAGAAATTCGTGACCGTGAAACGTCCATCCTTGTTTTTTGTTGAAACGCTTCGTTGGTGCTTTTCCAATGTCGTGCAATAAAGCTGACCAGCGCAACCAAACATCGTCTGTGTTCGGACAAATATTGTCGACCACTTCCAAGGTGTGGTAAAAATTGTTTTTATGGGTTTGCCCTTCAATTTCTTCCACCTGGTTCAGAGCGGTTAATTCTGGCAGAATGATGTCCAACAGTCCGGTTTTGTACAGCAATAAAAATCCAACCGAAGGTTTGTCTGTCGAAAGGATTTTGTTTAATTCATCGACTATTCTTTCACCAGAAATAATTTTAATTCGGTCTGCATTTTTGGTAATGGATTGCAAAGAATTTTCTTCAATTTCAAATCCTAATTGATTTGCAAAACGAATTCCTCTGAGCATTCGCAAAGGATCATCAGAGAAAGTAATATCAGGATCGAGCGGAGTTTTTATGATTTTGTTTTTCAAGTCTTCCAATCCATTGAAAGGATCAGACAATTCACCAAAATTCTCCTTGTTTAAAGATAAAGCCAAAGCATTAATGGTGAAATCACGACGATTTTGATCTTCTTCCAAAGTTCCTTTTTCTACAACGGGATTTCTACTTTCAAGATTGTAAGATTCTTTTCGAGCGCCTACAAATTCAATTTCGGTGTCTTCAAAACGCAACATTGCTGTTCCATAAGTTTTAAAAACCTGGACTTTTGGTTTTTTTGGAAGCAATTCCGAAACTTTTAATGCTAATTCAATTCCGCTGCCAACGGCAACAATATCGATGTCTTTTTTGAAATCTCTTTCTAGGATTAAATCTCTCACGAATCCTCCAATCACATAACTTTCGAGATTAAGTTCTTGGGAAGCTTTAGAAATGACTTCGAATATTTTATTATTTAATGCTTTGTTATAGTTGGTTTTTATTGTAGCCACTGATTCACTGATTTTTTTTAAAAATTATTTAATAATTCTTTTGTATTCAAGGGAAGTCTTGTTGAAATTCACTAAAATTGCGAGTCTATGTCCAGAAACGTGCAAGTAGTTTAAACATTGTGAAATATGCTTTTCGTGTAATGATTCTGTTGATTTTATTTCAATTATGATTTTATCTAATACAACAAAATCAGCATAAAATTTATGATTTAAAATAATATCTTTATAATGAACTAAATACTCTTTTTCTCTTTCAAAAGAAAAATTAATTCTTTTTAATTCATATTCAAAAGCATCTTTATAAACAATTTCAGAGAAACCTTTACCTAGATTTTTATGGACGTCTATTAAAGCACCAATAATTTTATAAGTATCATCTTCGTATAAATAGTCTGACATTTTGTAATTATTTATTTTAATCTGTGAATCTGCTTTTTAATTTGATTCTTTTTATAAAAAAATAATTATTTATAAACTTGAAAAAAAAATCTGTGTTTTTTCGTCGTCAATAATATAATTTTAATCTGTGAATCTGTGGCTACAAGAGCTACTTCCGAATGACTTTCACCTGCGAATCGCTGGTCAATTTTATGATTGTCGATGGTTTTCCGGCTATTTTATCGTGGTACAAATTTACAACATAGTCCACACCTTTTATAATTTCTGGATTAATATCTTTGAAGGCAATAGGAGTGGGTTGTCCGGAGATATTTGCCGATGTTGAAACCAATGGTTTTCGCATCTTTTCCATTAATTTGAAACAGAAAGGCTCTTTGACAATTCGGATTCCTAAAGTGTTGTCTGAAGCAATTAAATTGGGTGCCACATTTCGCGGATTGTCAAGAATAAGAGTGGTTGGTTTTTCGGATAAATCCATAATTTGCCAAGCCACTTCTGGGATGTCCTTGAATACATTGTACATCATTTTTTCGCCATTCATCAGGACAATCATCGATTGCGTTTCGGCTCTTTGTTTGAGTTTGTAGATTTTAGCAACCGCCTCAGGATTCGTAGCATCGCAACCAATTCCCCAAACGGTGTCCGTTGGATAAAGGATAATCCCGCCTTCTCTAATTATTTCGAATGCTTTGTGTACTTCTTCGTTCATTTGAATAACATTTTCATTTGTTGATATGAGTTTTTCCAGGTGAATTTTTGAACTAGTTCATTCCCTTTTCTGGATATATTGTATCTTAACTCATTGTCAGATATTAGTTTTATTATTGAATTTGCTAAATCCTGAGGGTCTTTTGGGGCAACCATTAAATAGTGTTCGCCATTTATTCCATAATCATTATGACCTTCTATGTTAGTTATAATGGTGGCGCAACCGCATTGCATAGCTTCGGCACGAGGTAATCCCCAGCCTTCTGATAAACTCGTTGATATAAATATGCTGGAATTGTTGTATAATTTTCTTAAATTTTCAGGCTTTCTATGATAATTTATAAACTGGGGTATCTTTCTATTTCTTTTGGATGTACTAAAAAAGTCAACTTCTAAATTAGGAATGCTTTTTTTAACTATTTTTAATGCTTCAATACCAAAATTAGACCCTTTTATTTCTGCTTTATGGTATAACATGCTTATTTTTGCTGGGTTTCTGTCTTTTATATTTACGTCTATTCCGAAAGTGTTACAATCTAAACCATTTCGAATAATGCTGCATTCTTCACCTATTTCGTTAACCAAATTTTGTAACCATTGTGCAATGGCAATTTTTTGAAATGGCATTTTCCAAGTGCTAAAAATTTCTTCTTTGCTTCCAGACCAAGTTTCAAAACCCTGAATTAAATATAGTTTTTTTCCTTTGTTTATAGAGTAGTTTCCAATCCATGCGGCAGTTTCCCATGATGTTGCAATAATTAAATCGGCTTCTCTAATATATTTTTCTTCTAAGGAATAAATATATTCTTCCTTTACTTTTTTGTCTAAATTAAACCAAGTTACGCCATATTGATTTTTAATCTTAAAAAAATTGAAAACATCAAATATATATTTATAAAAAACACCTTTCTTAATGTTTCCGGGTTTCCGTTTTTTAGGATAATAGATTGTTACATCGCATGAATCTTCAATCATTTGGTTAGCATATTCAAATAAAACTTTAAAACCTCCAATTGGTTTTTTAGGAAGAAGGGGCAAGATGATATTAATTTTAGTCATTTTTTTTGCAATGGATATAAATAATTTAAAAATTAAACACTTTATTAATCCAATTGTCTAAAGTGTATTTATTGTATATGTTTTCAGGAATTGGTTCGTAAGGGATCTTGAAAAAATCAGCGTCAAAATGGATGTCTTCTTCCTCAATTACTAAAATATTATTAGGATTGTAAAAGTCATAATTAACTATATTTGGATTTGTCGTAATTAGTTTTTTGTGCAGACTCATACTTTCAAAAACTCGGAATGTTAATCCGTTTTGCTCTTTGCGTTGAATGTCTAAAAGGAGTTTGGATTTTTTTATGTAATCATTCACTTCTGCTATTTGAATGTATTTTGATATGAATTCAATGTTGGGGTTATTGTTTTTATTTTTTTTATCAAAAATGATAATCTTTGATTTAATATTTTGCTTTTTTAACTCATCTGCCACTTTAGAAATAGTTTTAAAGCGATTGTCTTTTGAACTGATGTTAAAAACATCGTAATCAAATGTGTTGTTTGGGATTTCTTGATTTTCTTGTTGATATATCCAATTAGGCATGAACTTTAAATTGTGTTTTTCGCAATCTTCTTTTTCAAAGGAATATACTTCGTCAAAGTTTGGGATAACATTTAGTATTTTGGGACACCGATATATGTTGTCATTAAAAAAGGCGATTGATTTTTTGGTATATTTTTTAAATTCTAAAACCTGCTTTGGATCTATCCAATCTCCTTTAATGGTTAATATTACATCCTGAATTTCCTCTAATTGCTGTAATCGGCGGTTAATTTCTTTGCCAAAATGGATGTTCTTTAGATTCTTTTTGAAGAATGCTTTAAGGAAAAAATTATACACTTTATATCCAAAATTTGGATATTTATATTTGAAAATGCTAAAATCAATATGATGTATAGCATGCCCCTTTTTTTTTAATGCAACGGCGATATTGTTGTTATATCCCCAATTATCGTGACTTATTAAAGTTATTCGCATTATCTTCTTAATATTTTTTTTATTACGAGGCAAAACTAGCTAAATTTGCTGAAACAATTTTTATGATTGCACTTTTTAATCTGATAGATAATGATTTTAAAAATAGACTTTTAGACTGCATTGAACATTTTGACTCCAAAGGAGTGGATTATGTGGTGGGGCAGCGCAATCAAATCAAACTTTTTAAATTAGACTCTTTGACGATAAATATTAAATCGTTCAAAGTACCTCATTTAATCAATCAAATTACCTATCGGTATTTCAGAAAATCTAAAGCAAAACGTTCTTTTGAATTTGCAAATAAATTAATTGAATTAAATGTTGGAACACCAGCTCCAATAGGATTTGTTGAATTTTTTTCTAGCTTTGGATTGCAAAAAAGCTTTTATATTAGCGAACAATTGAAATGTGATTTGACCTTTAGGGAATTAATTGAAATTCCCGATTATCCGGATCGTGATGCGATTTTACGTCAGTTTACGGTGTTTTGTTTTGATTTGCATCAAAAAGGAATTGAGTTTTTAGACCATTCACCAGGAAATACATTAATCAAAAAAAACACATTGGGGAACTATAATTTTTTCTTGGTTGATTTAAATAGAATGAAGTTTCACGAGTCAATGGATTTTAATAGAAGAATGAAAAACTTATGCCGATTAACCCCTTTAAAATCTATGGTTGCAGTAATGAGTAATGAATATGCAAAATGTTCAAAAGAGCCTGAAGCACTCATTTTCGAAACTCTTTGGAAATTCACTTCTGATTTTCAGGAACAGTTTTACAGAAAGAAACGATTGAAGAAAAAATTAAAATTTTGGAAGAAATAGTTTTTTTATTTTGATAATTTAAATAAACATACCGAAATATTTTGATATAAAAAACTATGGCAATAAGCGGATTAGTAATTACTTACAATGAAGAAAAGATGATAGGAAAGTGTATTGACGCACTTTTTAAAGTCTGCGGTGAAGTGATCATTGTCGATTCGATGAGTACTGATGCAACAGTTGAAATTGCTAAATCAAAAGGGGCAATTGTTGTATCTCAATCTTTTCTGGGAGACGGGCCACAACGAACTCACGGATTGCCTTATTGCAAAAATGCTTGGATTCTCAATTTGGATGCTGATGAATTTCTGGATACCGATGCCGAAGATTTTATTCTTAAAGAAAAATATCTCGTAGGTGATTTTGATGCATTTAGTTTTCGGGTAAAAAACTTCTTGGCCGATAAATTAATTGATTTTGCAGGTTGGTATCCCGATCATAAAGTGAGGTTTTTTAACAAAAAAACTGCCGCTCCATCAGAATCCATAGTGCATCAAAAAATCATCGCCACAAACGAAAAAAGGGTGGCAGTTCACATCTTGCATTACGGTTGGCAATCTTTAGAGCAAATCATTTCGAAGAAAAATCAATATTCAGGTTGGCATGCGCAACAACTTTTCGACAAAGGAAAAAGAATCAATGCTTTTAAGCCGGTTCTTAATGGTTTGGTGGCTTTTATTCGGTGTTATTTTTTCAAAAAAGGATTTTTGAATGGATTAGACGGTTTGTCCATTTCAATGATTCAAGGTTTCTTTTCCTATATGAAATATGCCAAACTTATTAAAATCCAGAACAAAAATTTAAAATAAATTTTTGTTCTGGAGTATGCACATATTAGCAAATAACGAAAAAAGGAATCTCTTATGACGGAGATTCCTTTTTGGAATAAGTCTAGTTTTATTGTTTAAACGGCTACGTCATATTCACGCAACGCATTATTCAATGATGTTTTCAAATCAGTTGATGGTTTGCGAGTACCGATAATCAAGGCGCAAGGTACTTGAAAATCTCCAGCGGCAAACTTTTTAGTATAACTTCCTGGAATTACAACGGAACGCGCAGGAACAAAACCTTTTCTTTCGATAGGAGTTTCTCCGGTAACGTCAATGATTTTTGTGGAAGCGGTCAAACAAACATTTGCTCCAAGTACGGCTTCTTTTCCAACGTGAACTCCTTCAACAATAATACAACGAGAACCAATGAATGCACCATCTTCGATGATTACAGGTGCAGCTTGTAAAGGCTCCAAAACACCACCAATTCCAACACCGCCAGAAAGGTGAACGTCTTTACCAATTTGAGCACAGCTTCCAACAGTTGCCCATGTATCAACCATAGTTCCAGAATCGACATAAGCACCAATGTTTACATAACTTGGCATCATGATTACGCCGCTAGCAAGAAAAGCTCCATAACGGGCGGATGCGCCAGGAACTACGCGAACTCCTTTTTCGGCATAATCTCTTTTTAACAACATTTTGTCATTGTATTCGAAAATTCCGGCTTCTAATGTTTCCATTTTTTGGATTGGGAAGTATAAAACAACAGCTTTTTTTACCCATTCGTTTACTTGCCAACCTTCGCCAACAGGCTCTGCAACACGTAGTTTTCCTGAATCTAATAATTCGATAACTGATCTAATGGCATCAGTAGTTTTTGTTTCTTGCAACAAAGCACGGTTTTCCCAAGCTTGTTCTATTATGGATTGTAATTCGTTCATTTTAGTTAGATTTTGGACAAAGATAGGATTTTTAGCCAAAAGCAAAAAGTCAAATCGAATCGAAAATGTTATATATTTGTACTTTAAATTTATGGATTATGGAAACTATCAGATTAGAATTTCAGCCCAACATCAAAGCCAAAATCATGGAATTATTGAGTTCATTTTCTTCGGATGAATTGAAAATTGTTTCCGAAAGACCAACTTTTGAAGATGAAAAAAGAATGCTTCAGTCCAGAATTGATAAAATTAATGATGGAACTGCTGTGTATTCTACTTTTGAGGAACTAAATGTTTTACTTGAAAAAACAATTTCAAAATATGAGGATTAAATTAACTGTTGAATTTAATTATGATTTAAACGATATAGTTGATTTTATTTCAAAAGATAAACCTGTTGCTGCGAGGAAATTCAAAATTGAATTAATAAAAAAGATACAAAAAGATTTGAAACATCCTTTTCTCTTCAAAAAATCAATTTATTTTGAAGATGAAAATATAAGAGATTATGTTTTTAAAGGTTATACAGTTGTTTTTAAAGTTGATAATGACCTTGAACTCGTTTCAGTAGTGGCAATTTTGAAACACAGAAATTCATTTTAAACAAAAATTATGGAAACAATCAGATTAGAATTTCAGCCGAATATCAAAGCCAAAATCTTGGAATTATTGAGTTCTTTCTCTTCGGATGAATTGAAAATAGTTCAAGAAGATCCTGATTTCGATGAAAATAAGAGGAAATTGGAAATTGCTTATGCTAAACTAAAAAGCGGGACAGCAAAATTTTATACTTTAGAAGAGGTAGATGCAATGCTTGAAGAAACAATTTCTAAGTATGAGAATTAAGTTTCAGGAAGAATTTTTCTCTGAACTAAATGATCAGGTTCATTATATTTCTAAAGATAAACCTATTGCAGCTAGAAAGTTTAAAACTGATTTATTGAGAAATATCAAGAAAGATTTAACAAAACCATTTCATTTCAAAAAATCAAGATATTTTGAAAATGAAAATATACGGGATTATGTTTTTAAAGGATATGTAGTTGTTTATGAGGTTGATGTTGAAAAGAAAATAGTTTCCGTCTTCGGTTTCATAAAATATAAAGACTCCTTATAAAATGCCAAGAATACTCTCCATAGATTACGGACAAAAACGAACCGGTATTGCCGTTACCGATGAACTGCAAATTATCGCTTCGGGTTTGACGACCATTCCATCAGCCTCGGCAATCGCTTTTTTGAAAGACTATTTTTCCAAAGAAAAGGTTGAAGCGGTCCTCATTGGTGAACCCAAACAAATGAACGGACAACCATCCGAAAGTGCTTCAATCATAAAGGGATTTGTAACCCATTTTACCAATCATTTTCCGGATATGAAGGTCATACGCGTGGACGAACGCTTTACTTCAAAAATGGCTTTTCAGTCGATGATTGATAGTGGAATGAAAAAGAAACAACGTCAAAACAAAGCGCTGATTGACGAAATTTCGGCAACTATAATGTTGCAGGATTATTTGACCCGAAAAATGTTCTAAAACTAAATTCTAGATTTGGCTTTGAGATTTCATTAACAATTTAGTTGTTTTCAGAATGTTTTCAGACAGATTTGTCAGCCAAATTAATTGTTCGATTACCAGCTGTGCTTCTTGCATTTTTAGTTGAAAAGCTTCTTCATCCATTGGAATTCCCTCTTTCAATTCTCTTGCTCGGATGTTTTTTAATTCCGTAAATCGAAGTGCCAAATCTACTTGGTCTGTTTTTTCTGCTTCATCAACAGTATTTTCGTTCAAAAGCGCGATGGCGTGGTCAAGATTTGCTGTAACAGTATTCACCACAACATTGAATGCCTTCGAGGCTGAAGTTGTTTTATGCGATTGTATGTAAGTTCCCAATGAGGCTGACGATGACAGCAAAGTGTGATTAAGAACAGCTAATTTATAAACTTGGGGCAATTGTTTTTGCTTAGATTTGGGTTCCTGTGCCATTCTTTGAAAAGAAGCCATAAGATTTCCAATTTCGATAAAAGCATTTTTTCTCGCCAATCGATAGGAAGTCGAAACTTCACCTTTTTTGTTGTAAAATAGGGAGATTTCCCTCAGGTATTTTTGATTCGCTTTGATTGAGTTTTTCAAATAAACGGGGATTTTTAAAAATTCCCAAGAAGGCCATAAAAAGTGGTTTGCCAGAAATGCCAATAGACTTCCCACCAAAGTGTCGATCACCCGATATTGTATAACTTCGGCAATATTTGGCGTCAATATTCCGAAAATAAAAACAATATACATCGTGACAAAAATGGCGCTAATTTTATAATTAGTTTGCGCAAACGAAAAGCCTAAAAGAATGCAAAGAATGGTTAATGAACTAATGATTATGTTGTTGTTAACGAAATAGAGAATTCCAAAAGCAATTATTCCGCCTACAATTGTTCCAAAAATCCTTTCGAATGACCTCTTTTTGGTCAATCCATATCCAGGACGCATAATGACAACAATGGTTAGTAAAATCCAATATTCATTATGGAAATAGAGTAATTTACTAATGAGGAGTCCAACCAAAATAGTTACAGTCAATCGCAATGAATGCCTGAAAATAGTGGAGGAAAAGCTGAAATTTTCAATTAATGTACTCCAAAGATAATATTGGGGCGTCAGGAATTTTTCTAAATCTTTATCTCTTCCATTAAAATCAGCAGAGCTAATTTTAGCGGAAAATGCCCGTTGTACAATTTTAATTTTTTCGACTTGTTTCTCAGCATATTGCAACATAGTGGTCAACATAAAAACTCCCTCGGAAGCTTCAATTTTACCAAGATTTGAACTGTAATCTGAAATGGAAAGTTCTAATGCGTTCAGATCTTTAATCAAGTTGTTTTTTGCGACAAAATTGTTCTCTTTTTTTACACTTTTAGAAAGTCTTTTTAAACTTGAAGCAAGATTGTAAGCCAATGTTTGATAGGTAAGGAGTACTTGGGGATGATCTTCAAATTTTTTATGCAATTT
>Ga0123336_10003399_pt1 | contig 13313 bp, 8 predicted proteins | sample SSSSmetaG_FD_96466 | JGI IMG/M metagenome (GOLD analysis project Ga0123336, IMG submission 96466) | Glacier valley bacterial and archeal communities from Borup Fiord, Nunavut, Canada, to study Microbial Dark Matter (Phase II) - ​SSSS metaG | ecosystem: Environmental > Aquatic > Freshwater > Ice... | reverse complement strand
GCGATTTCGTCTTGATTTCATCCTGTATATTTACTATCTTTTTCCCTTCGAGCAACGCAACACCCCTTCTTACTGATACTGCATCATTTTTATATGCAGGAGTCATGTCGGCAATGGCAAAAGCCCCATCAGGCCCCGAACTAAACTTCTGAATTTTTGCAAAGGCCGAAGTATCCTGATCAGGCTTATTTCCTGGGTTTATAACCAAAGTATTATGAGACTCAGCTCTCTTCCTGTAATATAGCCATCTTTTTCCATCTACCTTTTTGTCAAAATATCCAGGAAGATTATAATTGTCTGAGCCCAGGTCAACAGCCCATCTTTCACCTAATGCATCAAAGACAAATGTACCAATATCCAGGTCACCATGATTGGCTTGATTGTTACCAGCTTTAAAACCAAGAAATTCATCTTCCTTTGTTGTAATTTTACTATGCATACCTACAGCTTCAACATTTCTGAAATACTTATCTTGGACAACAGGTAATGCGTCTGATACCGATTGCCTGTACCAAATTAAGTCCATAGGTTTACTTGCCTTCTTACCATTTAAAAGCCCATGATACCATGTATATAAAGGCGTCTCGAACTTATTTGCAAGCCATAGAAGCACTGGACTTTTTATAAGGCTTGTACCCGCATCCGAAAAATTGAAAGTTCCGGCTGGGCCTGACAAATAGATAGGGTGATCCCCAGCCATTGACAAACCTAGTTGCTTTGAAATTCCATAATCCTGACCAAGAGCTGAATCAAGTGCAGAAATAAAATAGGCTAGATAAGTTGTACCATAATCCCAGTAACCAGGCCCCTCAAACCACCCGCCATCATGGCTAAAGCCTACGGTCATTCTTGGAATTGACTTTATTGCACCCTCCAGAATCTCTCCTGCTATTTTTGAATTATCTTCGTTTTCATCAGCAATAGCTAGTGCTCCCATTGATATTCCACCATTACAAACAGAATTCCAATTATGTACTTCTTTTACAAATCCCTTATTTGACCTGTAAAACACCAGTGCAGGCTCAAGTCCATACTTTACAATTGCATTGCTTATTATCGTCCTCTGCTCCTCAGACAAATAGTCATATAACCAGTCATACCCTATCGCCGCAGCATTTGTCATCTCTGCTGTATCAAGAAAATGAACCGTATGCCAGTCATTAAAGCTCTGTTCTGGATTTGCTCCACATATAGTCTTAAGCTCCAGCCATGCCCTTTCTGCATATTTTTTCTCCGAGGTCAGCCTGTATATCAAAGCAAGAGTCTGTATTCTGTCAAGTGCCTTCCTGCTCACTGATAGAAGCCTTACTCCATCAGGCAATTCATATTTTACTGGCGGCTCTTTTAATATTTTATCAGCACTTTTCTTGACATTCTTATATATGGTGTTTAAGTTCTCATCACTTTCAAGGTTGGCTTTTATCCTGTCGAAATCCTGAGTATTTGCCAACAATCTTGGATGTTTTTTATCAGGGTTGATTTTCTTCAAAGTATTTATTAAATCTGTGGCCGCTGGTTTTTCCATGCCCTGCCCTATGGTCTCCTCCTTGGAAAGGACAGAACCTTTGCAAACGAGCAAATTTAAAATAAAAACAGAGCATATTATTAAACCGCCAATATTGAACCTTAATCTGCTTATTCCCATAAATACACCCTCCAATTGTAAAGAAATTGTTCCCTTTTATTAAGGAATTCTGTCTTCCTACAATTCAACTAATTCGGTTTTATTTCATAGTCATCAGTAATTATAATGATATCAGATATCAAGAAATACAAACAGACAAAGATAAAAAATATGAATTCCTCTCCAAATTAGTAAAAAGCCCCCAAAGCTTTTCGCTTCAAGGGCTCTTACTGTTGGATGGAATATTATTTAACTACAACTTTAATCTATAATGGCAAATCTATTTATTTACTACATTCACTAAATCGCCCTTGAGGAACTGTTCCAAATTAACAACTGCGATGTTCATCAAACGTTCCCTAGATTCCTTCGGTGCCCAGGCAATGTGAGGTGTAACAATACAGTTTTTAGCCGATAAAAGTGGATTGTCCATCTTTGCTGGCTCTGTAGATACTACGTCAACGGCAGCTCCACTCACTTTTCCTGAGTTCAAGGCTTCCGCCAAATCTTTTTCGACAATAAGCGGACCCCTAGATGTATTAATAATCTTAACTCCGTCTTTCATCTTTGCTATGGTATTTTGGTTAATAATCCCAACTGTATTATCAATCAAAGGACAATGTAAGCTGATTACATCGGAATTGGCCAGTAGCTCATCCAGTCCCGCATACTTCAACGAATCGCTTACAAGTTTACTATCCTGATAATTGTCGTAGGCAAGTACCTTCATACCCAAAGCCTGAGCAATCTTTGCTGTTGCCTGTCCAATTCTGCCGAATCCTATGATTCCCATGGTTTTCCCTGCCAGTTCAATAAGTGGATAGTTCCAGAAACAAAAATCCTGACAATTAGTCCATGCACCTTTTTTAACTTCTTGGCTATGGTCCCACACATGATGGCACATTTCCAGCAGAAGAGCAAAGGTAAATTGGGCAACTGCGCTAGTTCCGTAAGTTGGAATGTTTGTTACAACAATTCCTTTTTCTTTGGCAGCCTCACCATCGACAACATTGTAGCCTGTTGCCAATACTCCGACAAACTTCACCTTGGGCACCTGATCAAAAGTATCCCTTGTTAACGGAGTTTTGTTTGTGAATATGATTTCGGCATCTCCAATTCTTTCAATAATTTGATTGGCTGGTGTGCGATCATATACTGTAAGTTCACCAATCTTCTCAAGTCTTCCCCAGGTTAGATCCCCAGGGTTCAGCGTGTATCCATCTAAAACGACAATCTTCATATATGGTTCTCCTCCTGTTTATACCTTTGCCCAAGCAAGATTCAAGGTTCTTTTAGCATTTGCTATGACAACCTCAGAATCTTCATCTCCAAAGGGTTTAACTTCAAAACTGACAATAGGTGGATTCTTTTCATTAAGGAATCCGATTTCCTTTAATACCTTTAGATAATGAACTAATTCTTCCACATCATTTTCCCCTCCAGGGAAGCCGAATCTAGGATGTGCATCTCCGTAGGCTGGCAGTGCTGAATCTTTAACAACACAGTTTCCCATGTGGGCATGAACCAAGTATTCCTTGATAGGAAGAATCGCTTCCTCAATCGTCTCCCCGATCAACGGAATATGGCTTAGGTCTACCATTAATCCAAAATTGTCATGTTCTCTTCTTATATCTGCTGCATACCTTTTTGCAAGTGTTGCAGGACCTATGAGACTTTTTTTGTCAATGTTATAATCAAATACCTCAAGCACAATCTTAAGTTTTCCCTTGGATTTGGCATAGGCGCACAGCTCTTTGGTCGATTTTACAAGTGCTCCATAGGCCTCCTCCTTTTTATCTTCTTCATATTTTCCACTAAGAAATGAAAAGCCCACAGCCCCCATAGCATATGCTTCATCAATTCCATCTTTTAATGTGGCAACTGCTTTCAAGCGTCCATCCTCTACTGTATCATTGATGTTCAGTCCTGTGGTTAGCAGGCGTGGCGACGCCCCATAGGCTACCGTCATGTGGGAAGTATCCAGAATCTTTTTTACCTGATCACTTGCTGCCTGATCCTTAATCCAAGCAATTTCAATTGCATCGAAGTAATCATCTCTTGCAATACTTTTAATTGTTTCCACAACAGGGCCTTCTCCTTTCATTGTTTGAGGATAGGCCATAAAGTGGATGAGCCCTACTTTCATGTACTTATGTATGGATTCATTCATAAATATTTCACTCCTTATAAACAATGTTCATATTTATTATTGTAACCTTATTAATTAGATTTGTCCTGCTTCTTTCAGAGTTTCTGTCAGTTTGCACAAATCCGACTCAGAAAGTCCAGTTACAGGTCTGCGGCAAATTCCCATATCGATTCCCATAACCCTGCAGGCATCTTTAATCATTGCAGGATATGTTCCCAAATTAAAAAGTTTACGGACTGCAAACAATTTCATTTGTAGTTCAAATGCCTTTTCTCTATTACCTGACGTATACTCTTTATACATATCCACAAGCAACTTTGGCACAAAATTTGCCGAGGCGCTTACTGCACCTGAACCCCCAAGATCGAGTAGAGAAAGTATCAAAGAGTCGTTACCTGAAAGCACTCCAAAGTCTCTTTCCGTATTCGCAATAAAATCCATGGAGTTGTTCATATTCCCACTTGAATCTTTAACACCTACGATATTATTGATTTTAGATAGCTTTCCAATTGTCGAGCCTGAAATATTTACCATTGTCCTCAAGGGATGATTATACATTATGATAGGCAAAGAAGTTGATTTTGCAATATCGCTATAGAAGCCATAAAGCTCATCTTGTGATGGGGTCGCAAAATACGTCGTTATTACACTGACTGCATCCGCTCCCTCTTTTTCGGCTATCTGTACCAAATCTATTGTCTGTCTAGTGCTGTTTCCACCCGCTCCGAAGAACACTTGTGTCCTTCCTGCAGCATATTCTTTAGTCGCCTGTAAGAGCTCTCTTTTCTCTTCTGGCTCCATTGCATAGGCCTCAGCCGTTGAGCCAGAAATAAATATTCCGTGTACCCCCGCCTCACACTGAATATCAATTATATTTTTTAACGCAGTATAATCTATTTTCTCATCGCTTTCCCTAAAGGGGGTTACTAGTGCCGTAATTATTCCTTGTGGTTTTAACATAAAAACATCTCATCATATTTATTTTTTTATTAAAACCGTGGGTATTCATGCTCTGTAAATTATAATATCAACCTTTACACCCACATCAAACCTCTATCAAACCTTTATCAAACCTTATTCGAGCTTATACTAATTTGCTTCAGTTCAGAATGACTCATGATAATTTCTGAATTATTGACTTTTCAAAAGCAAATTAGTATTACTTAAATGATTTTGCCGCAATTTGAGCTAAAGCTCGCATGTAGCCTACTGCATAAGCATTTGCAGCTTTCTCCTTGGGGTCATTAATAAACTCAGGAGTATGGTCTAGCTCAATGGCTCCACGGTAGCCAGTTTCACACAGAGCTCTCATTATAGGATACATGTCGGTTGATCCATTATCTAAAAAGGATTCTGTAAAATAAGGGAGCTTGCCTTTAACATTACGGAAATGGTAGTCATATACACGACCTGATTTTACAAACTCTAAAGTGTCTGCAATAGGGTTTCCAAACCCTTCTCCACCCTCTAGCCAACAGCCTATGCACATAATCATACCAAGAGCAGAGCTATCGCTGAGAGACAGTATCCTTCTATAATCATCCCCACTTTTTATAAGCGATGGAATTCCACCTTGAACTGGCAGAGGTGGGTCATTTGGATGCATTCCCAAAGCCACCCCAGCCTCCTCAGCTATCGGAAGTACTTTGTTAAGGAAGTACTGATAATTATCCCAAATCTCTTTATTTCCATAATTCCTGTCGAATAGAGTCGAAATATCTTTCACTTTCTCTTCATCAAACTCTCTTACTACGCAATCTCTGCTAGAAACAAGCCCTGTTTTATACATTTTATCCCATATGCTTGTAGCCTGCCATGATGCGGCCGTACAAACCACATCGAGACGTCCAAGTGTTTCAATAAATTCACAGTACTTTTTTATTTGTTCGTCTCTTAGGTTAGTCCCTAAATGAAGGGCTTCATTTTTTATCATTCTGCGGTTAGTAACACGATACAGCCTCAAGCCTGCAGCTTCAACCTTTTCTTTTATCTCCTTCAAGGATTTATAATCGGATAATTCATCTGGCACCAAAGTATATACCGCTTCCATGCCAAGTTGCCTTGCCATTGTCAGTTGTTCCGGGTCTATATTACATTTAATATTCATCGAAAACATTGGGTTCCAAGTACTTTTTTCTCCCCTTGAAGGAAGTTTTTCCATAATATTCATATTTATTGTCCTCCACTAAAATATTATAATCTTTCTTGGGTAGTAGTCAAAAATGCTATTTTAGCAATTTTCATACCCTTCTTATTAAACATAACATAAATTAAATCATAAATATTTTATTTATTAATATTATTTAGTGAATTAAAATAGCTCAACTCCCTATATAAATAACTTATATTAACCCCATATCTATAAGTACCTTTTTAAGTTTATCTTTTTCATCTAGAGTTAATTCGCCAACCGGTTCGTAGCATTTTCCTGCTTCAATGCCTTGCATTTCAAGCCCTGCTTTTATTACCGCCGGAAAAGTTCCAAGATTAAAGGCTATTCTCAAAGGTGCAAGCATAAATTGAGCATCCAATGCCCCTTTTAAATCTCCAGATATATACTTATCATATATATCTGCTGCTATTCTAGGAGCTACATTGGCGCAGGAAGCAATAGCTCCAGTTGCACCATAGCAAAGTGCTGCATATATTAGGGTATCTCTTCCCATTAACACATTAAAATCCTTACCACGAGTAAGTCTTAAATATTCTTCTGTGTTTGTCATATCCCCAGTACTATCCTTTACTCCTATAATATTTTCAATATCTGCAAGCTTTGCAACTGTCTCAGGTGTTATATCAACTCCTGTTTTAGGTTTGTTATTATAAAGTATAATTGGCAATTTTGTGTTTCTGGCAATTGTTTCATAATAATTATACAGTTGGCTCTGATTAGGAGATATAAACATAGGAGTTAATACAGATAAAGCATCCACTCCTACATCTTCAGCAATTTGGGCAAGTTTAACAGCACCTCTAGTCGTAATGTGATTTGCACCAGCATAGACTGGAACGCGCCCCTTTGTTTCATCTTTTGTTATTTCAAGAACCGCTCTATATTCATCATCATTAAGTCCATAAAATTCGCCCGTTGTTCCTATAGGAAAAAGCCCGTGAACTCCATTAGTAATTAAATGGTTTACTAATTTTCTAAGAGCCTTTTCATTTATTTTGTCCTCATTAGTTAATGGTGTAATAACTGGAGGAATAATTCCTCTTGGTGAAAAACTCATAATAGTCCCCTCCTGTTTTCAACTTCTACGTCTCCTACCTCTTCATAATAAATCAAAGAAAGGAAGTATCCTTTTTTTGACTTAATTATATCAGTTTTTAGCATAGTAGCATATTATCTACTATGCTAAAACTGCTGTTATGCTAGTTCAGCCATCTATATATGATTTTGATTAACTTACCAATTATTTAATACAATCTTCAAATTCTATTATAAACTTATTTTTTAAAAGATGTTTGGTATCTCTTGTATGCAGCATCATAAGCATTAACAACCTCATCCATGCCCATATTCTTGAGATTCGTCATGTACTTGTCAAAGCCTTCATCAATCTTTGATGCACCACCTGTCAGCCAAACCGCCTCTGTTTCAAGGATATATGATCTACAAACAGGCCATTTTGATGTGATTACAGCATTCTCCTCTTTAGTGAATGAAAATACAGGAATCTTGACATTTTTCTTGCCTAAAACATTTGATTTTCGGTATAATTCAATACCGTCCATACCAGCCTGAGACATCATCTGATACTCATATGTAGAGTCAGCGAGGAAGGATACTGTTTCCTGAATTCCGCCTCTTGTCCTTATATATTCATTAATTGGTAGTTTGCCCTTTACAACAGATTCCTTATAAATAGGTTTTCCATTGACCATGTCATAATCTTCACCTTCAATACCAAATACCATAAGTCTTCTACCTTGTTCACTCCACCAAAAATCGAAGTATTTTATAGTCTCAACTGGATATTTGTTTGTTGAAGAAATTGACCAACCCATACCATTTAGTTTGTCTCTTGATGCAATCTCCCAAACATCTCCATTTGAATCTGCTACAGGGAGTATTGCTTTTAATTCAAACCCAGGAACACTTCCCACCATTTTATCATTATAAGAAGAAGTTGATGGGAACCAATCGTGTACTAAACCTCCATTGTTTTGTGGGAACAATTCATCTCTAACTTTTTTTACATCTCTTGTTAGTACTTGACTGTCAATTAACCCTTCCGAATACCATTTAGAAAGCTCTTTCATTGCATTCTTATATTCATTTGTGTATGTTCCTATTTGAACCTTTCCAGTCTTGTCGTTAATAGCCCAATAATCTGAAATTCCAAATATTGAAAGCATTGAAAGAAGCTTGTTATCATAAGTGGTTCTTGAGAATAGCGCCACCTCGTCCTTTGCACCGTTTTTGTTTGGGTCATTATTTCTAAATGCAGTAAGAACCTTATAAAGCTCATCCTTTGTTGTTGGTGCTTTAAGACCTAGTGTATTGAGCCAATCTTGTCGAATGAACCAGCCCTCTGATATTTCAGTATCATAGACAAATGGCATGTGATATATCTTACCATCTGGTGATGTTATAGCATATTTGACATCAGGGTTTTTATCAAGATACGCCTTGAAATTTGGAGCATTTTTTTCAATTAGTTCATTAAGTGGCTTTAGAGCTCCCTGCATACCATATTTATTAATATCATCCTTAGTTCCACCAATGATATCTGGCAAGTTCTTTGAAGCAATCATAAGATTAAAAGCTTGCTTTGAATTTGTTTCCATTGCAGAAGCTGTATTTTCTAATGAAACATTGGTTAATTTGGCTGCCTTCTGCAGTATTGGCATCGTACTTTGATCCATGATATACTTGTTGTTCCAGTGAACAAAGTTCGTAAGAGTTATTGGCTTATCCGAACTAAAAGTACTTTCAGTTGACGTACTAGCAGTAGTAGATGGATTTGTCGATACATCAGCTTTCTTTGATGAGGAAGTACACCCTGCGAGTGATAAAATGACAGTACACGCTGCTGTTAACATGCAAACCTGTTTTTGTAACCTGATCATAAAAAATCCTCCCAATTCTAATTTATATTTTAGCAGCATTCAAATAATTAAATGCTGAAAGATATCCTTTCAATAAATCTAGCCTTTGACTGCTCCTACTGTAATTCCTTTAATAAAGAATCTTTGTGCATAAGGGTATACAATTATAACCGGTATAATAGCTACAATTACAAGTGCATATACAATAGATTCATTTGTAAAGTCAGTGGAGGTTTGAATCTCAGTCAATGCTCTCATCTCAACTATTATCTTCTTTAGCAGTACCTGCAAAGGTATAAGTTCCTTTTTCTTAAGCAATAACATTGACCAAAAATATCCGTTCCATCTATCTACTCCATAATATAACGTAATTGTCGCTAAACAAGGAGTAGAAATAGGAAGCATAACCTTCAAAAAAGTACCAAAATTGCCCATACCGTCAATCTTTGCTGCATCTTCAAGTTCTGAAGGAAGCCCTTCAAAAAACGTTCTCATAATTATAAAATAGAAGGTATTGACAGCCCAACCCAATATTACACCCCAAAAGCTGTTTATAAGGTTAAGATTATCAAAGTTCAGATACATAGGTATCATCCCCGCTGAAAACCACATGGTAAAAGATATAAAGATATTAAAAAACTTTCGTCCTACAAGTCTCTTTCTGGAAAGTGAATACGCCCCCATGGTTGTCACAACCATTTGCACCGCTGTACCCATGACAGTTATGTATATCGTATTTGCATAGGCTCTAAAAAAGCCGTCGATTTCTAAAATTTTAAGGTAAGCTTTAAATGTTGGCTTAACAGGATATAAAATCACCTTTCCCTGTATTATTGCTAGGCCATCACTAATTGATGCTATTAATGTATAATAAAATGGGTACAATGTAACCAGTAGTACGCCTGAGAGCACTACGATATTGAATAAATTGAAAATTTTCTCACCTTTGGTTAATTTCATATTGTTTTGCCTCCTTACCATAAACCAGTTTCAGTCAGCTTGTTGCTCATTTTATTTGCAAAAATAACTAGAATACATGCTACAACAGAATTTATAAGTCCAATTGCAGTTGCATAGTCAAACCGAGATTCCATAATACCTGTCCTGTATACATATGTACTGATTATATCCGCCCTTTCATAGGTTGAAGGATTATACAAAAGTATTATCGCTTCATATCCAATGTTGAGGATACTTCCCAATCGCACAAGGAGCATGATGACAATTGTAGGCACGAGAGATGGAAGAGTTATATGTACGAACTGTTTCCAGCGGTTTGCACCGTCAACTGTAGCCGCCTCATAAAGATCCTCGCTGATAGAAGTGATAGCAGATATATATATTATGGAGTTATAACCTGTCTGGCGCCATATCTCCATCAGTACATATATAGAAACAAAATAATTCGGATTAGTAAGAAAATAATTCGGTTCAAACCCAAACTCTTTTATTATAGTATTTAATATACCTGTATCTGGATTAAGAAAGTTGATAACCATACCAACAATAACAACCGTTGATATAAAGTGAGGTATATAGCTTATTGTCTGAACTGACTTTTTAAATGTCTTTCCCCTAAGTTCATTGAGAAGTAAGGCAAGAATTATTGGCATTGGAAAACCTAAAATCAGAGAGCTTAAACTGATAGTTAATGTATTTCTAATTACGCGCCATGCATAAGGACTTTGGAAAAACTCTACAAAGTACTTGAAACCTACCCAATCACTTGCTGCAATTCCCTTCCAAGGGCTATATTCTTTAAATGCAATAAGAAGACCCGCCATTGGAAGATAATGAAAAATAATATAGAAGAGAAGCGCAGGTATCAACATTAAATAAAGATCACCGTCATTTTTTATAATCTTTTTTAATCTATAAGACAAACTATTTCTATTTACTGCGTACGTCGTTACATCATTCTTCTCTATTTCTGTCTTTGCATCAACTAACATATAATTCTAACCTCTCTTTCTAAAAAACATCTTAGCAATTTTGTGATATCACTGTTTTTTATTTTGCAAATTCATAGTAGCACCCTAACTACAACACGGTCAATTTGTAATTGTTATTTTTGTGTGTTTTACTTACGTTTTAGAGTTATTAATTATTACGATTTAATATTTAAAGGAATAATAAGAAATGCATGTAAACATAACTGAAATGCCCTAAAACTAAAAAAGCAAGCACTTTTTTGTGCTTGCTTTTTATATCATATCTTTGGTAACAAATTGAAATCCTTTGATTTAAAAATTGAAAATACGCTGCCCGCAGTATATCAAATATAAAGATCTTTGATATACTGACCAGGTGACTTTCCTGAATATTTCTTGAACATTCTGGTTAATGTCTCTATTGATACTCCTATTTCATCTGCCAGATCACTTATCTTTGTAGAAGGCTTATTATTTAAAACCTCAACTACCCTATCAAATTTACACTTCGAAAGATAATCCTTGAAGTTATTTCCCATTACATTTTTGAACATAAAGCTCATATAGTTGGGTGAAAGGTTGAAATGCTCCGATATGTCGAGAAGCGAAATATCCTTCTTTAGATTGTCTTTGATATATTCTATCAGTTTATCTTTTAACTCTTCTATTTTTAAGTCACTTTTACTGGACAGGCAATTGAAAATATTATCAAAAACAACTTGCACAACATTATTTAATTCTGAATAGTCTTTGCACATTTTCATCTCGATGAAAAGCATCTCGCCCTGTTCATAAACACTGCTAATATTAATATTTAGTTTCTGCAAAACTCTATTGATTGTATTTACCAGCGCTATAACAATTCTCTCCCTTTGAGTCTTGCTATAAAATGATGTTTCTATATATTCCTTAAAAACATAATTAAGTAACTGGTCAAATTCTGTTTTCTTGCCTCTTTCTATTGCAGATATAAGCTTAAGTTCTGTATTTATTGGATAAATTGCCATATTATTAGGAATGTCATCTAAGTCTTCATAGCTATACACATTTTTTATCAATATAAGGTTTTTATGTTCAATAATTCTTGAGGCTGTAGCAAATGAAACCTTAATATCATCGACACCTGCAGCTGGCTGCCCTATGAATGCTGATAAATTTATGTTAAATGCAGCACCTATCACAGTAATCACTTTGCTTACTGCTTCTTTGATCTCAGTGATATTAGCGCATCTTAAGATAAAACACATGTTATCTTCATGCATTAACTTTTCAAATGTAAAGTTATTCTTAAGTTGTTCGTCTAAAATATCAAATATCTTATTTGTCAGTATTGTCTGCTCTTCGTAATTACTTTCGTCCTCTTCATTATCCATAAACTTAAATATTACAATACAATTTTCTTCATTTAGCCAATCCATATTAAGTCCAATAAGATCATCGTCAATAGTATCAACATCAAACCAGCCCATAAGAATATCCTTTAGGAGCCTTTCCTTTATATACTTTTGGCTTACATTAATATGTTCAACTAGTTCCTTATTGCTATTTCTTATAGTCTTTACCTGTTGAGCTATATAATCAATTTCATTATTTGTCTCTGACATACCACTATTATCGAATCCAAAAGAAATAAAGGTATCTCTCAACCTTCCTATCGGACGGTATATTCGAACTGAAAAAAATAATATTATGCAGAATGTAGCAATGGCCAATATAATTAAGATTAAAATCATTTTAAATAATATTACAGATATTTCTTTTTTGATAAGAGACATGTCATTTTTGAAATAATACTCAACTCCTATATTTCTGGACAATTTCCAAAAATATTGAGTTCCCTTCAATTCTTCAGAAACTATATCATATCTTCCACCCTCAAGTTTACTTCTAGAAACAATGGGTAAATTTTCAATACCTTTAGAGTCCCTTAGATCAGTGGTCAGGGTTTCCTCTGGTCTAATACCTATTTTAATACTGGGGTCCAAGTTGTTTTTTACAAAATCCGATATATTCATTACAATCAAAATAACAGCTCTATTGTCAATATAGTCCTTGCTTGTTATGTAAATAACATTATCATCAGTTATAATGCAGTGATCATAATTTTGAGAAAGCACATATTTCTGCAGAATATTTTTGTACATTGTTTCATCTATATTCAACTCGTCAAGCATTGTTTTAATTGACCGGGTTCCAGTGCTAAAAATAACTGTTGAATCATTATATTTGTGAACTGCGACCTGAACTTTGTTGTAAGCAAGCCTTTGGTTCAAGTCTGTAATATCTGTGAAGAGGGTATTAAGTCCAGCATAATATTCTTGATTTGAGCTGTATATAAACATATCAAGACTTTTTAATTGTTTTATATAGTTACCTGTGAGAATTGCAGTATAAGTTATATTTTCATTATTCTCCAAATAAGAATCAAAAGTCATTTTATTTGACTGTGTAATTCGTCTCTGAGTATCATTTTGAATAATCATGAAAAAAACGGCGAAAGCGACAGTAATTGTTATTAATAATATTGCGGAATATGTAATCAAAATTTTCGTAAAAT
>Ga0123336_10003398_pt1 | contig 13315 bp, 12 predicted proteins | sample SSSSmetaG_FD_96466 | JGI IMG/M metagenome (GOLD analysis project Ga0123336, IMG submission 96466) | Glacier valley bacterial and archeal communities from Borup Fiord, Nunavut, Canada, to study Microbial Dark Matter (Phase II) - ​SSSS metaG | ecosystem: Environmental > Aquatic > Freshwater > Ice... | reverse complement strand
CGCTTGGACGTGTCCATGCCAATGCGGATAAGCTTCTCCATGGGCGGCCTCCTTCTGATGACAGACAACACTCTCATCATGGCACACCAGATGCCGCGCGGAGGCCGTCCACACCAACAGGGCCGCGCACACCGCGGCTTGGTGCTGGACGTTCCGGTTAGTGTGGACAGCCTCCGAGCGGCATCTGGTGCGCCATGATGAGGCTGTGCGTTCATCAAAGGAGGCGGCCCCTGGGTTGCCACGCCGCAGGCGGCTTGCAATGACGGCCCCTGTAAAACCAGGTGCGGCAACTCCGCCGTCATGCCAGGCATGACCCCGATCCTATCCGCCACCGGCCTCCACACCTACTACGGTGCCAGCCATATCCTGCGCGGGGTGGACCTGCACATCCTGCCGGGACAGGCCATTGGGCTGATGGGCCGCAACGGCATGGGCAAGACGACCCTGATCCGCACCTTGCTCGGCCTGGTGCCGCTCCGCGCCGGACAGGTGCTGGTGGACGGGCAGGACGTGGCCGCCCGCCCCGCCTACGCCCGCGCCCGCCAGGGCATCGCCGTGGTGCCGGAGGGCCGCGGCGTGTTCGGGTCGCTGTCTGTGCGGGAGAACTTGCTGCTCGCCGCCCGCCCCGGCGCGGATGGCGCCGTGCGCTGGCCGTTGGACCGCGTGCTGGACGCCTTTCCCCGCCTGGCCCAGCGGATCGGCCACCGCGGCGGCCAGCTTTCGGGCGGGGAGCAGCAGATGGTCGCCATCGGGCGCGCGCTGATGACCAGCCCGCGGCTGCTCATACTCGATGAGGCGACGGAGGGCCTGGCCCCCCTGGTGCGGGACGAGATCTGGCGCACCATCGCCCTGATCCGCGCCGACGGGATTGCGACCCTGGTGGTGGACCGCACGGTTGCCGCGGTGCTGAGCCTGGTGGACCGCGCGACGGTGCTGGTGAAAGGCCAGGTTGCCTATGACGGCGACCCAGCGGCGCTGGCCGGCGACCGGGAGATGCTCGGGCGGTTTCTAGGGGTGTAACCGCAACTATGGTCCTGCGCCTGTCCATACAGCGGGTCCGTTCCGGATGACGGCATCATCATTGTTCATTATCGTGTCAAGATGCAGTCGGCGCTAAACGGCCAAGGACGCATGGACCAGCCTTTGAAGGGGTCTGCGATTGGCGGCGAGGCGCCAGGGATCGGGGCGGTGGCGAACAACAGCATGACGTTCACCCGGCAGGAAACCCGGTTCACGCCCCCCGACACTGTCAGCTACGCCTGGCAGGTCGCGGTGAACTACACCGTGGATGCCGGCGGAACGAAGGCCGACGTGGCCGGGGCGCTCGGGCTGATCGTCAGCCTGACCTACACGCCCCACCAGCCGACATTGGCGATGCCAGGGCAGCCGCTGCCCGTCGCCGTGCCGGCACCATCCCGAGACCTCGGCAGCTTCTTTGAGGCTTATGGCCCGGCCATCGCCACCGCGGCTGTCGTGGTGGCTGTCGTCGTGCTTGTGGTCGCGACGGACGGCCTGATCCTCATCCCGCTCGCAGCGGCGGCTTAGCCCGCCGGCCGACGCACACCCCGCGCGCAGGCCAGCCCCCCGCTTCACCCCGGCCCCGCCCCGGTCTAGAACCGCCCGATGCTGTCAAAGTCCTTCGTGCCCGCTGACGTGGAACCGGGCCTGTATGCCGGGTGGGAAGCCGCCGGGGCGTTCCATGCCGACCCGGCGTCTGCCGCCGCGCCCTACACCATCATGATCCCGCCGCCCAACGTCACCGGCAGCCTGCACATGGGCCATGCCCTGACCATGACCCTGCAGGACACCCTGATCCGCTGGCGCCGCATGCAGGGCCGCGACGCCCTGTGGCAGCCCGGCACCGACCACGCCGGCATCGCCACGCAAATGGTCGTGGAGCGCCTGCTCGCCAAGGAAGGCAACCAGTCCCGCCAAAGCATGGGCCGCGACGCCTTCACCCAGCGCGTCTGGGACTGGAAGGCGGAGTCCGGCGGCACCATCACCGGCCAGCTCCGCCGCCTCGGCGCATCGCTCGATTGGGAGCGCGAGCGGTTCACGATGGACGAGGGCCTGTCCGACGCCGTGCGGGAGGTCTTCGTCACGCTCTACAAGCAGGGCTTGATCTACCGGGACCGCCGCCTGGTGAACTGGGACCCGCAGTTCCAGTCCGCAATCTCCGACCTGGAGGTCGAGGCCAAGGAGGTGAAGGGCAGCATCTGGCACCTCCGCTATCCCATCGAAGGGCAGTCCGGCCGCACCATCACCGTCGCCACCACGCGCCCGGAAACCATGCTGGGCGACACCGCCGTTGCCGTGCATCCCGACGATGACCGCTACCGGGACCTGGTGGGCCAGCACGTCATCCTGCCCCTCACCGGCCGGCGTATCCCCATCGTGGCCGACGCCTACTCGGACCCCGAGAAAGGCACCGGCGCCGTCAAGATCACCCCGGCGCACGACTTCAACGACTTCGAGGTCGGGCGCCGCCACGCCCTGCCCATGCCGTCCATCCTGGACAAGATGGGCCGGGTCACGCTGGCGGAACTGGACCTGCCGGCCGACGCCGATTTCGTGCGCGGGCTGGACGGCCAGGACCGCTTCGCAGCCCGCAAGGCCATCGTCGCCGAACTGGAGCGGCTGGAGGTGCTGGACCGCATCGAGCCGCACACCAACCAGGTCCCGCACGGCGACCGCTCCGGCGTGCCCATTGAGCCGCTACTGACCACGCAATGGTACTGCAACGCCGCCGAGCTGGCCAAGCCCGCCATCGCCGCGGTCGAGAGCGGCGCGACCCAGTTCGTGCCCAAGCAGTGGGAAAACACGTTCTTCGCCTGGATGCGCGACATCCAGCCTTGGTGCATCAGCCGGCAGCTTTGGTGGGGCCACCGCGTCCCCGCCTGGTTCGGCCCCGACGGCCATATCTTCGTGGAGCGCACGGAGGCCGAGGCGCAGGCCGCCGCGTCAGCCCACTATGGACGCGAAGAAACGCTGACCCGGGACGAGGATGTGCTAGACACCTGGTTCAGTTCGGCGCTGTGGCCGTTCTCGACGCTGGGCTGGCCGGGGCAGACGCCGGAGCTGGCGCGCTACTACCCCGGCGATGTCCTGGTGACGGGCTTCGACATCATCTTCTTCTGGGTCGCCCGCATGATGATGATGGGCCACCACTTCATGGGCGGCGTGCCGTTCCACACCGTGTACATCCACGGCCTGGTGCGGGACGAGCGCGGTCAGAAGATGTCGAAGTCCAAGGGCAACGTCATAGACCCGCTGGAGCTGATCGCCGCCTACGGCACGGATGCGCTGCGCTTCACGGTCTGCGCCCTGACCGGGCCGGGTCGCGACGTGAAGCTGGGGGCGGCGAGCGTCGAGAACCGCCGGGGCTTCGTCACGAAGCTATGGAACGCCGCCCGGTTCTGCGAGATGAACGGCGTCGTGCCCGTCCCCGGCTTCGATCCCGCCACGGCCCGCCTGCCGCTGACCCGCTGGCTGCTGGACGCCTGCAACGCCGCCGTGGCCGAGGCCGATGCGGCGCTTGAGGCCTACCGCTTCGATGACTACGCCGCCGCTGCCTACCGCTTCACCTGGAACACCTTCTGCGACTGGTTCCTGGAGTTCGCCAAGCCCGTCCTGAACGGCCCCGCCGACGCGGACGCCGCCGAGGTCCGCGCCACGGCCGCCCACGTGCTGGGCGTCATCCTGCGCCTGCTGCACCCGGCCATGCCTTTCGTCACCGAGCACTTGTGGGACGAACTCGGCTACGGCGCCCCGTGCAGCCTGATCCGCGCGCCCTGGCCGGTGCCCACCCCAGTGCAAGACGCGCCGGCTGCACGCGCGGAGTTGGACTGGCTGGTGCGCCTAGTCTCCGAGGTCCGCACCGTCCGGTCCGAGATGAACGTGGCCCCCAGCGCCCTGACGCCCATCCTGCTGCGGGACGCCACGCCGGAGACCATCGCCCGCGCCAAGGCCTGGACCGAGGCCATCCGCCGCATGGCCCGCGCCACCGAGATCAAGCCGCTGGACGGCCCCATGCCCGACGGCAGCGCCCAGGTCGTGGTGGACGAGGCGACGGTGCTGCTGCCGCTCGCCGGCATCATAGACCTGGACGCCGAGCGCGCCCGGCTGGACAAGGAGCGCCAGAAGGCGCTGGCGGAGGCCGACAAGGTGATCCGCAAATTGGACAACGCCGATTTCGTGAGCCGCGCCAAGCCGGAGGTCGTGGAGGAGAACCGCGACCGCCTCGCCGCGCACCAAGCCGAAGCCGCCCGTTTGGCGGCGGCGCTGGCGCGGATCACCAAGATGGTGCCGGGCTGATGTCAGCCACCAACACTCCGTCATTGCGAGCCGCTTGCGACGCGGCAATCCAGGGGCCGCCAGGACTGTGGCGTGGTGCCGGCGGCCCCTGGATTGCCGCGTCGCTGCGCTCCTCGCAATGACGAACAATTGGGACCCCAGGTCCCCTACCTAGGAGGAAACGACCATGCTCAAGAAGCGCTGGGACAAGAGCAACATGCCGTCCCGCCACGTCACCGTCGGCCCGGACCGCGCACCGCACCGCAGCTACTACTACGCGATGGGCCTGACGGAAGACGAGATCAACCAGCCCTTCGTCGGCGTCGCCACCTGCTGGAACGAAGCGGCACCCTGCAACATCGCCCTCAACCGCCAGGCGCAGTCCGTCAAGCGCGGCGTGTCGGAGGCTGGCGGCACCCCGCGGGAGTTCACGACCATCTCGGTCACGGACGGCATCGCCATGGGCCACCAGGGCATGAAGTCCTCCCTGGTGTCGCGGGACGTGATCGCCGACAGCGTGGAGCTGACCATGCGCGGCCACTGCTACGACGCCATCGTCGGCCTCGCCGGCTGCGACAAGTCGCTGCCCGGCATGATGATGGCCATGCTGCGCCTCAACGTGCCCAGCGTGTTCATGTATGGCGGCAGCATCCTGCCGGGCCGCTTCAAGGGCCGCGACGTGACCGTGGTGGACGTGTTCGAGGCCGTGGGCCAGCACGCCGCCGGCAAGATGGGCGACGCAGACCTGCGCGAGCTGGAGATGGTCGCCTGCCCCTCCGCCGGGGCGTGCGGCGGCCAGTTCACCGCCAACACGATGGCGACCGTCAGCGAGGCCATCGGCCTGGCGCTCCCCGGCTCCGCCGGCAGCCCGGCGCCCTACGAGGACCGCGACCGCTGGGCCGTCGAGTCCGGCCGCGCCGTCATGGCCCTGATCGAGTCCGGCCTGCGCCCGCGCGACATCGTGACGATGGAGGCGCTGGAGAACGCGGCCGTCGTCGTGGGCGCCACCGGCGGCAGCACCAACGCCGGGCTGCACCTGCCGGCGCTGGCGCATGAGGCCGGGCTGCGCTTCACGCTGGACGACGTCGTGCGGATCATGAAGCGCACGCCCTACATCGCCGACCTCAAGCCCGGCGGAAAGTACGTGGCGCTGGACGTCCATCGCGTCGGCGGCATCCCGGTCATCCTGAAGGCGCTGCTGGACGGCGGCCTGCTGCACGGCGACTGCATCACCGTCACCGGCAGGACGATGGCGGAAAACTTGAAGGACGTGGTGTTCCCAACGGACCAGGACGTGATCTACCCGGTGTCCCGCCCGATCACCGCCACCGGCGGCGTCGTCGGCCTGCGCGGCAACCTGGCGCCGGAAGGGGCCATCGTGAAGGTCGCCGGCATGTCCAACCTGAAGTTCGAGGGCACGGCCGTGTGCTTCGACAGCGAGGAGGAGGCGTTCCGCGCCGTCAACGACCGCGCCTACAAGAAGGGCGACGTGATCGTCATCCGCTACGAAGGCCCGCGCGGCGGACCCGGCATGCGGGAGATGCTGTCCACCACGTCGGCCATCTACGGCCAGGGCATGGGCGGGGACGTCGCGCTGATCACCGACGGCCGGTTCAGCGGCGCCACGCGCGGCTTCTGTGTCGGCCATGTGGGTCCGGAGGCTGCGGTCGGCGGACCCATCGCCCTGTTGCGCAACGGCGACCGCATCCGCATGGACGCGGAGGCCGGCACCATCGAGGTTCTGGTGTCCGACGCCGAGATGGCGGAGCGCCGGGCCGCCTGGGTGCCCCGCGGCACCGACTACAACAGCGGGGCCATCTGGAAGTATGCACAGACGGTCGGCCCGGCCTACCTGGGCGCCGTGACCAACCCCGGCGGCGCGGCGGAGACGCACTGCTACGCGGACATCTGACCCGGGGCGGTTAGGGCTGGGAGGGTGCTTACCGCAGGTGCCGCCAGGCGTTTGCTGCACAGGCTGGGCGCGTCCGGCGCCTTGGGCGGCGCGCCGGACGATGTGGGCGCCGCCGGTCCTCCGGTCCCGCCGCAACCCGGCTGGACCGGGGACCTGGCCAAGCTGGTCGCACTCGGGGCGCTGTTCGCGCTGATCCTGACCGCACGGAACCCGCAGGTGCTGCTGCACCCGGAGTTCTGGGCCGAGGACGGGTGGGTCTGGTTCCCGGACGGCTACGAGTATGGCTTGGCGAGCCTTGCCCGTCCGGTGGCCGGCTACCTGCAAACCGCGCCGCGCCTGGTGGGACTGCTGGCGCAGGCGTTCCCGCTGGCCTGGGCTCCCGCCATCTTCGCGCTCGCCGCCCTCGTCATCCAGGTGCTGCCGCCGCTGTTCCTGGCGTCCTCCCGCATGGCGGCGGCGTGGCCGGACACACGGGGGCGCCTGCTGTTCGCCCTCGTGTGGCTTGTGCTGCCGAACACGCGGGAGATCTACGTCAACCTCACCAACGCACAGTGGCATATCGCCGCGCTGGGCTTCCTGGTCCTGCTCAGCCGCGCGCCCGCCACTGCGGCGGGGCGTGGATTCGATACGGCTGCGTTGGCGGTGTGCGGCCTCAGCGGGCCGTTCTGCATTGTGCTCGCGCCCGTCGCGGCCTGGCTTGCAGTCGTCCAACGTACCCGGACCACCCTGTGGCGCGCGGGGTTGCTGTGCGCCGCCGCGGCGGTGCAGGCCGGCGTGGTCGTCGCGACCGTTGGGGAACGCGGCGCAACCGATCTGGGCGGCGGGCCGCGGATGCTGGCCCGGATCGTGGCCCAGCAGGTCATGGCCGGCGCGCTGGTGGGCGAGCACGCGATGCCGGACATGGTTGACCTGCCGCTGTGGCAAACGAATGTGCTCCCGCTTGGGATTGCGGCAGTAGGGCTGGTCCTGGCCGGGCTGGCGGTCTGGCACGGACGCCAGCCCCTGCGGCTGCTGGTCCTGGTGGCGGCACTCCTGTTCGCCGCGGCGCTGGCGCGTCCGGTCGTGGCATTGACCGGGGCGCAATGGCCGCTGCTGCAAGTGCCCGGCGTCGGCCAGCGCTACTACTACGCCCCGATGCTGGCCCTGATGGCGGCCCTGTTTACGCTGGCCGGCGGCCGAAGCCTCGGGCGGCGGGCGGCCGGATGCATCCCGCTCCTGCTTCTGGCCGTGGGCATCCCAGGTGACTTCGCGCTGGCGCCGCGCGTGCCGACCGGCTTTGCCGCCCAAGCGAAGGCATTTGGCAAGGCGGCGCCCGGGACGGTTTGGCTCTACCCGTTCAATCCGTTCTTCGAGCGGTTTCCAATGCGGCTGGTCAAGCGGTAGGGCTGCTTGGCTTGCCCCCCGCGCGCCGCGCTGCATGGGCGCGGGCATCTGGCCCGCCGCTTGCTACGACGTGGTTGCCGCTTGCAAAGGCCCCGCCATGATCCCGCCCACCCCCGGTGCCGACCCAGCCTCCCGTTTGTTCGGTTACGCCACCCCGCCGGACGGCGCCGGGCCAATCGGGCCGGACCAGGCCTGGCCAGTGCCCGCCGAGGGCAGCTTCGGGGACGTGCTCCGCGGCCTGAACCCCCTGCATCATCTGCCGGTGGTGGGCACGATCTACCGGATGGTGACTGGCGAGACCATCCCCACCACCATGCGCATCGCCGGCGCCGCGCTGGTTGGCGGCCCCTTGGGCATGTTGGGCGCCGGCCTGTTCGGGTTGCTGGAGGAGCTGATCCGCATGGGCCCCGACCGCTCGCGCCCGCCCACGCCCGCCGGCATGGCGGAGACCGGGTCGGAGCGCCCGATGGACCCGGTGACGCCCGGCACGTTGGCCAAGGGCGAATACACCACGCTGGCCACCACCCAGCCGGAGTTCCTGCAGCCCACCCAGTTCGCGGACGCCGCACCGCCAGGTGCTGCCCCAGACGCCACCCGTGGCCTTGCGGCCTACGCAGCCGCGGCGCAGGAATGGCGCGCCGGGCAGGCATGGGAGAAGGGGCTGGCATGAGGGCGTACGTGGGCGCGGACGGGATGCTGACCGCAGGCGGATTGCGGGTGCGCGCCGTGCTGGGTGCGGGCGGCATACGCGCCCAGAAGCAGGAGGGCGACGGTGCGACCCCCGCCGGGCTGCTGCCGCTGCGCCGCGTGCTGTACCGCGCCGACCGGCTGCCCCGCCCGCGCGCGTCCGTTCCGGTGTCGCCCCTGGCGCCGCATGACGGCTGGTGCGACGACCCCGCCGACACCGCCTACAACCGCCCGGTCCGCCTGCCGTATTCCGCCCGGCATGAGGCGCTGTGGCGGGCGGATGCAGTCTATGACGTGATCGGCGTGCTCGGCTGGAACGATGCGCCGCCGGTGCGGGGACCAGGGCCGGCGCCGGGCAGCGCCATCTTCCTGCACCTGGCGCGCCCGGACCGCGCGCCAACTGCGGGCTGCATCGCCCTGGACCTCGCCGACCTGCTGGCCCTGCTGGCCGCCGGTGTGTCGGAGATCGAGGCCGGCTAGAGCATCATCGGATCAAACGTGTACACGTTCCGATAAAGATGCTCGCAGAAACAAAAGCTAGAGCACGTTCGGCGCGTCTATCTGCGCCGAACGTGCCCTAGTTCAGCACCGCCGCCCCGCATAGATATGACCCGGCCCCGCCTGCGCCCGCCACTGCCGCGCGTAACGCAGCGGCACGACGAAGCGCGGGTCGTCGCGGTCTATCCTCTGGATGGCCAGGCCGGCCACACCCGGCGGGCAGGCGGCCAGGACCGTGCCGTCCGGGCCGATCACGCAAGCCGGGTTGGCGCCGCTGGTGGCTGACGGGCCGGACAAGCTGACCCAGTAGCAGTTGGTTGCGGCATGGGCGCGCGCCATCAAGCCGTGCCGGGGATCCGGGCTGTAGAGGGACAGCAGCACGCAATCGGCCCCGAGTTCCTCGTACTCGGCGAACAGGGGCGGGAACACCACCTCGATGCACAGGGCGCAGCCCAGGCGGATGCCGTCCACCTCGAACACCAGGGGGTCGCTGCCGGGGGTGTACCACCAGGTCAGCTCGGTATTGGACAGCTTGCGCTTGCTGTAGCGCCCTGCAACGGCACCGCGGTCGGAGATGACATACATGCTGTTCTGCGGCCAGGGCGCCCCGCCTCTGCCATACCCATTGCTGGCATCCCCATTCCTGGCATCCCCGCCCTTGCTATCCCCGTCCCTGGCGGCCAGGCGGTGGTTGCAGCCGAGGATGACCCACAGGCCCAAGCGCCGGGCCAAATCCGCGGTGGCCGCAAGCTCTTCCTGTAGGGCATCCCAGTCCACTTCGGCCCAGCCGCCGATCTGCTCGATCACGTAGCCGGACAACGCGCCCTCGGGCAAATGCAGCAGGCGCGCCCCGGCCTGGGCGGCAGCCAGCATCAGGTGGCGGACTCCGGCGCCGTTCTCCCGGACGTTGCGGCCGATGCAGGACTGGGCTGTTGCGATGACAAGGGCCATGCCATCCGAATGGCCCAGGCAGGTGGCGGGTGCAACCTAAGGTTGGTAACATGGTGTAACGAATGGAGACGCGCCGCCTCCACACACGCGGGGCTGATTTCGCCTGCACTGACACTGCGGGTGTCCACAGGCTTGTTTCGGCGCCCTACGCGGGATGGTCCGATCTCCGCCGCACCCCACGTCGCCCCGGTTCAACCTGGCACGGTTGCGGGCGTCCTAAGCTGCCGCGGCAACTGCCGCCGGCCTGCACCGAACCCTCGTCCTGCCTACCTCGGACCGTCCTGACCCCTGGGTTGACCTCCCGCCAGGGTGGGGATCACGCAACGCCAAGCCATTGCAGCGCATAGGGCAGGCCGGCGACGGTCCCTGCGCCCAGTGCGGAGAGGATGGACAGCACCAGCACGGCTTGCAGCACCGGGTTCATCCGCGCGTTACGGACCGGCAGCGGCGCCGGGACGGCAGCGTTGACCTTGGCCAGCGCAGGGTGGGCCAGGATCGGTATGGGCTGGAACATCTGGACTGCCCGTTGCGCCGTGGGCGGCATTGCCACTGCCGCAGAGCTGTTTGCAGGGACCGGAACCTCGGGCGTGGCGGGCGGAAGCGGCGCAGCGGCTTCCATTGCGGCGCGCAGCACCGCCGCTGCGGGGTCTGCGAGCATGTGCCTGAACGACGAATGCCCGGCAAGCACCAGGTGCAGCGGCGCGAACGCCCCACCGGCCGGCCGGCCGTTCGGTGCGGCCAGGCGGGATAACGCCCGCAGGGCACCAAGGCCCAGCGTCTCGGCCTGCTCGATCAGCAGGACCACCTGGGTTTCCCCGTTCCGCCGCTGGCATAGCCGCTGCATTGACTCGTCTGCCGCGTCGTCCGGCAGTAGGCCGAACTCCTCCTTTCCGGCCTGGATCAGGATGCGCTCGATCGTCAAGGGTGAGCGCAGCGGGTTGCCGGCCCGCACGACCCGCACGGTTTGGGGCAAGCCGGCCAAGAGGCGCCGCAAGGCTCCTTCAAGCGCCGGCCCGTCGCCAAGCAGAACGGAGACCGACGGCGCAAGGCCGGGGCGCGCGGCGGCAAGCAGGTTGAGGTGCGCGGTTTGCAACTGGAGACACTCCGGAAGCGGCTATCAGCAAAGTGCAACAAATTGCGGCCCGGATCAACCTTGATGCGCGATCCCCCGCAACACTGGCAGCATACGCTACTCAGTACGCGGATCAAACGCCTGCCGAAGCCCATCACCGAGCAAGTTAACGGCAATTACTGTCAAAAAGATGAACAGCCCCGGCAAGACTGCCAGCATCGGCGCCTGGATCGTCAACTCCTGCGCGTTGTTCAGCATGTTGCCCCAGCTTGGCGTGGGCGGGACGATGCCGTAGCCCAGGAAGCTCAGCACGGACTCAAGCAGGATCACCCGGCCGACCGTCAGCGTGATGGCGACGATCATTGGGCCGGCGACGTTGGGCAGGATGTGCGCCAGCACGACATACCACGCGCTGCCGCCGCTGGCCCGGGCGGAGGTCACGAACTCCCGCCCCTTCAACGCCAGTGTCGCGGCCCGCACCACCCGGGCAACGGCGGTCCAGTCGAACAGGGTGATGACCACCACCACCCGCCAGAACCCGGCGGCGCCGGACCGCGCGAACTCCTGCGAGAACCCCAGCTTGGTCAGGTCCAGCGCCCCCAGCACGATCAGCAACGGCAGCAGCGGCAGCGCCAGCACCCCATCCGTGAAGCGCATCAAAGCGCTGTCCAACCGGCCGCCGAGGTACCCGGCGGCCACGCCCACCGCCACGCCCACCACGGCGCCGGCCAGGGTGGCGATCAGCCCAACCAGCAGGCTGACCTGCCCGCCGACCATCAGCCGCATCAGGACATCCCGCCCGGCGTCATCGGTGCCCAGCAGGTGGACCGGACCCGGCGGGTCGAACCGGCCCAGCAGGTCCGTCGTCGTCGGGTCCACCCCCAGCCAGGCCTGAACCGGCCAGGCGGCCAGGCAGAACAGCACGATCAGGACCAGCAGCCCGAGCGCCGCCATCCCCATGCGCTGCCGGCGGAACCGGCGCAGCCGCAGCCGCCACGGACTGATCGGGGCATCGGTGGCCACCACCGCCATACCCACGCCCGCGCTCATGCCAAGCTGATCCGCGGGTCGAGCCACCCATAGGCCAGGTCCGCCAGCACGTTGCTCGCCAGCGTGACCAAGGTGGCGAACAGCAGCCCGGCCAGCGCCAGGTTGTAGTCGTTGCCCAGGATGGAGTCGTAGATCATCTTGCCGAGGCCGGGCTGGGCGAACATCGTCTCGGTAATCAGCGCGCCGCCGAACAGCGTGCCGAAGCTGAGGGCCACCACCGTCACCACGGGGATCATCGCGTTGCGCAAGGCATGGGCGCGCACCACCCGGCCCTCGCCGGCGCCCTTGGCCCGCGCGGTCCGCACGTGGTCCATCCGCAGCACGTCCACCATCGCCGCCCGAACATACCGCACGAACTGCCCGGCCGTGGACAGCGCCAGCGTCAGCACCGGCAGCAGCAGGTGGCGCAGCACGTCTGCCAGGCTTCCGTCGCCGACGTTGCTGACGCCGCCCGCCGGAAGCCAGCGCAGGGTTTGCGCAAACACCAGGATGAAGATCAGCGCCAGCCAGAACACCGGCACCGACACCCCGGCCAGCGCCAGGGTGCTGACGGCGCCGTCCAGCCATCCGCCGGGCCGCAGCGCGGCAAGGGTCCCCAGCACCAGGGACAGCAGCACGGCCAGGGTAAAGCCGCCAAGCATGAGCTTCGTGGTCTGCCACAGCGCCGGCCCCATCACCTCCAGCACCGGCCGGGCATGGACGCGGCTGTAGCCGAGGTCGCCCTGCACGGCCGCCTGCAGCCAGTGCAGGTAGCGTAGCAGCAACGGCTGATCGAGGCCGTAGATGGCGCGCAGCCGGGCCGCGGCCTCCGGCGTCATGCCGGGGTTGCTGGCCATCATGAGGTCTATGGGATCGCCGGGCATCAGGCCGATCAGGCCGTAGATGACGAAGGACATGACCAGCAGGACGAGCAGGGTTTGCCACAGCCGGCTGAGGAGGAAGCGGCTCATTGGATTAAGCCGTCCCCAATCCAGCAACGACGCTTTGGGTGGTGGTCATCAGACCACCTTCAGGAACTGCCGGTGCAGCACTTCGATCATCACGATCCGGCTGTCCAGCACGTCAACGAAAAGATGGCCGGACAGCAATTCGATCGTCCGGTGGCCCGGGCCCCAAGGCCCGTCAGGCCGTGGCTTGGTATAGTAGTTGGAGCCGTGGCCGTGCAGTTGGGCCCCGGCAACACGGAGGTCTCGCACCTGTTCCGCAAGCAGGCCCTCTCCCTTCTTGCCGAGCAATTGCTCCAACGCGTCGGCGAGCTTGGGCGCCATGTCCCTCAGTGCTGGACGCGAAGCGCCTGCTTCGTGCTGTTCTGTCCCATCCAAAGGCGTAGGTCCTACCATGGGAAATGACACGCCGCGGCCTGGCCCGGCGCCAGGTCCCGCAAGACCGGCGGGTCCGTCCGGCACACCGGTTCCGCCTTCGGGCAGCGCGGGTGGAACACGCAGCCGGGCGGGGGCGACATCGGGCTT
>Ga0123336_10003392_pt1 | contig 13332 bp, 8 predicted proteins | sample SSSSmetaG_FD_96466 | JGI IMG/M metagenome (GOLD analysis project Ga0123336, IMG submission 96466) | Glacier valley bacterial and archeal communities from Borup Fiord, Nunavut, Canada, to study Microbial Dark Matter (Phase II) - ​SSSS metaG | ecosystem: Environmental > Aquatic > Freshwater > Ice... | reverse complement strand
AGATGCCGTCATGGCTGTTATGTCTGAACATCAGATGGCTATGCCGCCCGCTCTTTGTGATACGATGGGAAAAGATATCCCGATCACAGGTGGTACCACGCATGTGAGAATATACACGCCAAAAGATGGTGCGGCATCGTACCCGGTGATCGTTTATTATCATGGCGGTGGATGGGTTATCGCGGACCTCAATGTGTATAACGCCAGTGCGCAGGGACTTTGCGAACAGGTGGGCGCTATTGTAGTATCGGTAGAATACCCCAAAGGTCCGGAGAACAAATTTCCGGCAGCACACCTTGCATCCTTCAGCGCCTATCAGTGGGTAATAAATAATGCGGCGTCGTTCAAGGGAGACACCGCCAAAATTGCCGTGGTTGGTGAGAGCGCAGGCGGAAACCTGGCTGCCAATGTAAGTATGATGGCAAGAGATAAAAAAATAAAATTACCACTGTACGAAGTGCTGGTTTATCCTGTAGCTAACAATGACCTTAACAGCGAAAGTTACGTAAAGTACGCTGCTGCAAAACCTTTGAATAAGCCTGTGATGGAATGGTTTGTAAAGAATGCGCTTGGAGCACCCGCTGTAGCTGCCGATCCCAGGATAAGTCTTGTTAAAGCCAATCTTTCGGGGATGCCGCCAACATTGATTATCGGAGCCGAGATAGATCCGCTTCAGTCAGAAGGAAAATTGTTAAGTGATAAATTTAAAGATGCGAAAGTAGATACTGATTATGAATTGTATACGGGTGTTACGCATGAATTCTTCGGCATGGCGGCAGTAGTGCCACAGGCCAGAGAAGCCCAGGCACTTGCTGCTAAAAAACTTAAATCAGCATTTAGAAAGTAAATAGATACAAGAATCAACCTCTAAGGTTTTAAAAACCTTACAGGTTGATTCTTGTATTCAATGATGATAACAAAATACTCCCGGCTGCTTTTACCTGAACGATGTCTTTCTCTATGTCGGGTTCGGACAAATAATAAAATGGCGTAAAAGTTTCGCGCGTTATTCTGTTCAGGCCCCTGAATGGCTGTCCTGCCTTCCAGGTAGCATTGGCAAAACGGGCAAATAGCATTTCATCTTCTTTACTTAATGAATTATTAACCAGTGACTGCAAAATCCTGGATGGTAACATGTCCCTCACCGTTACAAGGTAATCCAGTCCACATTCGAGCGCATAGAATCCTGCGATGCTTGTCGCAACTTTCATTTGCTTAAGCATTTTTTTAACCGTGGCGGTATCCGGACCATTAGGATGAACACCAACCGGGACCTGGTGCTGACTTACTGAATAAGTGGAATCGGCGTAAGCGGAAATGGTTTGCGCGAATGTAGTGTCCTGAAGCAGTTGACGTAAAAATTTCAGCTGTTCTTCCTGTGTGCCTTTTCGTACCGGACTCATTACTGAAAATAATTTTTTGGCTGTGTTTACTATCTGTACAGCGTCTTTGTCCGTTTCTTCTTTGCTAAGCAAACCTGGAACCCGGAAATTATATCGCTTTAGTCTTTCCATATCTCTAAAAGGTTGCCCGGCTTTCCAGGTTGCATTTGTAAACCTGTTTAACAATAGAACCGCATTGCTATCTGCCCCGCCTTTTATAATTTTTTGCAGCCAGGTTAAAAAAGATTCACCGGATTTTTTACTTAGCATTTCAACGCCGCACTCAAGCGCATAAAATGGAGCTATGGAAGTAGCGATTTTTTCGTCTTTAAGTCGCATCAGATGTACGGTGGCAGCGTCGCTATTATTTAAGAACACAGGCTGTGGTCGTCCTAACCCGTTATAGTATGCGGAGTCTAAAGACCCCGCCATCAATTCAGTAAAGGCAGGATCGCGCAATAGTGTATCTATTATGGTTACCTCCTGTTTTAAGCGGGAGAGATCATCAGATGATTTAGATGGACCAGAACAGGCCATACATCCATTTATAAAAAAAACCACCAGCCTTAGTATTACGATATTTAATTTTTGTATCCGCATAAGCATTGTTTTGCCAATTAAAATAAGCAACAACCAAGATATATTGAAATCAGGCATAGTTGGTAATTATTATACCCGCAATACTGATATACCGCCTGAAGCCCGGAACGCGACCTGATTATCAGATGCCGGAAAATTATCTAATCGAGCTATCGATGGTGGCAAAGTGACATATAAAAATGTCAACTGAATCCTGGGATTTTCGGGAACCAATGGTGCAGGATATATTGCCGACTATGGCTTTGATACCGGCACGCGTTGGAAAACATTTGCCTCGCTGTTTTCCAACTATATCGTAAAAGAAAATTTGCGGGATCAAAGAATAACGGGCGCTAAAAAAACCTTTGCCTCCATTTACAATTTTTTTGAATCAAACCGGCAGTACTATGAAATTTCAAGACCTGTTAAACCAGGATGTCGTTAATCTTACAAATTGCGAAGACGAGCTTATTCATATACCGGGAAGTATTCAGCCGCATGGATTTTTACTTGGATTGAAAACAGGTAATCTTACTATAGATTTCTGTAGTGGCAACTCCTTTGAACTGTCTGGATTAACGTATGAAGAAGAGTTAAAGCAGCGTAACCTGAATACAAAACTAAAAGAGGCGAATGCTGAACTCGAAAACCTTTACTGGATAGGATCACACTACTTGAAAGAGCCGTTAAGAAAAATCCAGATGTTTGCCTCCAGGATCAGGAATAAAGAATTTGAAGATGATTTTGAATTGATTTTTAACGCGGTGAAACGAATGAATGATTCCGCTAAACGGATGCAACTACTGGTATCGGATATATTATCGTATTCACGCCTTAGCTTCGCGGAAGACACTTTAGAGACAGTGCATTTCAATGACCTGATTAAAACCGTGATCAGTGAGCTTGAGCCTGAAATAGCGGATCAACAAGCCGTTATCAGCTATGATACACCGGTAGAGATAAAAGGTATCTTCTCTTTCTTACAGCAACTACTGGTAAACCTGATAAGAAACTCACTTAAGTTTTCTAAGGAGGATGGCTCGCCCCATATCGTGATAAACTATAAAGGTGAAGTGAAATTTATGCCGGAAGAAAACGCATCCCGTTTATTTTATAAAATAACGGTGGTTGATGATGGTATAGGCTTCGATAACAGTTTTAATGAATCGATTTTTAAAGTGTTTACCAGGTTGCACAACAAGACTGACTTTAGTGGCTCTGGTGTTGGACTGGCTTTGTGCAGCAAGATTATGAAAAACCACAATGGTTATATAAAGGCATCAGGAGAGCGGGAAAAAGGTGCTACTTTTTCATTGTATTTCCCAAAATATTAGCGTGGTGTGAATTTAAAATTGACGCATTCGCCGTCGGCTATCAGCTTTCAGTAATAGCTCTTAAACATGGAGAATTGCCAGAGGGAAGAAACACAGAAGCCAAAGAGACCTCCGTAACCTTTGTGTTTCTTCCCTCTGGCAATTCTCTGTGTTAAAAAAAGCATTACCTTACTTTATCACCGATCATAAGCAACTTTTAATCTTAAACTTCAGCATTAAATTTAGCCGTGATGTATTCAATTAATTTGTCTTCAGACATTTTGTTGGAGGTGCTTTCTTTAGCAACAGTATGTTTGTACTGTGGCGTTTCCGAAAGGTAGCGGATAAATTGCTCCTGGGCGGTACCCGTACCCGTTACATGCACTTCATCTACATTTTGCATAAAGGAAGTTATATCCTTAAATAATTTGTGCAGTGCGTTATTTTTGGCATTGTTACCGGTTTTTTCGTTTGAGTTACTTTCCTCTCTACCTGTCTCCACGCGGCCCAGCACAATAAAATTTCCATGGTCAAGATTTTCTTTGCCTACCACCACCGCGTTGTGAGAATCCATCCAGACGCCAAATTGTTTTTTAATATTTACAGACATAGGTTATTTTTTCACAAGATAATCAAAAAATATACCGGGACTATCAGGTTGATTAAATACCTAAGCATCTGCCAGCGCTATTTAAGCGGATCAGGCTTCGAATCGCTTTTTAACACTTCGTCGCTTAATGTTTGATGGAGTTGTTGTATATCTGTACGTTCTTTCATCAGCTCCAGTTCATGATCGTCCTGGTTATGCTCCAACCCCAATTTCTGGTGTATCTCATGTACCATGTTTAATATTTTTGTTATCTCATCTTCTGCACGCACATTGATCTCGAACTCGATCTGCTGTCTTATCTTTTCCATCCTGCCCTGGCGGTTTTGATTGATTAGCACAGACACCGATAATATTATCGCGAATAATGCAACAACCATTTCAAGCAGCGGAAAAGGGAACGCGTCAAACGGTTTCAGCGGCGCTATAAAATTCAGGTTCCAGCATATCCATAAAATAAAAAAGAGAATGCAGCCGATTAAAAATTTGATACTGCCCAGGATGTGTATGATAGCCACCGCAAAATGATCTGTCCACGTTTTAGTAAAATCTAATGTAGACTTTAGCTTGAGTTTGTTACCATCTGTTTCATCTAAAATTTCGCTTTTATTATTTTTTTCCGGCATGTATTAACAATTATCTTGTAAAGATAAATATTTTAAAAGGTGTATGAATTTTCTACGGATAAACTGCTTGTTGTACAATGGATGTAAGTATCATGTTTATAGTTTCCATTTAAATAATTTATAGGAAGAACGTAGAGTTTTCCATCTGGAAAATTTGGGATAAGCTCCTGGAAATTATAATGAAAATGCTGAATCCGGCTTATATAATTGGCTCTGCTTCTTATTTGGAACAGTTCCAATAGCGCTCGACTCTTTTACCCGGTTGCTTAAGATTCCATTTTAAGATGGACACTCTTGCTCTTGGCTAAGACTCCCTACTGTAAAGCGTCTTCAGGTTGTGCACCTTATAGCTGATACACATACCTGGCGCACTAAAAAAAGCGGCAGAAATTCTGCCGCTTTATGAGTTGCTGATTTTAACCAGCTACCTGGCTATAATTAATTTTTGTCTTTCTTTCGAGGCACCCTCTATTATTTCAACAAAATATATTCCCGGCTTCAAACCAGTTACATCTACATTAACTGATTTTGCTTTATCAAATTTTTGATGTGTTTTTAAGTTACCTGTCTGATCATAAATATTCACTTCTTCTATAATTTTGTCTGAGTTTTCTCCGTTGGGACTTTTCGGTTTTGCCGAAACTGTTAAACTTGTACTGGCAGGGTTTGGTGACATCATATAATATCCTCTGCAGGTATTGTCAACAAACAATGTAGATAAATTAGAACCGCAGGCATTGTATGCCAGTAACCTGACGGTACCTGAAGAACTGGGAGAATTGTATGGTATTTCCAAAACTATAGAATTTGTACCCATTCCATAATCATATACCCAATCACCTGGGTAATTCCACTGATAAGATGCACCCTGTACATCCGCCACCCGGTAATTTACAATCTGACCACAGGAAACTGTAGTTGGGCCTGAGATCGTCATATCAGGCCAGCTACTTCCTGCCATAATGAGCCTTGATACAATTGCCTGTTGCCCACCGCAATTAATAAATGTTGCTGTTAATGTACCATTGCCCGGGTTAGACATTGAAACAGTAGCTTCATTATTATTACCAGAAACATTCAGCACTCCTCCTGGAGAGACAGACCATGTAACCGGAAAATTTGAAGGTATATTATCTACTTTGTAAATATTTAAATTACCAGAACATAAAGGTTCATTACCTGAAATTTTTACTATTGAATAGGTACTGTTATCATTGGTAGTGGCCGATTGAGGAAATCCCTTAATTTCTTTCGACACCCAATCAACATTAGCAAAAGAAAGTGAAACATGATTTTCATTATTTAGTGGTGTAAAGTAAGTATCGAAAGGTGTTTCACCAGTGCAAACTAAGTTCCTGTTATAAATGTTTTCTCCTAAATTTTGATTTGACCCAGAGAAGGCCAATGCACTTTTGGTAGGAATGAAATCATGATTTGGGATAACGGAATAAAACTTTACCTGGCTGAGGGCAAAAAACTTTTTATTGGTCCCCATTTCAACAAGTTCTTTTTGTGTTGTGAAGTAACCTCCCGGTGCGTTATCCAACCCTGCACCACTGTTTGCGGCAGATGCGTACCACTTCCGTCCGGCATTGATTGGGAAAGTACCTTCGAAATTCAAACAGTTGTTATTAGCATCCGGAGTAAAATATGCTTTAGAAGTCGACAGTGTGACAGGCGCAGCAAGTATACCGAGGTAAGGGAAATATAATAAAACACCCGAAAGAAAAAAGAATGTCCTTATTCCCTTACTTAATTTAATTTCTGAAGTAAACATTTTTTCGCAGGGAACAATATATCTGTTTAATCCCAATGCTATTTGATTGTTACCATTTCCACTGCCGTTAACCATTGAGATACGCCTTATTCTTGAAGCAGGATTATTAGTTCCTCCGGGAAAACCGGCGTTGTTCATGACCTGCTCAAATATGTTTCTAAAGCCCGGAGCACCGGAAGGCGTTTCTGAATTAGATAGGTAATGATGAATCAGCATTTGCTTTGCAGCAGGGGGGTTTATCTGTTGCTTCAATGCTTTTTGGGCAGAACTGCCTCCTATTTTTGTTGAATAGTATTCTAAAAAGCGCTGGTCGCCAATAGGGATATTTGCGCCGTTGTGAGGTGAATCGAAAGATACCCATAAACGGGTATTATGAGGCATGTTATGTTACTCCATGTAAGTTAAAGCATACCGCGATATTAAACCACCCATGCTCGGGCCAATGATCACAATTTTTTCGCTGCTGCCATTTTGTTGTAGCTGTGTATTTACATCTTGTATAAGTTTTACAAGCACATAAGCATTACGTTCAATAAAGTCTGCCCCGCCATCTCTGTAGATAGGTATATTAGCGTATGGGGGAAAAGGTAACGTATAATTGCCAATTGAATACACAGGAAAGTTCAAAATAATTATATCGGATCCCTGAGCGTTAAAATCCGTAACTAAATTTTTTTGATTATTAGCGTTGTCGAAGTATGATAAATATCGTTTATATATGAGTTGAGTATTCCTGCTATCCCCCGGATCGAACCCATCTAAAATAATAATTGGTTTCCGTAAGGTCTTGTCGTTGCAATTGGCGTAATATATGTTTACTTCTCCCTTGCCTTGGCTGGCGGTTGTTTCATCATATCCCTGAAAAGCAATATCGGCTTCTATGGTGGTTGTAGTGCAAGGCAGAGAAGGATCGCCGCTTGTGGTCCTTGCTGCTATGTTTCCGCCATTTAAAGCTGGTGTTATAGTTATGTATGAATAAGTAACCTGCTGTGTGCCATTAGTAAAGTCTACATTATAGCTAATTATCTTATCACCAGGAGTTGGATAATTTACTGTAACAGCGCCACCTGGTGTCATTGTAGCAATAGGATTTCCATCGCCAAAATCAATTACCACGTTACTCATGCTTTCTAAAGTATTTTTTAACTGCAGGCTGGCTGGCAGGGTGAACACAATATTTCCTGCCGGCATGCTATCTGAAAGTGCTGCTGCTACAGTAATGGTACTGTATTTATAAGGACTGTAGGGCCTTCCTGGCACATCATATAGAAACCCATTCTGTATCTGCAACAGGTTATTATCCAGTGCAAGCGTATCTATCCAGTTAATTTGATAATGAATAATGCCAATGGCTATGTTTCCCGCCAAACGCTGTTCTGTAACTAATGCTTCGAGTGCATCGGGAGGTAGTACGTTTGTCATACTATAACTGGAATGATACAACTCTGATACCGACTGTATAAAATGATCAGAAGAAGAAGTATCTGAAGTTCCCTGGTTGAATGCATCCAGCCGGGCCAGCGGAAATACCCTGTCATATAATATCTGAGTGGAAATCTGGCTCTTATCCAGGTTTTGCAAACTATAGTCAGCTTTACCTTGGAATGTAGTAGTATCAAAATTACTTTGAGCAATAGAAAATTGCACAACAACTATCAAAGAGATTAAAGTGCAAATCTTTTTCATATTATAAGATTTTAATTAAAAAAAGTGCATTAATGATCAGTGGGGCTTTACATCAAACCTTCCATCCGTGATTTTTACCGTTTTACCAGTATTTTTATTAACAGCAGTAAAATAAAAAGTGCCGGAAATTATTTTATTTATTGTATCAGCCCTGATGATGTTAACTATGCCTGCATATTCTGAAGTGGTAAGGTATTCATCCCCATCTTCCGATTGATAATACCCATAATTAAAAGGATTCCGCTGATTAGTTAGGTCGAGCGTGTTAAATTCCAAAAGATATAAACCGGGTTGTACTACACTTCTTAGATATATATTTATACTAGATTTTCCCTCATATGCTTCAATAAATACATTATTACTTGTGGTACTAAAACTATAAGTTGCCTGATAACCACCATAAACTGGGTCAATACCACTAAATCCGCCACCACCGTGCGGCACCCAATTTTTACCATTAATTTTACAGCCAAAAGTATTGTTGCCTTCCTGTGTTACTCCTGGCAATTGGTCTTTACTGCAGGATAAACTTATGGTGGTTGCCATTATAGTAAGAAGCATAATTTTTAATGTTTTGTTTTTCATTGTATATGATTTAATGTGTAAATAAATTAAGAAATTAATTCAGCAAATTGATGTCCTTCAATATTATAACTTCATCAAACAATAGATTAAACTATCGTATGAATACCTGCGGCTTAGTTATATGGATATATTTTGTCCTGTTTAAAATTGATATAGCTGCATACTAATATTATTTTAAATCGAAGTAAGTAAAATCAATAGTTCAATAATCATCATCGTTATTTTTACAAAAATTTATTACAATTACATAACCCTTAATATTATCAAAATCAGTGATTAAGAATTCTTATTCCATAGGTCTATAATAAACAATGAAAGAGTTAATCTGACATACTAGATTTTATATCAAAACATAAATACTTATTATTATTAGAAACTGAATATTACATTCTATAAGTATATATTTATTTACTTAATGATGTACCTATGGTATAGCAGTCTGATAATTTATCCGGAATATTTTAAGAAGGCAGCGCTGTAGAATAACATATAATCCAAACAGGAAAGTGAGGGTTTTTTCATGGAAAGGTGATTAGGGTATCGTAATATACGCAATGATAATTACCCTCCAATCAATTTCTAACATATTGCCGCAACTTCAACATAATCTCTATGTTAATTTATATAAATTAAAAAGAATATCTAAAGCTTAAACCATTATGTAAGTAGTTGCTCAAGCTAGTCAGGAAACGTTTGCTTACTTCATTTTATTAAAAGAAACCTACAGCTTGTAACATGATTATGATTGACGTATTTTTGGGAAAAGTTAATACAGCTGTCGGCATGACTCTATCATACAAATAAACCTTGAGAGGCAATTTAAAATTGACCTGATAAATTACCAAAACACCATTTAATAATGGCTGAACAGGCTGAAAAAATTATGGATAAATAATACTTGCGAATAATTTTGATAAGATTCACTTCGTTCTGCAATACCTTTTAATTGTATAAAAAAATGATAGCTGTTATAAAAACGCACAATATGCTTATGCTCTCCGGAAAAAACTCAATCTATCGCAGCTTACTAACTCCGGTAGTTTTCGTTCTTCTATTCACTACGGTAAATGGTCAAAAAGACGAGCACCAAAGAAATCTGTCATTTATAAAACAACAAAAAACTGCGTTTAATTCAATCGTATTATTAAACAACGAACAGGGAACAATACCTGTCAAAGACCTGGAACAAAAGATTGCCTCCGTAAATGTTAATGTGGCGACCGCCCCGCGGTTTGACAGTCTTTTGAATAAGTATACTGTTGTAACAAGTTTTTCACTACCGGAAAAAAATTCCGACTCTTCTATCAATAGCCTTAACGATGATCTGAAATTTTATAATACGGTCATTGTACAGATAAATGCAGCTGACTTAAATGATAGGAATATCCTGAATTTAATTTATGATATTCAAAGAAGCAAGCAACTCTTCCTGGTTGTTTATGGAAAGCCTGCTTCTCTTAAATACGCCGATCTTATCATTCAACCCATAATCTGGTCTGTAGAAAATAATACAGCGGCGGCTGATATTGCTGCACAAATTATTTTCGGCGGCGTGTCTTCTATTGGTAAATTAAGGAGAACATATTCAGGACAGTACCGAAAAAACGCGGGTTACATTACAGCGGCAATCAGACTAACATATTCAGTCCCCGAAGAAACCGGTATTAACATTACTGATTTAAATTTGCCCATTGATTCAATAGCAACAGAAGCCATTACCAAACACGCAATACCAGGTGCAGTTATCATGATTGTAAAAGATGGCAGGGTAATTTTTAATAAAGCATACGGCTATCAAACATACGATAGTACTGAGAAGATGAAGGTGGCTGACATTTTTGATATGGCTTCGGTTACCAAGGTCTCCGCTACAACGATGGCGACGATGCGTTTGTACGAACAGCAGAAAATTAACCTGGACTCCAGCTTCGGGTATTATATTCCAAGCGCACGAAACACAAATAAAAGCAATATAAAGATCAGGGCTCTTCTCCTGCACCAGTCCGGTATCCAGCCTGGAGTTATTCTGCCGCTGACACCAATCGACATAAGCACTGATTCATCAACGGCTTTCCCACTGAAGGCAGGTGATAAAACATTTATAAGAGCAGGTTATTTTAAAGAAGTGATGTGGCCGTTGATGCTAGGTGTCAGGTTGGATAGCGTGGTGAAATATGCTTACTCGGATCTAAGCATGACGTACATGAAAGAGGTTGTTGAACGGCAATCTCTTCAAAGGCTCGATGAATATGCAGCTACCCAATTTTACAATCCTTTAGGAATGCAATCAGCAGGTTTCAATCCATTAAACCGTTTTGAAATAAACAGGATCGTACCGACAGAACAGGAAAACATTTTCAGGAAGATCATGCTCAGAGGATATGTTCATGATCCCATGGCTGCACGCTACGGAGGTGTTTCAGGCAATGCAGGATTATTTGCCAACGCCAACGACCTGGCAATACTATACCAGATGATTCTCAACGGTGGCACTTATGGTGACGTGAAATATTTCAACCCCGAAACAATCGATTTGTTTACCTCCTCACAATCTCACATAAGCAGGCGCGGTCTTGGCTTCGACCGTAAGGATCCTGACAGTACAAAAAATTATCCTTCATTGCTTGCTTCTCCCGGAACTTATGGGCATACGGGTTTTACCGGCACCAGCTTTTGGATTGACCCAACGTATAAATTGATTTTTATATTCTTATCCAACCGGGTTTATCCCAAAGTAAATAATGATCTCTTCACATTAAACATACAACCGCGCATTTTAGACGCAATTTATAAAGCTATTAACAAATAAACCGGTGAGTTTAATTCACTGTAGATATCATTAGTGAATCGCGGTTACATCAACATGCCTGATACCAATTAACCGCAGGTTTATATAACGGTCAGTTGCTTTACTTTCATACTCACTTAATATTTCAAGAATATCATAATCAATAAAATTACATGCGCTCCCGTCTATTGTTAAGATGCTGTGATCCGGTACTTCGTCTAATGACTTTCTCAATTTCACTTTATTCAAAAAAGTTACGTTGGTGTTGAGCCTGATGTATTCGGTCTCGATTCCCAGGTGTTGGGTTTTAGTGATGATATAATCCGCCTTAAAATTATTTTGAATAATAAAGTAAATCGATATTAATAGTCCTATCGTAACACCGATCAGTAAATCCGTCAAAAGAATTACGAGGATAGTTACCAGGAAAGGAATTAGTTGTTTCCAGCCAATCTTCCACATATTTCTATAGAGCTTAGGTTTGGTAAGATTATAACCCGTATTCAAAAGAATGGCGGCCAGTGATGCGTATGGTATTTTGTTTAACAGGAATGGAATAGCCAGTACGGCTACCAATAAGAAAGCGCCATGCGTAATCGCGGAAAGTTTGGTTCTTCCGCCTGCGTCAACATTGGCAGCGCCTCTTACTACTACTGCGGTAATAGGTATCGCGCCAATCAATCCACAGGATATGTTACCTATTCCCTGTGCAATCAACTCGCGGTTGACAGGTGTAATGCGATTGCGCTTGTCTAATTTATCAACAGCCTCGATACAGAGAAGTGTTTCAAGCGTTGCAAGAAGTCCGATCATAATTCCATCTTTCCATACCTGTGATGTAGTGGCGAGTTTAGAAAGATCCGGAAAAGAAATGTCTTTAAAAATATTCAACGGGATGTTCACGAGTTGCGTTCGTTGTAACGATAACCCGTTAGTATTGTTTTCGAGGTACAGGTTGATAAGAATACCTACGATCACCACCACCAAAGGTGCGGGGATAATCTTAAATTTTTTTGCAAACGGTTGCTGAAGCATTATCAAAATAAACAAAGAGACAAGGGTAATGATAAGTGTGCCGTAGCCAATGTGCCCGTTAAAGTTATTAAACGAATTTAAAAAATGGGTCGAAGAAAGCAATTGCATGAATCCGCTAGTCCAGAAATCCGGTTGATCATATCCGAGCGCTATCGGTATTTGTTTTGAAATAAGTATGATCCCTATTGCCGCTAACATGCCCTTTATTACAGCGGAAGGAAAATAATTAGCAATCCTGCCGAGTTTCAATATTCCAAGTAATATCTGAAAAGAGCCGGCGACAATAACCGTTAACATGAATAGTTTGTAGTCACCAAGGGAGATGATGCTTGCTGCCACCAGTGTTGTCAATCCTGCTGCAGGACCTGAAACGGCCAGCGGTGCATTGCTGATTAGCGGAACAACAAGACCACCAATTATTCCGGATAAGAGTCCGGCGTAAAGTGGGGCTCCGGATGCTAAAGCAATTCCTAAACAAAGCGGAAGTGCTACAAGAAACACTGATAACCCCGCGGGCAGGTCATGTTTTAGCCAGATTATCCGGTAATACTTTATTGTTCGTTTCATATCTTGTCAACGTAAGATTTTATAGTGTAGTGACATATAAATTTAAATACAAATATCATTGAAAGGCAGATTTCAATATATGATGACTGTCAAATTTTTTCGTGATAGCCGTCAGTGATTCTGTTAAGTGAAGCCGGTAGCTTCGTAATGGGAAGTTTTTTTATTAGCAAAGATATAAACCTTTTGTAACTTCTTCCTGCCATCAAAACAATAGACTATGAAATCAAATCAGCAATTCAAATTTTGGTACCGTTAGGATTGATAATAGCATTGCGTAGAAAGACGGGATGGGCATTGGGTGAAAGACTTAATTGTTTTAAAGATATTCACTGGTCATGGAGCTTTACTATTTACACAGCGTTTGGATTGATCATCTGGATACAGGTT
>Ga0123336_10003390_pt1 | contig 13335 bp, 10 predicted proteins | sample SSSSmetaG_FD_96466 | JGI IMG/M metagenome (GOLD analysis project Ga0123336, IMG submission 96466) | Glacier valley bacterial and archeal communities from Borup Fiord, Nunavut, Canada, to study Microbial Dark Matter (Phase II) - ​SSSS metaG | ecosystem: Environmental > Aquatic > Freshwater > Ice... | reverse complement strand
GCTTCCGGGCTGTCGGGGTCGAGCTCGCCACGCGCCTCGAGCACGTCGCCGGCGTAGGTCATCTCCATCGCGGCGTCTTCGCCGAAGCTGCAGATCTGCCCGGAGAGCAGGAGCGCGCGCTGCCGCGGATCCATCGCCGCCAGGCGCGCCGATGGATCGCCGTCGCTGCCGTTGGCGACGATCTGGGTGCGCAACGTCCGGCTGTTGCGCAGCGCCAGGCTCTCGATGCCGACGTCGGCCCCGAGGACCTCGCCGCTGCGCGGGTCGGCCGAGTGCGGGCCGATCGCGACGAAGCCGGGCGACGCGTTGGTCAGCCAGCGGATCGCGGCACGACCGTAGTCGAGCGTGTCGAAGGTCGCGTCGACGGGCTGGATCTCGACCCGGATCGCGTCCTTGAAGCCGATCTTCTCGAAGGCCTTGTTCCATTCGAGCACGCCGGCCGTGATCGCACCGTGGTACTTCACCGGCACGTTGCGGTCGATCGTGTAGACGATCGGCTTGACGGGCTCGGAGAGCTGCGCCAGCGGGTCTTTCTTGTCGAGGCGCCAGCGGTTGACGAAGTGCTGACGCGGCGAGCGCTGCAGGTCGTTGCTGAAGTCGAAGCGGCCGCTCTCGTAGTAGCCGACGCGCGGATCGGCGCGCCGGCCGTGCATCGGCTGGTCGGGCAGACGCGCGATCGAGTAGTGGATGCCGAGGAAGAGGCTGCGCGGATCGGGCACCGTGCGCGGCACGGTGGGCTGCGGCACGCCGGGCGGCGTGCCCGGCTGCGGCATGCCGATCGAGGCCGTCGCGTAGTGGCCGAGCACGTCGAGCTCGAGCGACTCGGAAGTCTGGCGCACGGTCGTGATCGCCGAATTGCGCGGGTCGAAGGCGTAGCCCTGACGATAGGTGCGCTGCAGCTGCAGGCCGAACGCGAGCAGGTCGGCGAGGAAGAGCGAATTGGCCTCGACCAGGATCGACTTGCGCTCCGGCTCCGGCAGGCTCAGCACCGGCGCACTCGCGAGCAGGCTGGGCGAATAGCCGGTCGCGATCGAGAGCGCCTCGGGCGAGCCCGCGTTGGCCGCGTAGTTGACGTTGAGCCAGATCATCTGGGTCTGGTTGTAGATGCGCCGGAACTCGACGATTCCGCTGTTGCCGAAGAGCATCGAGCCGCCGTAGAAGCTGCCTTCGCCGATGCCGGACTTCAGTTTGGGCGAGAGGAAGAAGGGCTTGTTCAGGTCTTCGGGCCGGAGTTCGATCAGGACGCGGTCGTCCTTCTGCCAGACGGCGAGCACGCCATCGCTGCGCTTGGCGTCCTTGACGACCTCAGCGAACGGACGCATCCCGCCTGGAGCGATTGCGATCGGCGCCGCACCCGGGGCGCGCAGGCCCGAGGCGGCTCCACCCGGGCCGACCGCGCCGCGCGGCGCGGACGCCGAGGACGACACCGCGACGGGATCGGCGCCGCTGGCGCCCTTGAGGCTCTGCAGCGTCGTGCATCCCGCCAGCGCCGCGGCGGCAAGGACGCACAGGCCCGCGATGCGGGTGGGTGACGGGGCGATCGATGTCATGCGAGGAGTCCTGCGAGGAAAGCGCGACGACCGCGTTCGATGCTGCGGCGCCCGATAGGTTCGCGTCACGGTGGAAAGTCTCGTCGAATGCGACCTCAATGCATCGGCCGGAAACGCAGGCGCTTGGGCTTGGCGCCTTCTTCGCCGAGACGCCGCTTCTTGTCGGCCTCGTATTCCTGGTAGTTGCCATCGAAGAAGGTCCACTTCGAGTCGCCTTCAGCGGCCAGGATGTGGGTGGCGATCCGGTCGAGGAACCAGCGGTCGTGGCTGATCACCATGATCGAGCCGGCGAACTCGAGCAGCGCGTCTTCCAGCGCGCGCAGCGTCTCGACGTCGAGGTCGTTCGACGGCTCGTCGAGCATCAGCACGTTGGCGCCCGCAATCAGCGTCTTGGCCAGATGCAGCCGCCCGCGCTCGCCGCCCGAGAGATTGCCGACGAGCTTTTGCTGGTCGTTGCCCTTGAAGTTGAACTTGCCGAGATAGGCGCGGCTTGGCATGACGAACTTGCCGACGACGAGATTGTCGAGGCCGCCCGAGACGTCCTGCCACACGGTCTTGTCGTTCTCGAGCTCCTCGCGGCTCTGCTCGACGAAGGCCATCTTCACGGTCGTGCCGATCTTGACGGTGCCGCTGTCGGGCTTTTCCTTGCCCGCGATCATCCGGAACAGCGTCGACTTGCCGGCGCCGTTCGGGCCGATGATGCCGACGATCGCGCCGGCCGGCACCTTGAAGCTCAGGTCGTCGATGAGCAGGCGATCGCCGAAGCTCTTGCTGACGTTGACGAACTCGATCACCTCGTGGCCGAGCCGGTCCGCGACGGGAATGAAGATCTCGTTGGTCTCGTTGCGCTTCTGGTAGTCGGTGTCGGAGAGCTCCTCGAAGCGCGCCAGGCGCGCCTTGCTCTTGGCCTGGCGCCCCTTCGGGTTCTGGCGCACCCACTCGAGCTCCTTCTTCATCGCCTTGGTGCGCGCGTCCTCGGTCTTCTGCTCCTGCTCCAGACGGGCTTCCTTCTGCTCGAGCCAGAGGCTGTAGTTGCCCTTGTACGGAATGCCCGAGCCGCGGTCGAGCTCGAGGATCCATTCGGCGGCGTTGTCGAGAAAGTAGCGATCGTGGGTGATCGCGACGACGGTTCCCGGAAAGCGCGCGAGGAGCTGCTCGAGCCAGTCGACCGACTCGGCGTCGAGGTGGTTGGTGGGCTCGTCGAGGAGCAGCATGTCGGGCTTGCTGAGCAGCATGCGGCAGAGCGCGACGCGGCGCTTCTCGCCGCCCGAGAGCTTGCCGACGATCGCGTCCCACGGCGCGAGGCGGAGGGCATCGGCGGCGATCTCGAGCTGCATGTCGGTGTTCTCGCTGCCGGCGGCGGCAATCTGCGCCTCGAGCTCGGCCTGCTCGGCGGCCAGCTTGTCGAAGTCGGCATCGGGCTCGCCGTATTCGGCGTAGACCTCGTCGAGGCGCTTCTTCGCGGCGAGCGCGCCGCCGATGCCTTCCTCGACGGCCTGGCGCACGGTCTGGTCCGGATCCATCACCGGCTCCTGCGGCAGGTAGCCGATCTTCAGGCCAGGCATCGGCGTCGCCTCGCCTTCGATGTCCTGGTCGATGCCGGCCATGATCTTGAGCAGCGTCGACTTGCCCGAGCCGTTCAGGCCGAGCACGCCGATTTTGGCGCCCGGGAAGAACGAGAGCGAGATGTTCTTGAGGATCTGGCGCTTGGGCGGAACGATCTTGCCCACGCGGTTCATCGTGAAGACGTACTGAGCCATGAATTGCCTTGCTGAAAAGGTCGAGGCATGCCGCAGAACGCGGGGCCGATCGCCTATTGTCGCCTCGGCAGGATCAAAAGGCCCCGATCAGGGTGTCGAGGGCTTCCTGAACCAGTGCGCTCGACTCGCGCAATGTCGCCACCCGCTTCTTCAGCTCGCTCAGCGGGACCGCGGCCAACGCCGCCGTATCGAGCACCACGCTCTCGGCCATGACCAGGAAAGCCGGGTTGAAGTTGCGCGCCCGCGGGCCAAACGCCGCTTCACGCTGCAACGGCACGACCACCCGGGTCGTCAGGGCATCGATGTAGTCGTTCTGGACATCGAGAAGATAGGGCGTTCGCTTGCGCTCGGCGGGATCGGGATTGGCGTAGACGTCGTAGCGTGCCACGACCTTCACCTGCCCTTCATGAACGTACGGTGTTTCGCCAGCGGCAAGCCGACTTTCGCGACACGCGCGTTGTAGGCCTCTACCGCTTCCTTGTTCTCGTCGTTCCAACGCTCCCAATAGCGCTTGCGCACCTCGGCGGCGAGCAGTGCGTCGACCGTCTGCGACAAGTTCATGCCGAGCTCGCGCGCCATATCGAGAACCTTGACGCTGAGCGTGAGATTGGTGGCGCGCTTGGGCGCGTTGTCAGAGCGAAGCATGTTCTGGCCTTATCGAGAATGCGCATAAATTATGCGTCAACGCTGCCCCATGCCTGCGCATTCAGATAGACACGCTCGTCGCCGGTGGTCATGTCGCAAGCGGATTCGACGCAAAAATGCATCAGTGGGTCCGCGACGAGACGGCGTGACCAGCGACTGATTGCGCGATCCTGCCCGGCGCAGTCCTCACGCCACATCCGCCCGGCCTGTCCGGGCTATAATGCCGGTTCGCGTCCGCATCGTTTCCAGTCAGCGTCGACGCAGTCGCTTCCGACTCCCCTCCCCCGTCTGCCTTCGACTGGCGCTCGGCACCCCGAGCAGCAGGCCGATGAATTTGGCAGAACCTCCGATGTCTTTCGATACTCTCGGCCTCGCCGAGCCGCTGCTGCGTGCCGTGCATGAAGCTGGCTACACCATCCCCACCCCGATCCAGGCGCAAGCCATTCCTGCGGTGCTCTCCGGCGGCGACGTCATGGGCGGCGCCCAGACCGGCACCGGCAAGACCGCCGGCTTCGTCTTGCCGATGCTCCAGCGCCTGATGGACAAGCCGGCCGTGCGCGACGCGCGCGGCAAGCTGCCGATCCGCTATCTCATCCTCACGCCCACGCGCGAACTCGCGGCGCAGGTCGAAGAGAGCGTTCGCACCTACGGCAAGTACTCGAAGCTCACCAGCATGGTGATGTTCGGCGGCGTCGGCATGCAGCCGCAGGTCGACAAGCTGCGCCGCGGCGTCGACATCCTCGTCGCGACACCCGGCCGCCTGCTCGACCACCACGGCCAGCGCACGCTCGACCTGTCGCAGGTCGAGATCTTCGTCCTCGACGAAGCCGACCGGATGCTCGACATGGGCTTCCTGCCCGACATCAAGAAGGTGCTCGCGATCGTGCCGGCGAAGAAGCAGAGCCTGCTCTTCTCGGCCACCTTCAGCGACGAGATCAAGGCTCTCGCCGACCGCCTGCTGAACGCGCCCGTGCTGATCGAGGTCGCGCGCCGCAACCAGACGGCCGAGCTGATCGCCCAGAAAGTGCATCCGGTCGGCCGCGAGATGAAGAAGGACCTGCTGGTCCATCTCGTCAAAGACAACGACTGGCACCAGGTGCTCGTCTTCACGCGCATGAAGCACGGCGCGAACCGTCTTGTCGAGCATCTCCTCAAGAACGGCATCAGCGCGATGGCGATCCACGGCAACAAGAGCCAGACCGCGCGCACCAAGGCGCTCGCCGACTTCAAGAAGGGCGAGCTGCAGGTGCTGGTCGCGACCGACATCGCCGCGCGCGGCATCGACATCGACCAGCTCCCGCACGTCGTCAACTTCGAGCTGCCCAACGTGCCCGAGGACTACGTCCACCGCATCGGCCGCACCGGCCGCGCCGGCACCAACGGCGAGGCGATCTCGCTCGTCTGCGTCGACGAGAACGGCTTCCTGCGCGACATCGAGCGGCTGACCAAGAACGAGATCCCGAAGGAGATCGTTCCCGGCTTCGAGCCGCCGTCGCACGAGCGGCCCGAGCCGATCGTGCTCGGCCGGATGGTGATCGGCGAAGGCGCCGCGCGCGGCGGCATGCGGCCGAACCGCGACGCGAGTCGCGGCGGCAACGGTCGCGGTCATGGTGGCGGTGGCGGTGGCGGTGGCGGTGGCGGTGGCCGCAGCGGCAACGGCGCGCGTCCTGGCAACGGCCAGGGCGGCGGCGCAGCCCGCCCGTCGTCGTCGGCACCGCGACGCGACTCGGCCAGCGGCACCGGCGCGCCTCGCTCGACCTTCAAGCGCTGAGCCGCGCGCCCGGCCCCGAGCCGTCGCCCGTGGCCGCTCCCGACCGCGCCGCGCCACGCGCCGCCCTCGTGGCGGGCGCGACCGGCCTCGTCGGCCAGGCGATCCTCGCCCGGCTGCTCGACAATCCGCGCTGGGGCCGCGTCGACGTGCTCGCACGACGGCCGCTTGCGGCTACGGTCGCCCGCCACGCGAAGCTCACCGTTCATGTCGGCGACGCCGACCTGATCGCGCGCACGATCAGAGGCATCGACGACGTCTTCATTGCACTCGGCACGACGATCAAGGTCGCCGGTTCCAAGGCCGCGTTCAAGGCTGTCGACTTCGACCTCGTCGTCGCGATCACCCGCGCTGCGCGAGACGCCGGTGCGACGCGCCTGGGCGTCGTCTCGGCACTCGGCGCCGACTCGACCTCGAGCGTCTTCTACAACCGCGTCAAGGGCGACATGGAAGCTGCCGTCGCCGCGCTCGGCTATGCGTCGGTAACCTTCGCGCAACCGTCGCTGCTGCTCGGCGACCGCGCCGCGCTCGGCCAGCCGGAGCGCCGCATGGAGCGGTTCGCGGTCCGGCTCGGAACGCCGCTTCTCGGACTGATCCCGCGCTCGGTCCGGCCGATCCGCGCCGACGTCGTCGCGGCCAGCCTGATCGCCGCAGTCGCGGTCGGCTCGCCCGGTGTGCATCGCCTCATGTCGAGTGCGATGCAGGCAACGCGCGTTTGACGTCTTCGCCAGGTTAAAACGCGTCGCCGCGGCGCGACACGGCGGTCTCGGTGCAAGGCGATCTCGACGAGCTCTCCGAAACCGTCGGAGCGCCGACCCTCGCGGCCGCTTCAAAGGACCCGCCGCCGATCTGTTCCGCCAACGCGCGTTCATGCGCCTGTGGACCTCGCGCCTGTTGGGCACCACCGCCAACCAGATGCTGCTGGTCTCGCTCGGCTGGCAGATGCACGACCTTACGCACAGCGCCTGGGATCTCGGCCTCGTGGGCCTGTTCCAGTTCCTGCCTGCACTGGCGCCCGGGTTCGTCGCCGGACAGGTCGTCGACCGCTACCACCGTGCCCGCATCGTCGCTCTCTGCATGGCCGCGCAGGCGGTCAACGCGGCCGCGCTCGTCTGGGCCTCGATGGCGCACGGCGTCGGCCGCGAGATGCTGCTCGTGGTGTCGGTCGCGGTCGGCACGGTGCGCGCGTTCCAGATGCCGACGCAGCAGGCGCTGACGCCGATGGTGCTGCCGCCGGCCTCCTGCCACGCGGTCTCGCCTTCAGCTCCGCCGGCTCGCAGGGCGCCGTCGTCGCCGGGCCAGCCCTCGGCGGCTTCGCCTACGTCGCCGGCGCCCACGTTGTCTACGCGCTCTGCGCGTTGCTGTTCTGCACTGCCGGGCTGCTCGTCGCAGGCGTGCGCTACCAGCAGCCGTCGCGCATCGAGAAGGCGATCTCGATGGAGACGCTGCTCGCCAGCGTGCGCTTCGTGCGCGACTGCCAGGCCGTGCTCGGCGCGATCTCGCTCGATCTCTTCGCCGTGCTCTTCGGAAGCGCCGTCGCGCTGCTGCCGATCTTCGCGCGCGACCTGCTGCAGGTCGGCTCGTGGGGACTCGGACTGCTGCGCGCCGCGCCCGCCGCCGGCGCGCTGCTGACGTCGATCGCGCTGACGCGCTGGCCCGTCGCGCGCTGCGCCGGCGCGGTGCTGCTTTCGACCGTCGCGGTCTACGGCGCCGCGACGATCGTGTTCGGCCTGTCGACCTCCTTCGTGCTCTCGCTCGTCGCGCTCGTCGCGCTCGTCGTCTCCGGCGGCGCCGACATGGTGAGCGTCGTCATCCGCCAGTCGCTCGTCCAGCTCGACACGCCCGACGAGATGCGCGGCCGCGTCAGCGCCGTCAACTCGGTCTTCATCGGCGCGAGCAGCCAGCTCGGCGAGTTCGAGTCGGGCGTGACGGCGGCGTGGTTCGGGCCGGTCGGCTCGGTCGGCTCGGTCGGCTCGGTGGGCTCGGTGTGCTCGGTGGTCTCGGCGGCGTCGGCACCTCGCTCGTCGCGGCCGCGTGGACGCGGCTCTTCCCGGCCTGGCGACGCGCGACCAGCTGACGACGGCCGCGCCGGATCGCTAGCCTCCCTCCCGCTTCAGCTTCATCCGCACGCGCGCCTCCTGGCCGCGCGACTTCCACGCCGAGAGCTGCTGCCGACGCTCGACCCAGGTCATGGTGTCGCGACGCGTCTCGCGCAGCATCTTCTGGAAGTTCTGGAGTCGGTCACGCGCGACGCTCTCGCGCACCGCGCAGCCGGGCTCGCTGTCGTGGCTGCAGTCGCGAAAGCGGCAGTGCGCCGACAACGACGCGACATCGCCGAAGCTCGCGAGCAGCGTGCGTTCGTCACCGTCGGGCCGCAGCGTCCTGAGGCCCGGCGTGTCGATGATGCAGCCGCCGCCGGGCAGGTGATGCAGCGTCCGCGCCGTCGTCGTGTGCATGCCGCGACCGTCGTTCTCGCGCACCGCGCCCGTGTCCTGCACGGCTCGTCCGAGCAGCGTGTTGGTGAGCGTCGACTTGCCCGCGCCCGACGAGCCGAGAACGACGAGCGTGCGACCGACGCCGCAGACTGCCGCGAACTTCTCCGCCGTCGCCGCATCGGTGGCGTCGACGACGAAAAGCTCCGGCAAGTCCGCGATCCGTTCGCGCAGTCCGGCGATGCGCTCGTCGCGCCACGCAGGATCGGCCGCGGCGATATCGGCCTTCGTCAACACGACGAGCGGCGCGACGTCGCTCGCGTGCACGAGCGCCAGATAGCGCTCGAGGCGGCGCGGATTGAAGTCGTCGTCGAGGCCCATGACGACGAGCGCATGGTCGACGTTGCTGACGACCGGGTGGCGGCTGCCGTCGCCGTCGCGCCGCGCGATGTGCGAGATCGGCGCGACGCGTGCATGCACTCGGCATGCCCCGCCGTCGTCGACGGCGAGCACCCAGTCGCCGACGGCGAGCGCCGACGCGTCGTCGAAGCCGTCGCGCAGCAGCCGTGCGAGAACGCGCGCCGGCCGCTCGGCGCTGCCGTCGTGCAGGCGCATGGTCTCGCGGTGCACGGCGGTGACGCGCAGCAATTCGATCCGAGCGCCGGTTGAAAGATCGGCGCAAGCGGCATGGGCCCGATCGGCGAGCTCGGGCGTGAGACCGATGCCTTGCAGGCGTGAGAAATTAAAGTGATGCATGGAAGATCCGAATCTTGTTGCGCGTGCGTCGACCGCAGGTCGACGACGGGCCGAACACGCGACAGCGCGCTCGGCCGGAATGGCGAACGGGAACGCGTCAGCCGCGCACGTTGCGCGTGGCGCCGGACGTCGGAGATCTCTGGGGAAGGACGAGCGCGAATGCGCCCGGGCGAACCGGAAAACGGCGGGTCAGGCGCGCGCGCGAACGGCGGCGACAACGACAGGAGGATGCGTGATCGAGGTCATGGCTGTCTCCTTCGCGGCGTGGCTCGCGCGAGCGCCGATCGCTCGCAGTCGAGAAGATGCGCGGGAATGCATCGGAGCGTGAGTCTGCACGCTGCGGCGTCGACGGTCAATCGCGCCGTGGCGCAACGACAACCGCGTCGCCGGCCGCGGACTCTTGCAACGCGACTCGCGAGCCGCACATGCGTTGGGGTCATTCCCGGCCCGTATGATCACGAAGCTCGACTCGCGCCGCGAACGTCGCAGGAGACACGCATGAGATCACTCGCCCTCGCCCTCGCCCTCGTGGTCGCGTCGACCGCGACATTGCCGATCGTCGCCGAAGCGCGCCGCCTCGGCGGCGGTGGCGCCGTCGGCATGCAGCGCAGCGTTCCGCCGCGCGCGGCGCCCGAAGCGCTGCCTGCGCGTCCTGCCACGCCGACCGCCCAACCCGCTGCCGTTCCCCCGACGGCCGCCGCGGCCGCACCCAAGCGCTCGTGGCTCGGTCCGATCGCCGGTCTGGCCGCCGGCCTCGGCATCGCCGCGCTGATGAGCCACCTCGGCTTCGGCGCCGCGTTCGGCAACATCATCATGATGGTGTTGCTGGCAGTCGTCGGCTTCGCCCTGATCCGCTTCCTGATGCGTCGGTTCATGCCGTCGACTCCGACGGTGGCGAACGGCGGCATGCAGCTCGCCGGCGCCGGCGCTCCGGTTCCCAAGACACCGGTGTCGTTCCCTGACGAGCGGCCGGCGCAGTTCCGGGGCCTGCAGACAGGAAGCGACATCCCGCGTGAGCTGGCCTCCGTTGGCGCGTCGCTCGCCGCCACCGCGGCTCCGGTCACTGCCGCGCGCCTTCCCACCGACTTCGACGCGCCCGCGTTCGAGCGCATCGCGAAGATGATCTTCATCCGCCTCCAGGCCGCCAACGACAGCGGCGACCAGGGCGACCTGCGCGCGTTCACGACGCCGGAGATGTTCGCGCACCTGAAGCTCGATCTGCAGGAACGCGGCGCCACGGCGCAGCAGACCGACGTCGAGCGCGTCGATGCCGAGGTGCTCGACGTCGTGCGCGAGGATGAGCGCCAGATCGTCAGCGTCCGCTTCCACGGCCTGATCCGCGAGCAGGTCGGCGCTGCGGCCGAGCCCTTCGACGAGGTCTGGCATCTCGTCAAGCCGGCCGACGGCAGCCGCGAATGGACGATCGCCGGCATCCAGCCGCAGACTCCGCAGCTCGCTTACGCCGCCTGATCCGGGTCGACGCCGTGCGGTGACGCGCGCCTGAGCGCGCGCGTCGAACGACCGATCCGGGATTGCCGTGGCGATCGGGCTCGCTGCGCCACGATCACGCGCTGCATTCTCGGCGCAACGTTGGCACAGCGCCCGATGGCCACGCAAGGTTTCCACTCTGTCACCGCCGTCGCATCGATCGCGGCAAGTCTGCTCGGCGCATGCGCGCCGATGCCTGCACCGCGCGCGCCCGTCGTCGCATCCACCGCCGCCGTCGTCGAGACGCCAGCCGGCGACGTCCTTGTCCCGAACGCCAACCTCGTCGTCCAGGGCATCCCGCCGCTGCCGGTCAGCATCGCCGACGACGTCGCGCGCTACAACGACTTCCGTGGTCACCGCTTCGTCGACTGGCATCCGACCAAGCGCGAGATGCTCGTGTCGTATCGACAGGCCGGCGCGAGCACGACGCAGATCTGTCGCCTCGCCACGCCGCTCACCGAGCCCGAGCCGCTCACCGACTCCGCCGAGACGGTGCGCAACGCCAGCTACGAACCGATCGCAGGCAGCTACATCGTGTTCGAGCGCAGCCAGGGCGGCGACGAAGCGGCACAGGTCTATCGCCTCGACCTCGCAACGCGTCAGGCGACGCAGCTCAGCGAGCCCGGCGAGCGCCACGATCTGCAACGCTGGCTGCATCGTTCGAGCGCGCTCCTCTATCTTTCCCTGCCGCTCGATCGCACGGCCGACACGGGTCGCCGGGACACGATCCGGCAACGGCTGACGCTCATCGACCCGATGCATCCGGAGAGCCGAAGGCGTCTCGCCGACCTGCCCGGCGGCGGCTGGTCGGTCGGCGGTGTCTCGTGGAGCGACGGACAGATCGCGCTCAGCAACGAGCTGTCGGCGACCGAATCGCAGGTCTGGCTGCTCGACGTCGCGAGCGGCGCCTTGAAGCAGGTGCTGCCCGCTGCCGGCCAGCCCGCGGCGACGCATCTCGCGCAGGTGTGGAAGAAGGACGACTCGGGCTTCTTCGTCCTCGGCGACCGCGCCGGCGAGTTCCGCGAGCTGATGTTCTATCGCCTCGCCGACGCGCGCCTGCAGCGCATCAGCCGGAAGATCGCGTGGGACATCGAGAGCGTCAGCCTCGACGCCAGCGGGCGGCTGCTCGCGATCCGCGCCAACGTCGAGGGCAAGAGCGAATTGCGCTTCTTCGACGCCGACACCTTCGACGAGCTGCCGAGCCCGCACGTCGCCGGCGGCAGCGTCGCGCAGGCGCACTTCCATCCGCGCCTGCCGCTTCTGGCCGTGACCTACCTCGACAACCGCAGCCCGAGCACGATCGGCATCCTCGACCCGGCGAACGGCGCGGTCCAGCGCTGGACCGCGCCGTTCGCGCCGGCCGGCGTCGACCTCGCGACCTTCGGCAGCCAGGAGATCGTGCGCTGGCCGAGCTTCGACGGGCGCGAGATCTCCGGCCTCCTGAGCCGGCCGCCGGCGCGCTTCGCAGGGCCGCGACCGGTGCTCGTCGATATCCACGGCGGCCCCGAGGAGCAGGCGCGCTTCGGCTTCCTCGGCCGCACGAACTATTTCATCGAGGAGCTCGGCATCGCCGTCCTGCGGCCGAACGTGCGCGGCTCGTCGGGCTACGGCAAGACCTTTCTCTCGCTCGACAACGGCATGAAGCGCGAGGACTCGGTCAAGGACATCGGCGCCCTGCTCGACTGGATCGCACGCCAACCCGGGCTCGACGCGTCGCGCGTGATGGTCAGCGGCGGCAGCTACGGCGGCTACATGAGCTTGGCGGTCTCGACGCACTACGCCGACCGCATCGCCGGCTCGATCGACGTCGTCGGCATCTCCAGCTTCGTCACCTTCCTCGAGAACACCGAGAGCTATCGACGCGACCTGCGCCGCGTCGAGTACGGCGACGAGCGCGATCCGGCGATGCGCGAGTTCATGCTGCGCACCGCGCCGCTCAACAACGCCGAGACGATCAGCAAGCCGCTCTTCGTCGTGCAAGGCAGGAACGATCCGCGCGTGACCTACACCGAGGCCGAGCAGATCGTCGCGAAGGTGCGCCAGCAAGGCACGCCGGTCTGGTATCTGCGCGCCGAGAACGAAGGCCACGGCTTCGCGCGCAAGGAGAACGCCGACTACCAGTTCTACGCCATGGTGATGTTCATGCGCCGCACGCTACTCGGGGAGCGCGCGACCGCGCCGTGAGAGCAGGCCGCATCCTCGCTATCGGCGAGCCGATGGTCGAGTTCAACCAGACCGGCGCCGACGGCGGCAAGCTGTACCTGCAGGGCTTCGGCGGCGACACCTCGAACTTCGCGATCGCGGCGGCGCGACAGGACGCGGACGTCGGCTACGTTTCCGCTCTCGGTGACGACGCGTACGGCGCGATGCTGCGCGCGCTGTGGCGCGAGGAAGGCGTTGACCAGACCTGCGTGTCGATCGACCCGAAGGCGTTCACCGCGATCTATTTCGTGACCCACGATGCCGACGGCCACCGCTTCAGCTTCTTTCGCCGCGGCTCGGCGGCGAGCAGGCTCGGGCCGGCGATGCTGCCGCGCGCCGCGATCGAGAGCGCGAGCGTCCTGCATCTGTCCGCAATCTCGCTCGCGATCTCGAAGACCGCTTGCGACGCCGGGCTCGCCGCCATCGCCATCGCCCGCAACGCCGGCGTGCGCGTCTCCTTCGACACCAACCTGCGCCTGAAGCTCTGGCCGGTGGCGCGCGCCCGCCGCGTGATGAACGCCGTCATCGCGCAGAGCGACATCTGCCTGCCGAGCCACGACGATCTCGCCACGATCACCGGCCTCGTCGAGCCGGAGGCACTGATCGACCATTGCCTGCGCCTCGGTGCCGGCGTCGTCGCATTGAAGACCGGCGCCGCTGGCGCCTGGATCGCCGACGCGCATCGTCGCGTGCGCATCGCGCCGCATCGCTGCCGGCCGGTCGACGCGACCGGC
>Ga0123336_10003389_pt1 | contig 13336 bp, 14 predicted proteins | sample SSSSmetaG_FD_96466 | JGI IMG/M metagenome (GOLD analysis project Ga0123336, IMG submission 96466) | Glacier valley bacterial and archeal communities from Borup Fiord, Nunavut, Canada, to study Microbial Dark Matter (Phase II) - ​SSSS metaG | ecosystem: Environmental > Aquatic > Freshwater > Ice... | reverse complement strand
TCAAGCCCGCATTTTCAAACCATTTGAGTTCCTTGAATTTTAAATGTCCGTACCAGGCTAAGGTCATAAAAACATTCGATAATATGAGCAATCCTATAGTTGCGTATCCTTTCATTTTCTCAACAGTTTGCTTAAAACTCCAAAAGCACCTCTAATAAATGTGGCACTTGTCAATACTTTTATAACTGATTTAGTAACCGCTCCGGTTGTGTCTCCAGATTGTTTTTCTTCCTTTTGGGATGCTTTTTCCTCTTGTTGTTGGGCGACTTCTTGTTCGACAACGGCTATTTTTTCGTTGAGCATTTCATAAGCGCTTTCACGATCTATTATTTCAGAATATTTTCGTACCAATTTTGATTTGGTGTTGATGTCGTGAATTTCACTTTCCGTCAAAACATCCATTCTACTCATTGGCGCTCGCATCATGGTTGCAGCAAGTGGAGTAGGAATTCCTTTTTCATTCAAAGCAGTGACCAATGCTTCTCCAATTCCAAGACTGGTCAATACTTCATCCGTTTTGTAATAATCAGAAATTGGATAATTGTCCGCTGTTTGCTTGATGGCTTGTCTGTCATTTGCTGTGAAAGCTCTCAAAGCGTGTTGTATTTTCAATCCTAATTGTGCCAAAACGCCACTCGGAACGTCCATTGGATTTTGGGTTATAAAGTAAACGCCAATGCCTTTGGAACGAATCAGTTTTACGATTGTTTCTATTTGTTCCAACAAAGTTTTGCTGGCTTCTTTGAAAATCAAATGCGCTTCGTCAATAAAAATCACTAATTCGGGTTGGTCTGAATCTCCTTTTTCGGGCATTTGATTGTATATTTCAGCCAATAAACTCAGCATAAAAGTTGAAAATAATTTAGGCTTATCTTGAATGTCCGTCAAGCGAATGATGTTGATGTAGCCTCTTCCGTTTTCATCGATGCGCATTAAATCATTGATGTCAAAAGACATTTCTCCAAAAAATAAATCGGCGCCTTGTTGTTCGAGTTCGATTATTTTTCGGAGAATTGTTCCAGTTGTCGAGGTGGAAATCTTGCCGTAACTTTCTTCGATTTCTGCTTTCCCTTCTTCGGTAATATAATTGATTACTTTTTTGATGTCTTTTAAATCCAAAAGAGGCATTTTCTTGTCATCGCAATATTTGAATATCACCGAAATTACTCCGGACTGGGTATCATTCAAACCTAAAATCCTGGAAAACAATACAGGTCCAAATTCCGAAATGGTAGAACGAAGCCGAACCCCGTTTTGTTCCGACAATGACAGTAATTCTACTGGAAAACTAGCTGTTTTGTAGGGAATGTTGATTTTGGCGTGGCGCTCCGTGATAAAAGATTTTTCTTCCCCTTCTTTGGCAATACCGCTAAAATCGCCTTTGATATCCATCATCAAAACCGGAATGCCAAACGAGGATAATTGTTCGGAAAGTACTTGAATGGTTTTGGTTTTTCCGGTTCCTGTTGCTCCGGCAATCAGTCCGTGGCGATTCAAGGTTTTTAATGGAACTTTTATGTGCGCATCGGCCAAAGCTTCTCCATCAAGTATGGCTCCACCAAGAATTATACTTTCTCCTTTTGAAATATAACCATCATTAATTTGTTTAATGAAATCTTCTTTTCTGCTCATATTTAGTTTTAGATTAAATTAAGTTGCAAGATATTATTTTTGGCATCCGTAAATATAACATTTGCTACCATATTTACGTCAAAATATAACATTTTTGGTCGTGACTAATCAAAATATTATATTGTAATTATTTTCTAAAAAGCGTTGTAACATTATTCCGATAAATCATAAAACGATGTATTTTATTTTCAAAAAGCTACATTTAACGAAAGTTATTGATTATTATGTAAAATAAAAAAAGGTGCTTTTTTTAGGTAAAGTTAAATTATGTGGAATAAAAGTAAAAAAAGTTTTTTTATTTAAACTAAAAATATAAATTTGCTCCTCAACAACTTTAAAATAACAAAAAATAAATTATTAAAACTATTAAAAATTAAGAAAATGGCAAACGTTAAGAAAGAAAGTGGTTCAGGTTTAGGAGGAATGATTTCAGGAATCATTATTGTGGCATGTATTTTTGCAGGATGGTTAATCTGGACATTTGTGATGGGTGATGGAGCGAATTTTGAAGGCGGAGTTAATACTGGGCATCCACTACCAGGAAATTATTTAGCAATGGTTTACAAAGGAGGACCTATCGTTCCTGTTTTGATGGGATTATTGTTGATGGTAATTGTATTTTCATTTGAGCGTTATGCAGTAATTTCAAAAGCAGGTGGTAAAGGAAATCTTGATGCTTTTATGAAAAATGTAAAAGCAAGCATAACTACAGGAGATATCGAAGGAGCAATTGTTGCTTGTGATAAACAACAAGGTTCTGTTGCCAATGCAATTAGATCAGCTTTAGTTAAATATCAAGAAGTTAAAAGAGAAGGATTAGATAGCGAAGCTGCATCTGAAACTATCCACAAAGAAATTGAAGAAGCTACTTCACTTGAAATGCCAATGTTAGAAAAACACATGACTATTCTTTCTACATTAGTTTCTTTAGGAACTCTTGCAGGATTATTAGGAACGGTTACGGGTATGATTAAAGCATTTAGTGCATTGTCTGCTGCTGGTACTCCAGATTCATCTGCACTTGCAAATGGTATTTCTGAAGCACTTATTAATACTGCTACAGGTATCTCGACTTCTGCTTTAGCAATTGTAGTTTACAACTTTTTTACTTCAAAAATTGATACTTTAACATATTCTATCGATGAGGCTGGAGCTACAATCGTGAATACGTACAGACACTTCAGAGGTACACAAAATAAGTAATAATAATTTTTAAGACACAGCGTTATGTTAGCATAACGCGGTGTTCTTTATAAATTTAAATATATAATTAATGGCTGTAAAAATGACCAAAAAATCGCTGACTACTGATATGACAGCGATGTGTGATGTGGCTTTTCTTTTGCTTACTTTTTTTATTTTGACCGCTACGTCCAAAATACCGGAAGCATTGCCTGTAGATATGCCTTCGTCAACTGTACAATCTAAATTACCAGAAACAGATTTGGCTACTTTGACCATTGGTAAAGGAAAAGTATTTTTTGATTTGAAAGGGAAAGAAGTTCGTATTGAAACCCTTGAAAAAATGGCTGAAAAATACGGCTTACAGTTTACGGATGAAGATAAAAAGGAATTTTCATTGATGGAAGGATTTGGGGTTGATATCGCAAGTCTGAAAAGTATCATTGAAATGGAACACGCTGATAGAGCAAAAGTTAATCAGCCAGGTGTTCCTAAAGATTCATTGAACAATCAATTAGCTGACTGGGTTAGAATTTCACGTCAAGCTAACATTGATGTTAATGACAAAGATTTGGAAATTGCCATTAAAGGAGATGCAAAAGAAGAATATCCTGCCATTCGTAAAGTGATGGATATTTTACAAGACCAGGGAATAAACAGCTTTAGTTTAGTTACCGGTTTAAGAGGAAAAGATTTTTAATTAAAAAACACACACTAAAATGGCTGAATTAAATACAGGCGACGGCGGTGGTAAGGATAAAAAAGTAAGAAGTAAAAAACAAAACTCTAAAGTAGATTTAACTGCTATGGTGGATTTGGCCTTCTTGTTGATTACATTTTTTATGCTAACAACCACATTGTCTAAACCAAAAGCAATGGAATTGGGATTGCCAGATAAAGAAGATCCTAATGAAAAAAACCAAGATATAAAAGTAGATGAAAATCGTACTATGACAATATTGTTGGGTGACAACAATAAGTTAGTTCGTTACGTTGGTTTATTGGCAACGCCAGTTGCTGGAGGAGCTCCAAAAGAATTTACTTATGGTAAACAAGGAATTCGTAAAGAATTATTGGATAGAAAAGCATCAGTGTTAGCTTATTCTACCGCTAAAGGGAAACCTAAAAATGGTATGATCGTGATTATCAAACCTAGTAAGAAATCAAATTATCGAAATTTGATTGATATCTTGGATGAAATGGGAATTGTAGAAGTTCCAACATATGCCATTGTAAACGAATTTTCACCTGAAGAAACAAAATTGTTAGAAGGAAAATAAGAATTTATTCTTATGACCCAATAACCTAATAATTAAGAAATATGAAATTAGATTTATTAAAAGATCAATGGCTTGAAATTGTTTTCGAAGGGCGCAACAAAAAGTACGGGGCTTATGACTTAAGAAAGTCGATTACTAAAACCACTGTAAGATCCTTTATTATTGGAACAATACTTTTTGGTTTATTAGTGAGCATTCCAACTATTATGCGAATGATCCCTGATGCTACTGAAGACACAACCATTGACACGAAAATTACAACTGTAAAGTTACCTCCTAAAGAAAAACCGAAGGATCCTAATCTTCCACCACCTCCACCACCTGCACCAAAGGTAGATCAAGTTAAATTTGTTAAGCCAGTTGTGGCAAAAGCAGAGGATGTAGTCGAAGAGATTGTGGTAGTTAAAGAATTGAAAGATAAAAACATCGGTAAGGAAACCATTAAAGGTGATCCAGATGCAGAATTGACTATCGAGCCAGTAGGAACAGGAGTTGCCGCTGTAGTAGAAGAAGACAATACTGTTTATAACACAGCAGGTATCGAGGTAAAACCTGACTTTCCTGGTGGAATGGATAAATTTCTTGCTTTTGTAGGGAAAAACTACACGCCCCCAGAAGAAGAAGGTCTTAAAGGTAAAGTTTATGTTACCTTTGTAGTGGAAAAAGATGGTTCGTTAACAGATATCAAAGTATTGAGAGATATTGGTTACGGTACAGGAAAAGAAGCTATTCGTGTTTTGAATAAAAGCCCAAGATGGACTCCTGGAGAGCAAAATGGTAAAAAGGTAAGATGTACTTTCAGTTTGCCAATTAGCATTCAATCTGCTGAATAATGTCAAACAAAGTGGTATATAAAAATGAAAAGAAATCGCCTCAAGAGCGATTTCTTTTCATTATAGGAATCCTGTTTTTTTTCGTATATTTGTGTTTAGGTCTTATTGTAATCTTTTGGGATGCGATTTTTTCCCACAATTTTCCAATTGCAATGTCGTTAACTTATAGAATTACTTTTGGTGTCCTTCTGATCGTTTACTCATTCTTTCGGTTTTATAGATTTTTTAATTCAAATAAGGATTAGTCATGCGCAGAATTATTAGCTTTTTTATTCTTTTCTTTTTTAGTATTTTGTTTGTAATGTGCAACAAAAAAGAAAAGGTTACCACACATAACGAATCCATATTAAAAGGCACTGCAACTATTCTGGTTGACGAAACCTTGACCCCAATAATTGAAGATCAAGTTGCCGTTTTTGAAAGTAATTATGATGCGAAAATTAAGATTGTTTCAAAGTCCGAATCAGAAGTAGTTATTTCTTTGTTAAAAGAAAAGTCGACAATTGTAGTAATGTCCAGAAATTTGACGGTTGAGGAAAATAAAATCTTTGAACAAAAAAAGATCATACCAAAAATCACTAAATTTGCCACAGACGCGATTGCTCTTATTGCTAATAAAAGTGACAACGATACTTTAATCGATTTGAGAAATGTAGTCGAGTTTCTGCAAGGCAAACAAAATTCTTCGATAAAAGGTCTGGTTTTTGACAATCCAAATTCTAGTACTGTACGGTATATGAATAATATCGCCGGTATAAAGGCAATTCCTGAAAAAGGTGTTTATTCTTTTAAAACCAACCAAGAGGTGATAAAGTTTGTCGCCCAAAATGATGGAATGGTAGGAGTTGTAGGTGTAAATTGGTTGTCGCAGCCAATGCCAGAAATGCAAAAATATGTTGATATGGTCAATTTGTTAGCAGTCAAAAGCCTTTCAGGGGGCGGTTATTATATGCCGAGTCAAAATAATATAGCAGAAGGCAAATATCCTTTGGCACGCGATTTGTATATCATAAATGGTCAAGGATATACTGGACTAGGAATGGGTTTCGCTTCGTTTGTTTCTGGAGACATTGGACAAAGAATTATTTTGAAATCTGGACTGTTACCCGTTAGAGTCCCTGGCAGAAAAATTAATATTAGAAAATAAATTAGAGATGGAAAAATATAAATATAATATAATATCGATGAGTAAATTTAAAATTTTTAGTGTTGCTTTATTGGCATCTGCTTCCTTTAGTTATGGTCAAGATATAGCCCAAGCAAAAAAGGCAATCGATGCCGAGCAATATGAAAGCGCAAAATCGATGTTAAAATCGATACTTAAAGCGACCCCAAATGACGGACGAGGAAATTTCCTTTTAGGGAATATTTATCTTACTCAAACCGTTACTGATTCTGCTAAAATCGCTTACCAAAAAGGTCTTGCAGGAACTGATGGTTCTAAACTTAATTACGTTGGTTTAGGCGTTATTGATTTGGATAAGGGTAATATGGTTGCAGCAGATGCTAATTTTCTTTTGGCATTAAAAGATTTGAAAAAGAAAGATGTCGAGGGTTTAACAGCCATTGGGAGGGCATATACTAATTCTACCAAACCTAATTACAAGAAAGCAATTGAGGTTTTGAATAGAGCAAAAACTATAAATCCTAACGATGCATTAGTTCAATTGGCACTTGGTGACGCCTTTTATGGCGACAAAAATCAAAACGAGGCATATGCAGCTTATAGAAATGCATTCCAATTAGATCCAACATTATTAAGAGCCAAAGTTCAGTTAGGTGTTTTGTTGAAAGGGGCAAAATCTTATGATGAAGCCATTAAATCTTTCAATGAAGTTATCGCTTTAAACCCAAATTATGGTCCGGTTTACAGAGAACTTGCCGAAACCTATTACAAATGGGGTAGAAACAAGCCTTCAAAATCTAAAGAGTATATGCAAACGGCCATTGGTCATTATGAAAAATATCTTACTCTAACGGATTATTCATTACATTCTAGAATGCGTCACGCTGACTTTCTTATTCTGGTAAAAGACTATAAAGCACTTGAAGTTGAAGCCAATAAAATGATTGAAATGGACAAGGTAAATCCTAGAATCTTTCGTTATTTAGGATATTCGGCTTATGAAAATGGTAATGCTGATCTTGCGATTAAATCATTGGAAAGTTTTATTGCAAATCCAGACAATAAAGTAATTTCTAAAGATTATTTGTATTTAGGAACTGCCAAATTCAAAAAAGGGATGTCTGCAGATGGATTGTCAATAGATCCGATTCTTTATAATGCAGGTTTAAACGATATTAGAAAAGCGATTGCAATGGAGCCTTTGTCCATTGAAGATATAAATGAAATTGGTGTAAAATTGTTCAGTCAAAAACTGTACAAAGAGGCTGTTCCAGTATTCGAATTAGGAACGCTTAATACCGAAAATAAGAATTATATCGAGGATAATATTTATTATGGATTGTCAATTTATTATGCGAATATAAAGAAAGATGTCGTTGTTGATAAACCAGCTTTACTGAAAGCAGATCTCGCTTTTGAAAAGGTACTTATAGCTTCACCAACATATCAAGATGCTTTTTTATATAGAGCAAGAACAAATGCATTGTTAGAAAACAATGAAGTAATGAAAAAAAATTACGAAGATTTTATAGCAAAAGCAACTGAAAAAGGAATTGAAGAAACTGCCAAACCAGCTGTTAAGAAGAAATTTATAGAGTCGTACAATAATATTGCATCTACTTATTTAACATCCGATAAAGCAAAAGCAAAAGAGTATGTAAATAAATCATTAGAATTAGATCCGACTGATAAACGTGCATTAGATTTATTGGCCTTCTTAAAATAATATAACTTTTTAATAATTAAAACCGATAGTTTCAAAAAAGCTATCGGTTTTTTTGTTTCTGGATACATGCGGAATACTAAGTAATCTTATTCGAGAATCCCAATTCCCAAATTTCAAAATCACTATCTTTGCTCTTTAAAATAAAGAAATGTTATCAAAAGAAATACAATTAGAAGTCAATAAAGGAGCAATGCTTCCCTTAATGGAAGAATTCTACACCATTCAGGGCGAAGGTTTTCATACTGGAACTGCCGCTTATTTCATTAGGATTGGTGGTTGCGATGTAGGTTGTCATTGGTGTGATGTCAAGGAAAGCTGGAATGCAGCATTGCATCCGCCAACGAATATCGATTTGATTGTTGCCAATGCCAGTAAATACGCCGATACGGTTGTGGTTACAGGAGGAGAACCCTTAACTTGGGACATGACTTTATTAACTCAAAAGTTAAAAGATCAAAACCTGAAAGTACATATCGAAACTTCAGGTGCTTATGAACTTTCGGGAAAATGGGATTGGATTTGCCTTTCGCCAAAGAAGAACAAATTGCCGACCCAAACGGTTTACGACAAAGCCCACGAGTTAAAAGTGATTATTTTTAACAAACACGATTTTATCTTTGCGGAAGAGCAAGCCGAAAAAGTCAACAAAAATGCCATATTATTCCTCCAACCTGAGTGGAGCAAAAAAGAAGAAATGACGCCACTTATTGTCGATTATGTAATGAATAATCCAAAATGGAGAGTTTCTTTGCAAACGCATAAATACTTGAACATTCCATAATATGAAAAACTTCTTTTTACTGGTAATTGCTTTTTTTTCTTTCCAATTAATGAATGCCCAAGAAAAAATTTCCCAACCAAGGGATACAATTTATGATTTAAAGGAAGTGGACGTTAAACCAGAATATCCGGGTGGAACGGAGGCTTTTTATAAATTTATAGCAAAAAACTTCAAAGCACCCGAAGAAGAAGGCTTAAACGGAAAAATAATAACCACTTTTGTAATTGAAAAAGACGGTGGTATTAGTGATATTAAAGTCTTGCAAGATATTGGATATGGCTCTGGAGCCGAAGTTTTAAAGGTTTTGACGATGTCAAAAAAATGGATTCCGGCTAAATTAAATGACATTCCCGTTAGAGTTCTTTATCAATTTCCAATAACAATTCGGTCAGCCGAAAAATATTCCAGAAAGTCCAAACAATAACAAGAATCCAATGAAGAAAATTTTATTTCTGGCAATTTCCTTTTTTTTTATTCAAATAGTTTCGGCACAAGAAAGTGAACTTCTAATGGAAACGGAACTTGTTACAAGTCCAGATGTATCCAACCCAAGATTTAATGGTGGCGATCTCAATAAATTTTATGAATTTATTGACCAGGAATTTAATTATGCGAGTGTAAAGAATACAGGTAATCTTTGGATTTCTTTTACGGTCAATGAATTAGGACAAATCAAAAAGATAAAGGTTTTAGAATTTCCTAACGTTGAAGCAGCTTCCGAAATCATAAGGGTTTTGAATAAATCTCCAAAATGGGAACCGGCAAAACGCGCTGGACAACCTTTTAGTGTAGCAATAAAAATGCCGTTGGTATTTAAGCAAAAGATAATTCTTAAGTAAATTCAAAACAGAATAGTATTATGAAGAACTTTTTATTCTCGGCAATTGCCTTTTTTGCAATACACATGATTACTGCGCAAAACTTAATAAAAAACTCGGCCGATAATGTATACAGTACTACTGGAATAGAAGTAATACCAGAATATCCTGGCGGGATAGAGAAGTTCTACCAATTTATTGGGGATAATTATAAAACGCCAGCCGCAGTTGATTTTTTAGGAGGTAAAGTATATATTGCCTTCATAATAGAAAAGGACGGAAGTCTTGCTGATATAAAAGTTTTGAGAGATGTTGGTTTTGGTACTGGAAAGGAAGCAATACGAGTATTAAAATTGTGTCCAAAATGGAGTCCTGGTGAGCAAAATGGAAAAAAAGTTAGGTGTAGTTACAGTCTGCCAATATCCTTGCAACCTTATGTTTTCGGAATAAAAGAGGTTGATGTAAAACCAAATTACGAAGGCGGATTTGAAGGAGTTTCAAAAATTATTTCAACAAATTTTAAAAAACCTGCTTCAAAAGATTTCAAAGGAGGTGAAGTCCAAATGATTTTTATAGTGGAGATTGATGGCAGTCTTTCAGATATTAGTGTTTATAAAGGCCTTGGTTTTGGGACAGAAGAAGAAGCTGTACGAGTTTTATTAGGTATTAAAAATTGGATTCCTGCAAAAAAAGACGGAAAAAAAGTTAGATGTAGTTTTGGAATACCAATTCGTTTAAGCAGTAATTAAATAAATTATTTTCTCTTTTAATAATATTTTGGTATGAAGTCGCAATTCCTTCTAGATAAAAACATCACTTTTTTAAATCACGGCTCGTTTGGTGCTTGCCCAAAACCGATTTTTGAGGAATACCAGCGTTTTCAATTAGAATTAGAAACCGAACCAGTTTATTTTATCCAAAAAAAAGCGGCAAGTTATTTGAAAACCGCTAGAGAAAATTTGGCGAAATATGTTGGGTGTAAATCCGTGGATTTGTTTTTTACGCCAAATCCTACCTTTGCCGTCAATACAATTATGCGAAGTTTAGATTTGAAAGAAGGAGATGAAATTCTCTCTACCAATCACGAATATGGTGCAATGGACAGAACCTGGAATTTCTATTGCAAAAAATCGGGAGCTAAATACATTCGTCAAAACATTTCACTTCCTGTAGTTTCCAAGGAGCAAATCCTGGAAGAGTTCTGGAGTGGGCATACTTCAAAAACCAAAATTGTTTTCCTGAACCAAATATCAAGCTGCACTGCATTGATTTTTCCAGTAAAGGAAATTTGCGATAAAGCCCGTGAATTGGGATTGATTACCATTATTGACGGCGCTCATGTTCCCGGTCAAATGGATTTGGACATTACGGATTTGAATCCTGATTTTTATACCGGAACGCTTCACAAATGGATGTTGGCGCCTAAAGGAAGTTCTTTTCTCTATGTAAAAAAAGATTTTCAGGAAATGTTGGATCCGCTTGTCGTGGGTTGGGGTTATGAAAGTCTCTCTCCAGGCGAAAGCCAATTCTTGGATTATCAAGAATACCAAGGCACGAGAGATATTTCGGCATTCTTGTGTACGCCTAAAGTGATTGATTTTCTGGAAGAAAATGATTGGAAAACGAAAGCAAAGGAATGTAGAACAATAGTTTTGAATAATTACCAACGCTTTTGCAATCTGCTCAACACACAACCTATTTGCCCAATAAACGAAGAATTTTTAGTTCAAATGGCGAGTATTCCCATTACAACGTCCAATCCTGTTGAATTGAAAGAATTGCTTTTCGATAAATATAAAATCGAAATTCCTGTTATGCCTTTGAATGGAAATTATTTCTTGAGATATTCCATAAATGCTTATAATTCTCAGGAAGATTTAGATGTTTTGTACAAAGCTTTGCAGGATATAATTGCAACCACAGATTTGCTGGAAGTTTAGATGTTGTTTTTGCCAAAAGGCGCAAAGACACAAAGGTCTAATTAAAAGGCTTTTTATAAGCCACGAATATATTGTAAAGTGCTTTGAACTTATTTTTTCTTTGTGACTTTGTGTCTTCGTGGCATTTTATCTATTTTCTAAACGAAAAGCTTAGCCAAATAATCATAATGTTCTCCTTCAAAAATCAGTTCGCATTGCAACCCATTGGCGAAAGCCGCATTTTGTAAAGTGTTATAATCAAGATAAAGCCACGGAAAGGTTTCTTCGGTTTCATTCTTGTATGAAACTGTAAAAGTTAATTCGCCATAATAACCTTCGCCCGGAATCCACTTTCCGCCATCTTCATCATCGTCAAACATATAAATAATGTCCGAGGAATCGATGAGGATTTGGCCGTCTGGATTTAACAGACTTTTCAATTTTTGCAAAAAGTTGGGAGTTTCCTTTAGTGTTCCAAAAATTCCCGTGCCGTTCATTAGTAATAAAATGGTGTCGAATTTTTCGTTTTCCAATGCCATTATATCTTGAACCTTTGCATTTTTCAAACCACGAAGTTGGCAAGCTTGAATTGCATTGGGAGAAATATCTATCGAAGTGACATCAAGATTTCGGTCGTTTTGCAAAGTCAGACTGTGACCTCCCGCTCCGCAACCCACATCGAGAACTTTTCCTTTGGCCAATTGTAACGCTTTTTGTTCCAATGTTGGCATTTCATCATAACTTCGAAAAAGATAGGCAACACTCATTTCGTCTGCTTCCGAAATAGAAGTTTCGGTAATTAAATCTTCGGGAGAATTGTTGGTTTGAAAATCGAGTATGGCTTTTCCGAAAAGGTCTTTCATTTTAGTTGATATGTTAATTTGAGGATTTGTTTATTTGATTTGAGTAAATTTGCGGTCTGATTCTTCGAATAAACGAATAACCAAATCCTCAAATGGACAAAATTTTAAACAATCTTCCTAAAGAAGCCAAAGATAAGCATATCGAAAACAAAAAGTATTTTGATAAGCTGAAAAAAAAGCAGCCCAAAAATTTGGATTATATGATGCAGGAATTGCACGATGCCGAATTCAAGAAAACGGATTGTTTGAAATGTGCCAATTGTTGCAAAACCACCGGCCCATTATTCACTTCTGCCGACATTGAGCGAATTTCAAAACATTTGAGACAAAAACCGCAACAATTCATTGACCAATATTTACGCGTTGACGAAGATAAAGATTATGTGCTGCAAAGTGTGCCTTGTACTTTTCTCGACAGCGACAATACCTGTTTCATTTATGACGTTCGCCCAAAAGCCTGTCGCGAATTTCCCCACACCGACAGAAAGAAGTTTCAGCAAATCTCGGATTTGACCTTGCAAAATGTGGCAATTTGTCCTGCAGCTTTCAATATTGTCGAAGAAATGAAGAAGAAAATGCCTTTGTGAGAATCTGTTTTTTTAAAATCATAAATGTATTTCCAAAATTTCAAATGATTAATAATTACCAATTAGTCTTTAAACTGTACTTTTGGCATAAGCGAATTAAATCCAGACCAAATTGAATTTAGAATATTTCATAGCCAAACGACTCATAACTGCTAAACATTTCAAAAGCAGCATATCGGCACCAATAATAAAAATTGCAATTTCTGCCATTGCCATCGGAATGATAATGATGATTGTGTCGGTAGCCACAGGAATTGGATTGCAACAAAAAATCCGCGAGAAAGTTTCAGCCTTCAACGGACATATTATTATCTCGAACTACGACAACAACCAATCCGAAGTTACGCTCGTTCCTATTTCCAAAAATCAAGATTTTTATCCAAAATTCACTTCAGTTCCTGAAGTAACCCATATTCAAGCCATTGCCAGCAAAGCGGGAATCATTAGAACCGAAACTGCTTTCGAAGGAATTATCCTCAAAGGAGTAGGAATAGATTACAAATGGGATAATATAAAGGAATACATTGTTTCCGGAAGACTGCCCGATTTTTCTAAGGACATTAATGAAGAAGTGGTCATATCCCAATTC
>Ga0123336_10003388_pt1 | contig 13338 bp, 12 predicted proteins | sample SSSSmetaG_FD_96466 | JGI IMG/M metagenome (GOLD analysis project Ga0123336, IMG submission 96466) | Glacier valley bacterial and archeal communities from Borup Fiord, Nunavut, Canada, to study Microbial Dark Matter (Phase II) - ​SSSS metaG | ecosystem: Environmental > Aquatic > Freshwater > Ice... | reverse complement strand
GAAGGAGCCACGCGGCTTGTCGCTGAACGACTTCTTATCGCCGAAGGAGCCACGCGGCTTGTCGCTGAACGACTTCTTATCGCCGAAGGAGCCACGCGGCTTGTCGCCGAACGACTTCTTATCGCCGAAGGAGCCACGCGGCTTGTCGCTGAACGACTTCTTATCGCCGAAGGCGCCACGCGGCTTGTCGCCGAACGACTTCTTCTCGCCAAACGATTTCCCCGCGCCACGCGGCTTATCGCCAAACGATTTCCCCGCGCCACGCGGCTTGTCGCCAAACGACTTCTTCGGCCCGTCGCCGAACGAGGCGCGCGGCTTACCCGGCTTCGAGGATCCACCTTCTTCACGCGGAGCACGTGGTGTAAAAGAACTGCGCGAATCTCGGCGAGTCATGCGGGTCCCATAGCCCGCGACAAGCGATTTTGCTAGGGTTTCCGCGTGCAGCCGCGTGTCACCTCTCCATCCACCACGCTTCTGGCCCTGCCAAGGCTCGGTGTCGGCATCTCCGCCGAGCCAGGCTCGGCACAAAAAGGCATCGACGCCACCGTCCTCGCCGCGGCCCACCCCGGCCTCTGCCACTTCGTAGAATACGGCTCCGATCTCGACCGCGGCCTCGACGATCACATCCAACGCTGGACCACCTCGGGCGGCGCCGCCACCTACCACTTCCTCGACGTCAACCTCGAGGAGCCCGAAGATCTCGACGACGCCTGGCTCCGCGGCACAGCCGAAAACGCCCGCCGCATCGGCGCCGCCTGGCTGTGCGGCGACGCGGGACTCTGGCACTTCGGCGCCCGCGATCGCGGCCACCAGCTCCTCTTGCCGCCCATCCTCACCCGCGATTCGGCCTACGCTCTCGCCGACAACATCCTCCGCCTCGAGGCCGCCACCGGCTTCCGCGTGCTCCCCGAAAATCCGCCCGGCGCGTTCTACCTCGGCGACCTACACATCCTCGACTACTTCGCCCTCGTCGCTGATCGGGCCAACTGTGGCCTCCTCCTCGACTGCGCGCACCTGGCCATCTTCCAGCGCCTCCGCAACCTACCGGCCACCACCGGCCTCGACGGCTACCCACTCGATCGCGTGGTCGAGCTCCACGTCGCCGGCGGCTCCGAACAAGACCACGACGGCCTCGCGATTATCGACGACGACCACACGCCCGAGCCGCTGTCCGACACCTGGGCCATCTTCGACCGCGTCGCCCACGCGCCAAACCTCCGCGCCGTGGTCTACGAGTGCGAGCACAATCCCGTCGACGACGTCCTCGCCAACTTCGCCCGACTCAACCAAGCCTTTCCCCGATGATCCTCGCCACGCAACGCGCGATCGTCCGCATGCTCTTCGATCCCGACTTTGCCGCCGCAGTGCGCGCCGATCCAGCCACGACCTTGCCGCACCTCTCGCCGGCTCTACGTGACCAGCTCGCCGCACTCGACGAACGCGTGTTACGCGTCAATCGTCTGCGCCGTCGCCGTGCGCTGCGCACGCTGTGCGACGAATGGAAGGCCACCACCACGCTGACCCTCGCCGAGACCGGCTCTCTGGCGACGCTGGACGCCTTTTTCTCGTCGCACCATTTCCACCAAGCGGTCGAAGATCGCGGCTCCATGCCACTAGGTTTCGCGGCCTTTTTGGCCGAGCGTATCGCCGACGGCACGCTCCGGACGCGGATCCTGCCCGAGGTTCTCACCGTCGAGACGACCCTGGCCGTCGTCCGCCGTGCGCCGCCTGATCCACCCGCCGTCCCAGGCCCGCTCACCGACGATCGCCGCGTCCAACGTTCCCCCGGCGCACACCCCATCCGCGTCGCTGCCGGCGCGACACAAGCGATGGCACAGGTCGACCGCTATCTCTTCGAGGTCGGCCTCATGCCCGCGGTCGCCCTCTGTGACGACGCACCCCAGCTGCACCTCGACGCACGCGCCGCCAACGCCACGCCGCTGTACCTGGTCGTCGTCCGGATCGCCTCGGGCCCAACCCTGGTCACCGTCGACGAGCCGCTCTATCAAGTCCTGTCGTCGACCAGCCCAACCCCACGCAAAGTCAGCGCGGTCCTCGCCGACGCAAAACAACGTGGCATCCCCATTGACGATGCGCGCCAAATCCTAACCAGCCTCGTCGATGACGAGCTGGTCATCCCTACCTAGCCGTGCGGGCCAACGCGCGTTTGTAGTCGACCATGATCTGGTCCTGCTGCGCCCCACGAACCAGGAACGCTGGCACCGAGCCGCCCGGCTCCGAGTAGCACCGATACACGAGCTTCGAGCCGCCACCGTCGGCGCTGATGCTCCACTTGCCATGCACCGACGGTAGTCGCACGCGTTTGCCGTCGGGGGGCGGGCCGAGCTCGTTGGCCGTGTCGAAGCTCATGTAGTACACGCCGCCTTCGCTCCAGCGTACGAGGCGTAGCACCACTTCGCGATCACTCACCACTTTGGCGTGAATGTGATCGTAGACCACCATCTCGGTCTCGCTTTTGCGGATCACCTCGCGTTTTTGCACGCTGGGCGGCGCATCGTCGAGCACGCCCTTCCACACTTTGTCCTGAAACGTCGCCGGTGGCACAGGCGCCGTCGCAACGAGCTGATACTCGTAATATTTCGACCCGGAGACTTTCCGCTTGGACACGGTCACTCCGTCTTTCGACGACGTGACTTCCCAGGCCTCATCCGCCGCCGCCACCCCGCCCAACAGCATCAACACCGCGAGCCAGCGCATGGCAAAACGGTACCGCGAACCTCCAAGTAAGCAAAGCCCCGCGATTGACTTCCAATCGTCGGCGTCGTACGGCATCCGACATGCTGCTCACCAACGTGTCCAATCGCGTCCGCGTCCTCGTCAATCAGGCCCTCACCTCGACGGCAGGCGACGGTTTCAAGCCGGTCAAGCTGGTCAAAGAGGTCCTCGGGACCGCCAACGATCTCGTCGGACGTCCGTTCTGTTCGGCGGCAGAGCTCGAGTCCCGTCAGGCCAAGGTCGTGACGGTGGCGCCGATCGTTCGCGAGGCCGCGCCGGTCATGGTCTATTTCGACGGCAAAGATCACCGCACCAAGAAGAAGGTCGAAGAGCTTCTCAACTCCCGCAACATCCCCTTCAAGGTCCTCGACGTCACCGACGACGAAGCCACCCGCAGCTGGGCCCAGACCACCGCCAAGCAGCTCGAGTTTCCGCTGGTCTTCGTCGCTGGGGAGTCGCTGGGGGGCCTTCACGAGCTGACCGATGCCGACGTCAATGGTCTCCTCGCCAAGAAAGTCTTCGGCAAGGGCAACTGAGCCCGATGCCTTCTTTCGTCGCCGAGAGCCGTCGTGGGCGCCGGCTGGTGGGGCGTCTCGAGCGCGGCACCGATGTGTTGACCGGCCTCGCTGATCTCTGCAAAAAGCACGGCGTGCGTGCCGGCGAGATCCGCGCGCACGGTGCCCTCGAGCAGGCCACGCTCGTCGAGTACGATCAGCGCGGTCGCACCGAGCGTCCACCGCGTCGCTTCGATTCGCCGCTCGAGCTGCTGTCGTTTTACGGCTCGGCTGCCGTCGAGGCGGACAAAGTAGTCGTCCAGGCCCGCGCCACATTGAGCCGCGAGCGTGACAACGGCATCGAGCTCCTCGGCGGTCAGCTCGTCGCTGGGCGGGTCCATTCGCTCGAATTCGTCATCGAAGTCTTCGAGGATCTGGTCTTGCGCCGCGAGGTCGATCCCACCACCGGGACGCGGGGTTGGTCGTCGGCCACCGAGGTCGGGCCTGCAGAGCCCGTCGCAGCGCAGTGGGAAGCGCCAGCCCGCATGGTCGCAGTCGACCACACCGACGAGCCCGCTCCCGTCCCGGCGACGACCTGGCAAGACGTCATCGCCGCCAAGCCCGAGCCGCCACCCGTCGATCCCGCCGACGTCGACGCACGCCTCGAGCGCGGCGACTTCATCGACCATCCCAAGTTTGGACGGCTGCAGGTCGAGCGCATCGAAGGCGATCACGAGTTCGTGTCGGCCCGCCTGCGCAACCAGCGCCTCATCCGCTTGTCGCTCGACGTGTTGTCTCTCGTCGTCGTCGGGCGCGAAGGCGAGCATCGGGTCTTCAAGCCGGAGCGTCCCTGAAATTACTCTATCTTGCGCTGCTCTTGAGCGCAGGCTGTCGTCGCACCGCGCCGGCCTGCGTGGGCCCGGTCGTCGCTGAGCTCCGCGACGGACAAGGCGCTCTCACGGAGACCCTGGTCGCATCGCCGCAGCTATCCGGTCACTGGGATCGTTGTGATCCATCGCTCATCGTGATCGGCAGCCTCGTCAGCGACAGGGGCAACTACACCGTTGTCGATCGCTCCGGCCGGATGAGCCTGCGCATGCAGCGCAGCAGCGCCAAGGACGCAGACTTCGACAACGTCGCCGGCCCCCGACTACGTGTGCACGCCGATCCCGGAGAGCTTCGCGTACTTCGGCCAGACGGCGTGCCCTTCGGCTCCATCACCACCCTTGCGACCACTGGTTCGACCACCGATCCCGAGATCTCGGTCCGCGACGCCTCTTCCCGCGTTGTCGGACATGTCGAACGACAAGCACGTGGCGCGGTCTTTCTCGACGCTGGCAGCGTCAGTCGGCGTGCCGCCATCCCCGCCGCAACCGCCTCCGATCAGGCCGCGGTGGGCCTCCTTGGCATCCCCGGCCTGACGGACGAAGAACGCAGCGCGTTGTACCTTCTCTGGTCTCGGTGACCTGACTCTGCTATAGGAGCCGCGCCCGAGAGGAAACATCCAACATGAGCGCGCGCACAGACGTCCGTAACATTGCAATCATCGCCCACGTCGACCACGGCAAAACTACGCTGGTCGATGGCCTTTTGAAGCAGGCTGGTGCCTTCCGTCGTGGAGAGGTGGTGCAGGAATGCGCTCTCGACTCCAACCCCATCGAGCGGGAACGCGGCATCACCATCTTGTCCAAGAACACCGCCATCACCTGGAAGGGGATCCGCATCAACATCGTCGACACCCCCGGCCACGCCGACTTCGGCGGTGAGGTCGAGCGCGTGCTCCGCATGGTCGATTCGGTCCTCCTCCTCGTCGACGCGTTCGAAGGCCCGATGCCGCAGACGCGCTTCGTCACCAAGAAGGCGCTCGCGCTCGGTCTGCGTCCGATCCTGGTCGTCAACAAGATCGACCGCGACGGCTGCGATCCCACCGGCACCGTCGACGACGTCTTCGATCTGTTCTGCAACCTCGGCGCCAACGATGCGCAGCTCGACTTCGGCATCATGTACGCCTCGGGTCGCGCGGGCTTCGCCGTCCGCAATTTGGAGGATGACCGCACCCAGGGTCTGACCCCGCTTCTCGACATGATCGTCGAGAAGGTGCCGGCGCCGATCGGCGAAATCGACTCGCCGCTGTGCATGCAGGTCGCCACGCTCGACTACGACGACTATCTCGGCTACGTGGCCATCGGCCGTGTTCTCGACGGGCGCATCAAGACCGGCGACCGCGTCGGCCTCTATCACCGTGGCGGCAAGGTCGAGCAATTCCGCGTCCAGAAGGTCATGGCCAGCCAGGGCCTACGTCGCTTCGAGATTGCAGAAGGCCAGGCCGGCGACATCATCGCCGTGACCGGCATGGAAGAGCTCAACGTCGGTGAGACCATCACCTCCATCGAGTTCCCCAAGGTGCTCGAGCTCCTCACCATCGACGAGCCGACCATCTCCATGGACTTCATCGCCAACAACGGCCCCTTCGTCGGCAAAGAGGGCAAGTACGTCACCACGCGTAACTTGCGCGACCGCCTGCACAAGGAGCTGAAGAGCAACGTGGCTCTTCGCGTCGAGGACACCGCAGCGCCCGATACGTTCAAAGTCTCCGGCCGCGGCGAGCTTCACCTGTCGGTCCTCATCGAGACCATGCGCCGTGAAGGCTACGAGCTGTGCGTCTCGCAGCCGCAAGTCATCTTCAAGGAGGTCGACGGCAAGAAGGTCGAGCCTTACGAAGAAGTCACCATCGACGTCGACGAGGCCTATGTCGGCGCGGTCATCGAGAAGCTCGGCGGCCGTGGCGCGCGCATGAGCGAGATGGCGCCCACCGGCGGCGGTCGCGTGCGCATGGAGTACGTGTGCCCATCGCGTGGCCTCATCGGTTACCGCTCGGAGTTCCTCACCGACACGCGCGGCACCGGCATCCTCAACCACATGTTCAAAGAGTACGGCGAGTTCGCCGGCGTGATCCGTGGTCGCGCGCAGGGTGTGCTCATCGCGCAGGACATGGGCGAGACCAACACCTACGGTCTTTTCTATCTCCAAGAGCGCGGCGTCCTCTTTCTCGGTCCGCAGATCCCGATCTACCCGGGCCAGATCATCGGTCTGCACTCGCGTGAGAACGACCTCGTCGTCAATCCGTCGAAGGCCAAGAAGCTCACCAACATTCGCACCACGGCCGCCGACGAGAAGATGTTCCTGGTCCCGCCGCGCCTCATGAGCCTCGAAGAAGCCCTCGAGTTCATCAACGACGACGAGCTCGTCGAGGTCACCCCGAAGACCATCCGCCTCCGCAAGCGCTGGCTCGATCACGGCCTCCGCAAGCAGCACGAAAAGCGCGGCTCGGTCGTCCTCGACGACAACGCCTAAACACGCGTGGGCGGGCCCCAGGTGTCCTCGGTGCCCCCCACGTTTCCCATCACGCTCAAACCCCGCCAACACCAAATGGGGCTCGCACCGAGCGACCCCACGCCCCGCTATGGCGTGGTTACCAAGCCTTGAGCGCCGGGGTTCGATCGACGCTGGCGTTGGCAGCTTTGGCGATGCATGTCGTGAGCGCTGGGTGCGGTAGCCGCGCTGCCACTGCTCCTCGATTTGCAGCTCCCAGATGACGCGCGTCAAAATCACCGTGGGTCGGGAATGTTTGGTCGGGACTGTTTGGGAATGTTTGGTCCACTTGCCGCGGCCCTGCGCCGCGCCGAGCTGAGTCTCGAGCTCGGCCACGCGCTCGGCCACGGCTGGATCGCGCTCCAGCTTTTGCGCCGATGGCGACGGCACCGGGATGGGCGGGTGCGTTGCACGCAGCTCGGCAAGAATCTGAGCGCAGACGTTCGCGTCGCCGACCGCCTGCATGGGGATGCCGGCGATGGGAAGCTGGGGCACGCCAGCGCCACGCACATCGAGGAGGCGACGCTGCGCCTGGAGCTCCGCCAGCACCACGCCGTTGTCAGAGCGGCCGAGCGCATAGCCCGTCGCGAACGCCGCCGTCGTCGCTGCGGCGGCCAGCCCGATTGCAAACGGCCGCTTCACGGGTGCTTGGGCGCGAAGGACGAGCCGTTGCTGACGCTGAGGTTGGTGCAGACGCTCGGATTGGTGCTGAGCGTGTTGAAGCTGATGAAGGAATCGCCCTGGAACGTCTGTGCAGCGGAGATGAACTTGGGATCGGTGCTCTGGCAACTGTGTGTCACCGTGCCCGCTTGCGCCACACAGTAGACCGAGGCGCTGCTCACCGTGCATTGCACATAGTCGGTGGTGCTGGCCGATGCGCGCAACGTGCCGACGAGGGCCTGCGTCTGGGTGTAGACACCGCTGGGCGTCCCCACGGAGAAGATGACGATGCCTGTGCCGCTGCAACCGCTGGCGCCACAGGTCTGTGTGGTCTTGGCCCCGGAGTAAGCCTTGTGCGACGCAGCAACGATGCCCACAACCGCGATTAACAGCGCAATCCTCTTGTGAATGCTATACTTCCTATTACGAGTGTTCGGCCATATTGCCAGAGGTCACATCCTGGCAAGGGCTGGTCTTCCAGGGAACAGCACCCGCGGCAATATGGGGCGCGGGTCAATCTACCGCACCGATAAAGGGCCTCGCGTCGTTCGTACGCTTTGGGTGTTCGGCCAGTTTGAAGCTGGCCGACACTGGGCTACGATTGGCGGGTGCAGCCCGGGGACGTGCTAGACGGCAAGTATCGCGTGCTTCGCAATCTCGGCGAAGGCGGGATGGGTCAGGTATTTCTCGTCGAGCATGTGCATCTTGGGCGGCGTGAGGCGCTCAAGATCTTGCATCCATTCTTGGCCCGCGAGCGGCAGTTTGTGTCGCGATTCCGACGAGAGGCGCGCGCCATCAACCGGCTGCAGCATCCCAGCATCGTCTCGGTCTTCGATTTTGGCCAGATGCCCGACGGGCGGTTTTATCTGGCCATGGAGTATGCCGACGGGCCCAACCTCGGCCACACGCTGGAGATCACCGGGCGCCTACAGATCCAGCGCTCGCTCCATCTGTTGATCCAGCTGGCGGCGGCCATCGATCATGCGCACAGCCGCGGCGTCATTCACCGCGACCTCAAGCCGGATAATTTGGTGGTGGTGGACCGCGGCAGCAGGAGCGATGTGCTCAAGGTGCTCGACTTCGGCATCGCCAAGATCGTCGCTGACGACTATCGCGAAAGCCTGATCGCCACTCCGGCCGGCGAGATCTTTGGCACGCTGGCCTATCTAGCGCCCGAGGTCCTGACCGGGCAGGCGGGCGGCTCCAGCGCCGACATCTATGCGTTTGGCTGCATCGCCTATGAGCTTTTGGTGGGCAAGCCGCCCTTTGTCGGGTCCAAAATGGAGACGGTGCGTGCGCACTTGACGCAGCCGGCGCCGCTGGTGCGTGTTGGGCGGCCGGAAGTACCGACGGAGCTCGCCGAGGTCATCCGGCAATGCCTGGAGAAAGATCCCGCCAAGCGGCCGCCGAATGCGGCGCAGCTGTTGGTGTTGCTGGCGCAGATGACGCTCACGCCCGAGGCGCGGCCGCCGTCGGATTTCGATCGTGTCGATACCCTCGAGCATCGCCTTCCGCCGGCGCGGGCGGCCGACGCGCGCGCCTTGACCGAGACCATCGAGGTTGTCGGTGCGGAGGACGATCTCATCGCCTATCGACGGCTGGTCACGTCGGTGATCGGGCAGCTCATCGACGCAGGCCAGGCCGGGCTGTTGCTGGTGGTTGGCCTGGCGCGGCTGCGTGAGCTGGAGGACGAGCTGGCACGCAACGCCAACGAGGGTGCGCAGATCGAACGCGCGCTCGACGAGGCGGAGCAGGCGGCCCGCGAGCGCGAGGGCAAGCTGCGCTTCGCGCTTGGTGAGCTGCAGTTCGAGCGCTTGCGCTCGCCGTCGGCACCGTCGGGAGCGCCCATCGCAGAGCAGATGGCGCGGTTGGAGGAGCGACTGTCGAGCATCGCCGTCGAGAGTGAGCGTGAGCGCGAGCAGCTCTTCGATCGGGCCATCACCCTGGCGGCAGCGCGCGCCGATCTCGAGACCGAGCTCGACGATCACTGCCGGCGCATGGAGCGTGCGGTGACCGACGAAGATTCGGACCACATCGTCGTTCTCGGCAGCCAGACCGCGGAGCTCAAGCAGCTACGCAACCGGCTGGAGCGCAAGAAGGGTCGCGGGTGAGCACCTGGGTCTCGGGAGCCACCCATCCCGGACCGTCGGGCGGCGCGCTCGAGGCCGGGTCGCGGCTGCGTCAGTATGAGTTGATCCGCGAGATCGGCCGCGGCGGCATGGGGCAGGTATTCCTGGCCCGCGACACCAAGCTCGGACGGCGGGTGGCGATCAAGGTTCTCGACGGTGGGACCTCGGCGGATTTCGTGCAGCGTTTTCTCATGGAGGCGCGCACCACGGCGCAGTGCACGCACGAAAACATCGTCATCATTCATGAGGCCGACGAGCACCTCGGGCAGCCCTATCTGGTGCTCGAATATCTCGAAGGCGCCACGCTGCGCGAGCATCTGCAGCAGCGCCGAGTGCCGTTTGGGCGCGCGGTGGAGCTGATGGTCCCGGTGGTGCGCGCGCTGGTCCGCGCCCATGAGGGTCAGATCGTGCATCGGGATCTGAAGCCGGAGAACGTGTTCGTCACCACCTCAGGCACGGTCAAGGTGCTCGACTTTGGCCTGGCCAAGCTGTCGACGCCGACGGCGGACGCGGCAGCGGTGGCCGGTCGCACAGACGGTATCACCGGCACCCCGCCGTACATGGCACCCGAGCAGTTCTGGGAGCCCGACGTCGACGAGCGCGCCGACCTGTATGCGGTCGGGGTGATGTTCTTCGAGATGTTGACCGGGCGGCATCCGATCCAGCCGCTCACGCTGCACACGTTGATGGCTGCTGCGGCGCTGGTGGATGAGCCATTGCCGTCGGTGGGATCGGTGATGGCCGACCTGCCGCGGCACCTCGAGCAGCTGGTCGACCGCTGTCTCTCCAAGCGGCGCGAAGGCCGGCATCCCTCGGCGCAGGCCTTGCTCGACGACTTGCTGCCGCTGTTGCCGCGAGGACATGGGCGCCAGCTCGACCGGGACGAGAGCCCCTTCCCGGGGCTGGCGGCGTTTCAGGAGAGCGACGCCGACCGTTTTTTTGGGCGCGCTCCCGACGTGCGACGCCTGCTGGCTCTCCTCGACCGCCAACCGCTGGTGGCGGTGGTGGGCCCGTCGGGCGTGGGAAAATCGTCGCTGGTGCAGGCGGGGTTGGTGCCGGCGCTCAAGGCGTCGGGTGAGGCGTGGGAGGTGTTGTTCTTGCGCCCGGGACGCATGCCTCTCGGCAGCCTGGCCAGCGTATTGTTTCGCTGGGAGAGCGGCAACACCGCGGTCCTCGACGATCGTGGACGGTCGGAGCTGGTGGCGCGGTTGCGACGAGAACCCGGCTATTTTGGCGCGATGTTGCGCGAGCGTGCGGCGCAGCGTGGGACCAAGATCCTGCTGGCGTTCGATCAACTGGAGGAGCTGTTCACGCAGGTGCCCGACGCCGAGGAGCGCGCCGCGTTCACCGCCAGCATCACCGGTGCCGCGGACGATGGCGCCGGGCCCATTCGTATCCTGGTGTCGATGCGCTCGGATTTTCTCGATCGGTTGGGCGAGGATCCTCGGCTCCTCGAGGAGGTGACGCGCGGCTTACAGTTCCTGGGACCGCTCGGCAAAGAGGGGCTGAAGGAGGCTTTGACCCAGCCCATCGTGCTGCGCGGGCACAGCTTCGAGGACGACCGCATGGTCGACGAGCTCATCGGTGCGCTGGCGACCACCTCAGGGGCGCTGCCGCTCATGCAGTTCGTGGCTGAGCGCCTGTGGGAGTCGCGCGATCCGGTGCGCAAGGTGCTCACGCGGCAGTCGTTTGCCGAGATGGGCGGGGTGGCCGGCGCGCTGGCGGCGCACGCCGAGCAGGTGGTGCTAGCGCTGAGCCCAGCGGCCTCGCGGCTGGTACGGGTGGTGCTGCCGCGTCTGGTGACGCCGGAGAGCACGCGGCGGGTCGTGGATCTGGAAGAGCTCGATGGCCTCGGGCCGGCGGGCGCGGCGCGGGCGCTGGTGGAGGAGCTGGTGCGGGCGCGTCTGTTGGTATTGCACGAGCGCAGCGACGGGCCGGCGGCTGTGGAGCTGGTGCATGAGTCCTTGATCGGCGGCTGGCCGACCTTGCGGCGATGTGTGGAAGAGGGCCGCGAAGACGCTGCGTTCGTGGCCCAGCTGCGCGCGGCGGCGAAGCAGTGGGCCGAGCGTGGTCGGGTGGCGGGCCTGTTATGGCAGGGCGAGACGGCCGAAGAGGCGCGGCTGTGGCGTGGGCGCAGTCATGCCGAGCTGCCGGCCCGCGAACAGGATTTTCTCGACGCCGTGCTGGCCCAGGCGGCGCGTGCTGGGCGCGTACGACGCATCGTGATCGGGTCGCTGTTGAGCTTGCTGTTGCTGACCATTGCGGTCGGTGGCGTGGCGCTGGTGTCGGTGCGTCGTGCGGAGCGCGCCGCGGTGGGCGAGGCCGAGCGGGCGCAGCACGAGACCCAGCGGGCCCGCGCCGCGGAGCAAAAGATCAAAGATCAGCTGGCGCTGATCGCCGCCGAACAGACGGCCAAAGCGGCGGCGCTCGGTCAGGTGCAGCGCGGCAAAGAAGACCTGCGCGAGACCAACTCGCAGCTCAAGTCGGCGCTGGCTCGCGCCGAAGAAGAGTCACGTCGGGCCAAAGACTCCGCGCTACGCGCCGGCGAGCTAGCCGAGTCGCTACGCAAGACCAACAGCGAGCTGCAAAAAAACTACGCGCGAGAAAAGGCCCGCAACGACGAGCTCTCCCGCGAGCGAAAAAAGATCTCCACCGACCTACGATGACCCTGTCCGACGGGTGAGGTATCATGGGCCATGCGCGTCGCCTTGGCCTTGTCACTTCTCGTCGCTGCGGCCCAATTGGGCTGGGCGGCGCCCATCGATACCGACGCCAGCCGCCCGTGGGCCGCGGGGGTGACCTCTGCCAATCAGAAAGAGGCGCTGGCGCTTTTCAAGAGCGGCAACGTCTTCTTCGAGGAGTCGCGTCACGTCGAGGCGCTGGCCCGCTACAAGAGCGCGCTCACCAGCTGGGACCATCCGTCCATCCGCTACAACATGGCGGTGTGTCTGGTGCACCTCGATCAGCCGCTGGCCGCATACGACAATTTGGTCGCTGCGCTACGCTTCGGGCCAGCCCCGTTCAGCACCGAGCTCTACGCGCAGGCGCAGACCTACAAGAAGCTGCTCGACGGCCAGCTGTCGCGGCTGCATGTGCGGGTCTCCGAACCCGGCGCCGAGGTCTTTCTCGACGGTGAACTGTTGTTCAAAGCGCCCGGCGAGGTCGAGCGCATCGTCAAGCCCGGCACGCACCAGCTGTCGGCGCGCAAGCGTCTCTTTCTGACCGAGAGCCAGGCGCTCATGCTCTTGCCGGGCAGTGTCTTTCAGGCCGAGCTCAGGATGCTGCCGCTCTCGGCGGCCACCAAGACCGAGCGTCGCTTTCCGGTGTGGAAGCCGTGGGTGGTGTTTGGTGCGGGGATCGCGGTCGCCGTCGTAGCGGCCGGCCTGCTCGTCGACACCAAGAACAACTACGACGCCTATGATCGCGCCGCCGCCAGCTGCAGCACGTTTCCTGGCGGCGGCTGTCGAGCGGACAGCGCCATCGCCCAGCTGGCGGCTGGTCAGCGCGCACGCGGAGACTCCGAGCAGATCGCCAGCGGCGTCTTGTTCGGCGTCGGCGGCGCGACCGCCGCGGCTGGCGTCATCTTGCTCATCGCCAACCAACCCCGCATCGTCGAACGCCGGGTGTCCCTGTTGCCGTCGCTGGGCAGCGATCATGCGGGATTTGTCCTCACGGTCCGCAATTGAGCGACGAGCGGGTCGGTGAAGCCGAGCCAGAGCGAGGAGCGAGTCGATTGAAGACCATCGCGGTGGCAGTCACCGTGATGGCGTCGGGCTGTCTATCGCCCACGGCCGAGCTGTGTGGTGCGCTCTTGTGCCCGGCGGCCAAGACCTGTGCTCCAGGGCTCGAGCTGTGCGTCTTTCCTAAGCAACTGTCGGCGTGCGCCACCGATCCTATGGCCGCGAGCTGCCACTTCGCCAACAGCACCGGCTACTGCCACCTTGGGG
>Ga0123336_10003387_pt1 | contig 13339 bp, 8 predicted proteins | sample SSSSmetaG_FD_96466 | JGI IMG/M metagenome (GOLD analysis project Ga0123336, IMG submission 96466) | Glacier valley bacterial and archeal communities from Borup Fiord, Nunavut, Canada, to study Microbial Dark Matter (Phase II) - ​SSSS metaG | ecosystem: Environmental > Aquatic > Freshwater > Ice... | reverse complement strand
AGGATGCCGCGCGCATCGGCGGGCGAGAACGCGGAAGAGGAGCCCTCGGGGGTCACCACGCGGCGGAGCAGCGGAGCCGGGAACGACATGCGCCGAGCATAGCCGCTCGTCACGCGAGCGTGCGCAGGACCTCGCGCACGACGCGCTGTCCATGGGATTCGCTGCGCCAGTGGACGGGCGCCCAGCCCGCGAGGAAGCGGTAGTAGTCGGCGCACGCGATGGGATAGAGCGCGCGCCACTCGCGCTCGAGGGCCTCGGCGTCGACGCTGGGGTCCCGCGCCGCGACCGCCGCGCGCAGCTGCGCGAAGTAGCCGTCCAGGTGCCGCTGCTCCGCCGCCGCATCGTGGCGATCCGGGCTCGCGAGGAGATAGGCGACGTCCTTGATCCCGCAGCCGCCGCCCACGTACTGGAAGTCGACCGCCGCCACCGCGCGGCCGCCGCGCGCGAAGCAGAAGTTCGCAGGCTTCGCATCGCCGTGCACGGTCGTCTGGAACGTCGCCCCGCGCAGCTGGCGATCGAGCGCCGGCGCCGCCTCGCGCAGCGCGGCATCGGCGATGACGGCGAGCTCGTCGGGGCGCGTGGCGAGGTGCCAGTACGTGCCGACCTTCCAGAGCCCCTCCGGCGCGGCGCCCAGGAAGCGCCCGTGGAACGCCGCGAGCCAGGCGAGGCAGGCGTCGATCTCGGGAGCCTTCGGGCTGCGCCGCCGCTCGGCGAACCCCGCGGCATCGAGGTCCTCGAGCACGAGCAGCCAGCGATCACCGGTCACCTGCGCGGCGATGAGCCGCGGCACCCGGCACGCCTCGTCGCATTGCCCGGCGCGCGTGCGGTACCAGGCGGTCTCCACGTGGTACGAGCGCACCTTGCGCCGGTACGATACCGCATCGGCCCGCGCGTCCGCCGGCGGCGCGACCCACTTGACGATCACGCTCTCGGTCGCGGCGCCGATCAGGTGGACGCGAAAGATCTCGCCGTACCCGCTCCACAGCGACTGGATGCGCTCCCCTTTCCTTGCGCGTTGAGCGCTCGTGGCCTCGGCGATCCAGCGGAGCTGCGCGGCGTCCATCCGCTACGCGCGCCGGAACGTGACGACCAGCACGTCGCGGTAGGCGAGACGCGCCTCGTCGAGCCGGCCGATGGGCGTCACGCCGTGGAAGACGCGATCGTCGTCCACCAGCGCGGAGTCGAGCGGCTCGGTGAGCGTGAAGCTGCCGACCGGGCGATGCTTCACGTCCTCCATGCGCGTCTCGCCGCTCGCGATGTTCTCGCGGCGCACGAGCATGACGAGCACCCAGTCGACGCCGTCGCGATGCATGCCCTCGGGCGTGGGCAGCCCCTGACGCTCGGGATCGGTCTCGATGCGAAACTGGTGGATCTCGACGTGCCACACCTCGGGCCGCGTGGGCTCGGGCGTGAGCTCGTCGAAGAGGCGGTGGCACGTCGTGAGGATGGCGCGCATCGCCGGGTGAGTCGCCGCGGCCTCGGTGATGGGGTCGAACCAGCGCGCGATGCCGCCGTTGAGCGCGTTGTAGTCCCGGCTCTGGTAATGCGGCTGATGCGCCTTGCGCTCGAGGCCGGCCGCCGACGCCGCGAACGCGGCGAAGCGACGCCGCCGGTAGCGTCCGCCGTCGGCCATGAAGGTGTCGACGCCGAGACCGTTCCACGTGCTCGCGAAGCCGGCCCAGTCGGCGAGGCCCGCCGCCTCGAGCACCGCGCGCATGGCGGGCGCGTGCACGAACGCGAAGCCGTCACGGCGGAGCGGCTCGGCGAGCTCGGCGAGCTCGGCGCGCTCGGAAAGGGAGGACGGCGTCACGATGGCGTCACCGTAGCGCGGCCACGGCCGCTGTCATCTTCGGTAGCGACACGGGCACCGGCGTCTTGAGCTCGGGCGCGAAGATGGCGACGCGCAGCTCCTCGAACGCCCAGCGCAGCTCGAGCGCTCCCGCTTGATCCCGCGCCGCGGCCCGCTTGGCCGCGAACGTCGCCGAGAGCGCGGCGAACGGCGCGAGCTTCTCGGTGTCCTTGCGCGGATCGGTGACCGCGCGCGCGAGGCGCGCCTGCGCGGCCCGCAGGTAGCGCGGGAACTGCTCGAGGCGCGCGAGCGGCGCCGTGTCGAGGAGCTCCGCGGGGAGGAGCTGCTCGAGCTGCGCCTGGATGTCGAGCACCGCGGCGCGGCCGCTGGGATGTTGCTTCGCGGCGCGGAGCGCGAGGAGCAGCTTGTCGTGCTCCTTCGCCACCGGCACGAGCGCCTCGGTGAAGAGCTTGAACGCGATGGCGACGCGCGGCGCGCCGGCGATCACGCGCTGATCGAACGCGGCCTTGGTGCGCGGCAGCGGCGCGCCCTCCGCGAGCCCGAACGCGGCGTCGACGATGCGCCCCAGCAGGCGCGCGCGGAACGCATCGTTGTCGGCGCGAGACGTGGGCGCGCCGTCGGCCCGGGCGAGCGCTGCCGGCAGCCGCGGCGACACCGCCGAGATCGCGCCGCGGGCCGCGAGCATGAGGAGGCGTCGAATCCCCGCGCGGGACGCGGTCTCGGCGGCCCCCACCGACTCGAGGAGCACGAGGTCGACGGCGGCGCCGCGATCGACCACCGCCGGATAGCTGCGCACCTCGGTGCCCGCCGCCTTGCGCACGATGAACTCGGGCAGCTCGCCGAAGGTCCACGCGGTGAGGCCCTTCTTCTCCCACGCCGGCGCGGGCGCCGTCTCGCGGAAGGCGGCGCGGGCCTGCGCGCCGTAGCGCTTCAGGAGATCCGCGACGTCCCGGCCCTGCGCAACCACCTTGCCCTGCGTATCGACCACGCGGAACGTGAGGCGGAGGTAAGCGCCCACCGCGTCCGCACGGAAGGACGCCTCGCGGACGTCCGCGCCGGTGAGGTCGCTCACCGCGCGCGCGAGCTGCGGCAGCATCGGCCCGCGGAACGGCGTCAGCTCCGCGGCCAGCGTGCGCGCCACGCCGGGGATGTCCGCGAGCTCGCGGCGCAGCGCCTTCGGCAGCTCGTAGAGCAGCGCGGCGATCTTCTCCTCGTGCCACCCGGGAATCGTCCAGTCGAGCTCGCCGGGGACGAGCTGCGGCAAGAGGAGGAGCGGGACGGTGAGCGTGATGCCGTCATCGTCCGCCGACGGATCGAAGCGATACGTCACCGGGACCTTCGTTCCGTGCAGCACGAGCTCGTCGGGATAGTCGGCGGCGACGAGGCGGCGCTCGCCGGTGAGCACGTCGGACAGCGCGAGGCGCAGCACCCCGGGGTCGGCGCGCTCCGCGCCCTCGCGCCACGCCTCGAACGTCTTGCCGTTCACGACCTCGCCCGGGACGCGCTGATCGAAGAACGCGAGCAGCGCGTCGTCGTCGGCGAGCATGTCGCTGCGGCGTGCCTTGTCGCGCAGGCGCGCCACCTCGAGCAACAGCTCGCCGTTCTGCTGGTGAAACTTGCCCGGGGTCTTGTACTCGCCGCGCACGAGCGCATGGTCGAGGAACATGAGGCGGGCCTCGGCGGGGGCCACGGTGGAGTAGTCGACGCTCCGGTCCTTGGAGATGGTGAGCCCGAAGAGCGTCGTGTGCTGCTTGATCGAGGCGCGCGCCGACGTCTCCGACCAGTGGGGCTCCGAGTAGCTGTGCTTGAGGACGTGCGGGGCAGCAGCGAGCAGCCACTCCGGTTCGATCTTCGCGGCGGTGCGCGCGAAGAGCTGCGTCGTCTCGACGAGCTCGAAAGCCATGATCCAGGTCGGGGGTTTGCGAGCCAATGCCGACGATGGGTGAATGGCAAATCGCGTCTGCTTGGCACCCAGGTAATTGCGATTCTCCGGCTTGTAATTGCCAATCTTGCTGAGCAGACCGGTGAGCAGCGCACGATGCAGCGCGTCCTCGCCGCTCTTCGAGGCGCCCCTGGCCAGACCGAGCTCCTTCGCCACGTCCTCGAGCTGGCGATAGACCTCGCCCCATTCGCGGACGCGCATGAAGGAGAGGAAGCTCTCCTTGCAGGTCCGCCGGAGATTCGAGGTCCCCTTGCGCTCTGCCTCGGAGACGAATTCCCACAACCGGAGGAGACCGATGAAATCAGAGCGCTCGTCGCGGAAGCGGCGATGGAGGTCATCGGCCTTCTGCTGGAGCTCGCGAGGCCGCTCGCGCGGATCCTGGATGTTGAGCGCAGCGGCGATCACGAGCACGTCCCGCAGGACGCCCAGCTCCGCGCCCGCGAAGATCATGCGGCCGATGCGCGGGTCGACGGGGAAGCGCGCGAGCTGCCGGCCGAGCGGCGTGAGCTCGCGCTTGTCGCCCAGCGCCCCGAGCTCCTCGAGCACGCGGTAGCCCTCGGTGATGGCCTTCGGCTGCGGCGGATCGAGGAACGGGAAGTCCTCGACGTCGCCCAGGCCCAGCGACTTCATGCGCAGGATGACGCCGGCGAGCCCGGTGCGCTTGATCTCGGGGTCGGTGAAGGCCGGGCGCGCAGCGAAGCTCGCCTCGTCGTAGAGGCGGACGCAGATGCCGTCACGCACGCGGCCGCAGCGGCCCTTTCGCTGATCGGCGCTCGCCTGCGAGATGCCCTCGATCTGGAGGCGCGTGGTGCCGGAGCGCGGGTCGTAGCGCGAGAGCCGCGCCACGCCCGTATCGACGACGTACACGATGCCGGGGATGGTGACCGAGGTCTCCGCGACGTTCGTGGCGAGGATCACGCGCCGCTGGGGAATGCTCGCGAACACCTTCGCCTGGTCGCCCGCGGAGAGGCGCGCGTAGAGCGGCTGGATCACGGTGTGGCGCAGGTTGCGCCGCAGGAGCTCGCTCTCGGTCTCGCGGATCTCGCGCTCGCCCGGGAGGAACACGAGGATGTCGCCGTGGGGATCGAGCGACGTGACGTTCGCGACCGCGTTCGCCACCGCGTCGGGCAGGTCGTCCTCGTCGTTCGGCGGCTCGTAGAGCACGTCCACGGGGAACGTGCGGCCCTCCACCTGGATGACCGGCGCGCCGCCGAAGAACTCGGAGAAGCGCTCGGTCTCGATGGTGGCGGAGCTGATGATCACCTTCAGATCCGGCCGCTGCGGCAGGATCCGCTTCACCCAGCCGAGGAGAAAATCGATGGTGAGGCTGCGCTCGTGCGCCTCGTCGATGACGATGGTGTCGTAGCGCCGGAGCAGCGGATCGCCGTGGATCTCGGCGAGCAGGATGCCGTCCGTCATGAACTTCACGTACGTCGACGCGGAGGTGCGGTCCTCGAAGCGGATCTGGAAGCCGACGTCCGTACCGAGCGGCGTGCCGAGCTCGCTCGCGACACGTGCAGCGACGCTGGTGGCCGCGATGCGACGCGGCTGCGTGACGCCGATCATCTTCTCGAGGCCGCGCCCCATGGCGAGCGCGATCTTCGGCAGCTGCGTGGTCTTGCCCGAGCCGGTCGCGCCCGCGACGATGACCACCGGGTGGCCGTCGATGGCCGAGGCGATGTCCGCGACGCGCGCCGAGATCGGCAGCTGCGGCGGGAACGTCAGCGGCGCGCGCGGCGCGGGCTCGGACTCCGTCTCCAGGTCGTCGGTCATCAGAGCAGCTTGAACGAGTCCATGAACTTCTTGACCGCGTCCTCGCCGACCCCGCCCTCGTCGAGCGTGGACACGATGAGCGCGTAGAGGCGCTTGCCCACGAGGTAGAGGCGCGAGTACACGCGCAGCGGCGGCCCCGAGAGCTTGCGACGCTGGATGAGCACGCGCCCGGGCTGACCGCCGGGCAGCGTCACGGATCGCTTGTGCAGCACCTCGGTGAAGCCGCGGCGCGGGGCGCTCGCGCGGTCGTCGAGGAACTCGGGCTTCGCCACCTCCTCCGCGGAGTGCTCGGTGTAGCCCGCGGCGAAGGAGACCTGACCGCCCGGAATGTCGAGCAAGGCCTGGCTGTAGCCGGCCTTGTCGTCCTCCGCGGGGAGCTCGTTCACCTTCGGCTCCCCGGGAAAGAGGACCGAGAAGTGATCGCCCTTGTACGTCTTCCAGACCCACACGCGCGCCGGAAGGACGGGCGCCGCGGCAGCGACGGGCTCGCGCGGCGGCGCAGGCGGCGCAGGCGGCTCAACCGGCGCTGCGCTCACGCTCGCTGCCGGCGCAGCGGCCTCCGGGGCCGCATCCGCAGGCGCAGGGCTCGCGCGATCCCGCGCCGTGCACGCGATCGGGTGCACGAGGAGCAAGAGGAGCAGCAAACAGCGCAGCGCGAGCACGCGCGCATTCTACACCGTGCTAGTGAAACTTCGTGGTCGACCAGCACCAGCGCCCCGCCTCTCCCGACGAGCGTGCCGCGCTCGCCATCCCCGCGCCCACGCATGCCGAGCGCTGCCGCACCCTGGTCCGCCAGGCGCGCTCGGCCACGCTCTGCACGATCGCCCGTGAGCCGGAGGGGTTCCCGTACGGCTCGCTGGTGACCATCGCCACCGATGCCGCTGGGCGGCCGCTGCTCCTCCTCTCGACGCTCGCCGAGCACACGCGGAACCTGCACGCCCAGAGCGCGGCCTCGGTGCTGCTCACCGAGCCGCTCGACGCGCACGACCAGCCGCTCGCGGTGGGGCGGGTCACGATCCTCGGCGCATGCACGATCGTGCCCGACGACGAGAAGGCCGCGGTGCGCGAGACCTTCCTCGCGCAGCAGCCGGGCAGCTCGTACTACGTCGACTTCAAGGACTTCGCGTTCTATCGCCTCGAGCCGAGCTCGCTGCGCTACGTCGGCGGGTTCGGTCGGATGTCGTGGGTCACCGCGGAGGACTACCGCGTCGCCGAGCCCGACCCGCTGACCGAAAGCGCGGCGGGCATCCTCACCCACATGAACGACGACCACGGGGACTCGGTGCTCGCCTATGCGCACCAGCTCGCCGGCGTCGCCGACGCGACGAGCGCCACGATGACCGCGGTCGATCGCTACGGCTTCGAGCTCGCGACCCTCACGCCTGCGGGACCGCGCGCGGTGCGCCTCGCGTTCGATGCGCCGGTCACCACGACCGACGAGGTGCGCCGCGCGATGGTGGCGCTGGTGAAGCGAGCGCGCGCGACGGAATGACGGTCGCGCACGGACCGCGCGCCAAGTTGGCGAAGCGAACGCGCGTGATCGGGTCGATTTCGCGCTGATTCACCGATCGCCGGCAAGGCACCTGCCTTGCACCAGCGCGGGCATGTCATCGAATCGCCTGTCCGAATTCGCCTCGTTGCTCGCTCTTTCGTGCGTCATGCTCCTCGCGCCGGGTTGCGCGCCGCAGCAGCAGGTGGCGCCTCCCGCGTCGAGCGCGCATCCCACGACGTCGACCGGCGCCGCGGCGCCGCCGCAGAACGTGGGCGGCGATCGTCACGTGCATCGCCTGGACTTCGTGATCACCAGCAGCGACGGCACCGCGCCGGCAACGAGCACGGCGTTCACGTTGAACCTCCAGGAGCACGACAGCGGCGAGATGGTGGTGGGCAAGAACATGCCCCTCACGCCGAGCAGCGCGACGTCGTCGTCCGGGTCGGCGCCACCGGCGGTGCCGCGTCAGGATGTGGGGATGAAGGTCGTCGCCCGGTACCGGATGTGGGGCGACGACCTGCTCCTGGTGGTCGATACGGAGCTGAGCGCGTTCGAGGCGCCTTCGTCGATCCGCAAGGTGGTGGCGAAGGGCGACGCGCTGGCGAGCGCGGGCAAGTCGACGGTGGTGACGACGCTGGAGAGCGACAACAAGAAGTACCAGCTGACCGTCACCCCGACGAAGCTCCGCTGATCTCCGGGGAGGCTGAGGCCTACTTCTGCAGCAGCGCCAGCAACGCCTTCTGCGACGACGCCTTCTTCGGCGCACGCACGAGGACCAGCACGTTCGCCTGCGCGTCGTACCAGCCGGACTCCGATTTCAGGAGGCTGCTGCTGCGGGCCTTCGGTGAGCGCAGCTTCGGGCCAGCCTTGTCGGGGTTCGCGGTGGGGCGGATGATCTGCACCGACACGCCCTTCATCACGACCTGCACCTGCTCGTACTCGCGCCCGACGATCACGTTGCTCGAGACCACCTTCGCCTTGAGCGCGGTCTTCGACGCGCCAGCCACCGTGTCCGCGGTCACCGACGACACCGACTCGCCCTGGATGGTGCCCTTCGACACCTTCCGCGCGCCCGCGGTGGCCTCGGCCTTCGCGTCGTCCTTCGGCTTCACCGGCTCGGCCGCCGGGCGGTCATCGCCCTTCGCGAACGTGCCCTTGTAGTCGGACCAGTCGTAGGCCGCCGGCGCCTCGGCTTGCTTCGTCGGCGCCGCTCCGCAGCCGCCGACGGCGAGCGCAGAGAGCGAGATCGCGCCCGCGAGGAGCGCCCTCGCGAGACCTGACGAGCGATGGACGTGGTGCACGGATCCCCTGTCAATGCACACACTGAACCACATTATTTGCCTGCATTTCAGCGGCATTTCGAGGGTGCCCGGGCAACGAAATCGGATCGTGTGATCCAGTCGCCCGGGCCTCCCCTACCCTTCCAGCCCGATGCGGCGCGTGGTGGAGTTCCTGCTCGTGGGCGGCGGAACGATCGTCCTTTTCCCGCTCGCGTTCCTGCTCCGCAAGGTCGTCGGCCTCGACGACGCCGAGCTCACCGTCGGCTTCCTCACCTTCTACGGCGCCTACGTCATCAACGATCCGCACTTCGCGGTCACGTACCTTCTCTTCTACAAGGACGTCCGGCGGCGCGCGATCGGCGAGGACCGCGGCTGGGCGCAGCGCGCGCGCTACGTGATGGCCGGGTTCGTCGTGCCGGTCGTGCTCGCTGGCTGGGCGGTCGTCTCGATCGCGCGGCACTCGGGACGGACGCTCGGCTGGATGGTCCAGCTGATGTTCCTGCTCGTCGGCTGGCACTACGTCAAGCAGGGCTTCGGCGTGCTGGCCGTCCTCTCCGCACGACGCGATGTTCGCATCAGCGAGCGCGAGCGCCTCGCGGTCCAGGCGCATTGCTACGCGGGGTGGGCGTTCGCCTGGGCGAACCCCGCGGCGCCGGCGGGCGAGTTCGAGGAGAAGGGCGTCATCTACGGCGCGCTCGCGCATCCACGCTGGCTCGAGCTGGTCACCGGCAGCGTCCTCGCGGCGAGCACCGTGGCGCTGGCCGTCGTCCTCCTCGCCGAGCGCCGCCGCCTGAAGCGGTCGCTGCCGATCGCGCCGCTGGGCGGGCTGCTCATCACCATCTGGTCGTGGACCATCTTCTCGAGCATCGATCCGGTCATGCGCTACCTCATCCCGGCGCTCCACTCCATCCAGTACCTCTACTTCGTGTGGCTGATGAAGCGGAACGAGGCGAAGGTGAGCGAGGGACCGCCGACCTTCGGGCGCCCGGTCGCCGTCCGCCTCGGATTCCTGGCGGTCTCGGCGCTGGCGCTCGGATGGCTGCTCTTCCGCGGCGCGCCCGCCTACCTCGATGGCATCTTCGTTGCTCCACGCCGGGACGGCGTGACCGACAGCCTGGGCGAAACGCCGTTCTTCGCCGCATTTTTCGTGGTGGTCAGCATCCACCACTACGCCATGGACAACGCGATCTGGCGACGGGACAATCCAGACACGCGGTTCCTCAGGGAAAGCGATACGCTCTCCGGGTGAGCTGCCATCGTCGGTCGGATTGAGGTTCGCGCTTGGTCATGAACCTCAAGGTTCTGCTCCTCGAAGACGACGCGCCATCGGCCTCGGAGCTGAAGCAGGCGTTCGCCGATCGTGCGTGGGAGGTGACCATTCCGCGCAACGCCGACGAGGGCCTGTGGCTCGCCACGTCGGATCGGTTCGACCTCATCCTCCTCTCCGCGGAGCTATCGGGCGCGAACGGGTTCGAGCTCTGCGAGAAGATCAAGAACGACCCGATCGCGGCGAGCGTGCCAGTGTTCGTGATGTCGAGCGCCTCGCCCGATGACGGATTCGCCGACCAGCTGAGGAGCGGGCAGACCGCCGAGGACGTCCTCCGGCGACCCGTGGAGGTGGCGGCGCTGATCGCGCGCCTCGGGCAGAAGCGCTCCGGCTTTCCCGAGCAGGAGGTCCGCACCGGGGACGTCGAGGTCCTCGAGGACGCCGAGAACCTCGTCGAGGACGTGCCCGACGACGAGGTCGTACACGACGTCGTCACCGTCGCGCCCGCCGCGCCGCCTGCGGTCTCGGCGCCGCCGCCCCTCAGGATGCCGGACGTGCCGCCGGCGCGGCCCGGCTCGGCCCCGACCTTCCCGCCGGTCCTTCCCCGCGCGGGCTCTTCGCCGAGCCTCAAGCCGAACGCCGGCAAGGAGCTGCTCGAGCTCCGCGAGACCATCAACAAGCAGGAGCGGACCATCAGCCCGCTGCGCAGCGATCTCACGACGCGCAGCCAGTCGGTGGGCAAGGTCGAGGAGAAGCGCAAGGCGCTCGATGCCGAGCTCACCGAGCTGCGCAAGAAGCTCACCGCGGTGCAGAAGGAAGCGGCGACCGCACTGGAGCTCGTGGAGAGCGCACGCGCCGATCGCGAGCTCGCGGCGCGCCGCGGGGACGACGCCCTGCGCCGCTTCGAGCAGCGCAAGGCGGAGATCGAGCAGCTGAAGGAGGCGATGGGGCTCCACGCTGCCGAGAAATCGGTCGATGCCGCGCGGCACGCGCGCGAGCTCGTGGCGTTGAAGGAGCGCTACGGGGAGGAGCGCTCCGCCGCGAACGCAGACATCGCCGAGCAGCTGGAGCACCAGGCCGACGTGGAGCGCGCGCTCGCGCACGAGCGGGCCGCGCGGGCCGCCGCGGAGGAAGGCCATGCCGCGGCGCTGGCCACGACGACGGAGGCGCACGCCACCGCGATCGCCGCGCTCCAGCAGCAGGTGGCCGCGGCGCTCGCCGAGCGCGATGCCGCCCACGAGGCGGCGATCCAGCGGAACGATCTCGTCCATGCCGAGGAGCTCGCGCTCCGCGCGAACGCGCACGCGCACGCGCTCGACGAGCGTGACAACGAGCTCGAGGCCGATGCGCAAGCAACGGCCCAGGAGCTCGCGGTGGCGGCGCAGCGGCTCACCGCCGAGCGGGAGTGGCGCGCCACGGACGCGCAAAGCTTCAAGGGCGAACTCGCGGCCGAGAAAGAGGCGGGAGAACGCGAGACCGCCGAGCTGAAGAAGGCCCACGCCGAGGAGCTGGCCTCGGTGGCGCGAACCGCGGCTCAGGAGCTGAACGCCGCCGACGAGACCACGGCGCAGGAGCGCGCACAGGCCGCGCAGGCGCTCACCGCAGCCACGCGCCGCGCGCAGGTGCTCGAGGTGGCGCTCGCCGACGAGCGCGATGCGCGCGCCGCGGAGGCCGCGGGCCACGCCCTCCAGCTCGACGCGCGCACGAAGGAGGAGCTGCAGGTGCTCGGCGAGCGCGACGACGCGCAAAGCGAGGCCCTCGCCGCCGCCCTCGCTCAGCGCGATCTGCAGCACGCCGCAGCCCTCGCCGAACGCGACCAGCACGACGCCGCGGCGGCCGCGCAGCAGACGGAGGAGCACGCCGCGGCGCTCGCGAAGCAGGCGGCGCAGGCGAACGAAGCGCTCGCGAAGCAGGCAAAGGAGCATGTCGCTGCGCTGGCGAAGCAGACCGAGGAGCACGCAGCGGCGACCGAGGCGATCCACGCGCTCGAGGCCGAGCGCGCCGCGGTCCAGGGCGCGGCGCTGACCGCACGTGATGCGGAGCAGGCGGAGCACGCCGAGACGCTCGCGCAGCTGCGCGCTGCCCACGCCGACGCGATCACGACGCGCGACGAAGCGCTCGCGAGCGCGCAGGGCACGCACGCCGAGGCGCTCGCCACACGCGACCGCGCGCAGGCCGAGGCGCGCGCCCTGCACGAGCAGGCGATGGCCGAGCGGCAGCAGGAGGCCGCGCGCGACGTCGCCGAACGCGAGGCGAACCTCACGGCGCTCCAGGCCGAACACGCCCGTGCGCGGGCCGCCGCGACCGTGACCGCTGCGGAGACCCTCGCCGAACGGGACCGCACCCACGCCGATGCGCGGGCAGCCCTCGAGGGCGCGCTCGGCGAGCTGCGGAGCGCCAGCACGGCGGCCGCCGCCGAGCACGCGGCGAAGATCACGGCGCTCGAGACCGAGCACGCACGCGTGCGGACGCAGGACGCCGCGTTCGCCGCCGAGGAGCTCGCGCAGCGCGATCGCGCGCAGGCGGAGGCCGCGAGCGCCGCTGCGCAGCGGCTCGCCGAAGCCCAGCAGCTCCACGCCGGCGAGCGCACCGCCCTCCAGCAAGCCCACGCCGCCCAGCTCGAGGCCCGGCAGCGCGAGGCCGCCGCGCAGCTCGCCGAGCGCGACGAGCGGCATGCCGAGGCCGCCACGGTGGCGTCGCAGCTGCTGGAGGCATCCGAACGCGCGCTCGCGAGCGCGCGCGAGGCGAGCGCTGCCGAGACCGCCGAGGCGACGACGCTCGCCGCCGGCGTGCGCGCGGATCTCGAGCGCGCGGTGGAGCGCGGCGACGACGCACTGCGGGCCGTCGAGCAGCGCGGAGCGGAGATCGCGCAGGCGCAGCTGGAGCTGGCGGAGGTGCGCGGCCTGCGCGCATCGGACGCGTCGCAGCACGTACGCGCGCGAGCCGAACAGCAAGAGCAGCACGAGCGGCGGCTCGCCGAGACCGTCGCCTCGAGCGAGCGCGCCCACGACCAGGAGATCGAGGATCGCAAGCGCGCACACGCCGACGAGTTCGCCGATCGCGCGCGCTCCTACCTCGAAGAGGTCGCGGAGCTCGAGCGCTCCTACGAGCCCGCCATCACCGCCGAACGCGAGGGCCGCGCCGCCGATGCCGCCGCGCACGCCGAGGCCCTCGGCGAGAGCGAGCAGCTGCGCCTCGAAGGCGCGAAGGCCGCTGCGCGCCGCTTCGAGGAGCTCGAGGCCGCGCTCGCCCAGGAGTTCGAGGCCCGGATAGCCGCCGGCGAGACGCACGCGCGCGAGCTCGTCGCCGAGAAGCAGCGCCTGACCGACGCGCTCGCCGACCGCGCCACCCGCGAGGCGGCGCTCGTCGCCGATCGTGATCGTCGCGAGGCGGCGCTCGCTGCCGAGCACCACGCCCTTCTCGCCGCCGCCGCGACCGAGCGCGACCGCCGCGAGACCGACGCCGCTGCGCTTGCCACGAAACGGCAGGAAGAAATCGAGCGACTCCTGGCCGCCGAGGTCGAAGCGCGCGCCAGCGAGGTCGAAGCGCGCGCCGCCGAGGTCGAAGCGCACGCCAGCGAGATCGCGGCCCAGGAGCGTCAGCATGCGGAGGCGCTCGAGCTCCTCGAGCGCGAGCACACCGAGACGTTCGCCGATCAGGCGCAAGCCGCGCAGCGCGAGCTCGCGACCGAACACGCGGCGCGCGCGAAGGAGCTCGCCGACCTCGAGGCCGCACACGCACGGACGACCGCCGAGCGCGACGCCGCCCGCGCGCT